>Ga0181592_10004780_pt1 | contig 11172 bp, 17 predicted proteins | sample 071ome_20_FD_133755 | JGI IMG/M metagenome (GOLD analysis project Ga0181592, IMG submission 133755) | Coastal salt marsh microbial communities from the Groves Creek Marsh, Skidaway Island, Georgia - 071412BT metaG (megahit assembly) | ecosystem: Environmental > Aquatic > Marine > Intertidal...
ATGCTATACACTGTAACTGCTTGTTGAATTTTAACTAACTCTTCGGTTGCTCCGTGACTATATTCCTGATCATCGAAATCTAATCCAACTTGATCTTCTTCCAGGTAATCTTGAAATTCAACTTCTGCTCGAGCATATGCATCTGACCACATCTTGCAAACAATATCTCGAACCGTATCTGCTACTTCATCATTGTGGTCGTACATTTCTTTACTCCATGGCTTTGTGATTTCAATGCCGTATTCAAATTTAGGGGCTTTCTTTTTCATAACTCTTTTGCTTTTCTTAAATATAAGAAAATAAGTGCATATAACCAAAGATTTTCTTACTTTATTTCAGTTACCTTCTCCATAACTGATCCAATGTATACAGGGAGATTTGAGGCATATTGATTAGTGTATACAGCTGATTCTAGATCGCCTGACATTTCTATTTTCAGCAATACAATATTATCAGCACCAGTAAGTCGTTCATACTCATTCAATGCAGCTCGAGCATCAGCTGGTGTAGTAAATATTGCAAGTCGATCAACTAAATGATCTTCTAAAAGTTGGCTGTCTTGCTCATACAATACCGAATACGAACTTTTAGCAACAGAGCCTGGTTTGTATCGAAACATACCAGTAACAATAGAATAAAAATTCAAATTCTTTTTTTCGGCTAATTTAAAACCTACGATTCGATGTCCTGGCAGTGCAACAAAGTCTTTGTATGTTGCTAGGAGCTCGGTGCATAACTTGTTAGATTGATTCATTGTAATTGAATTTTGGTTGAATGATCGAGTAACACTTTGGTATTATGCCATGTCGTACTCTTTGTTCTTTTGCCTTTACCAACCAATTGCATATCCTGATAGAATATTACATCGTTGCTGTTATTGCTTTTGTCGGTAATATGAATTGCGTGTTCATAAAATAGAACCGAGTCAATAACATAGATTGCATTTTGTACTGGATGGTGAAACGATATAGTATCACACTTGCCTTGCTTGTTAGCACCAAGCCGTTTAGCTGTGGCAGATGTCTTACCAGCTGTACATACCAGCTTCTTGTGTTCATTCCTAACTCCATTGTCGAATAAATGATCATAGCCATCGGCATCTACAACTTTGCCTGCACACCCAAAATGAGTTTCTAGATATGGGAGTACTACCTGCTCGGAAATTCTACCGGCATTCACAGTTAACGATTTACCTGTTTCTAAAAACAATTCGATCATTTCATCTGTGATATGATCACTTACATAAACCGGCAACATTATCGTCCGGCCACCGGCTTGTTTTCTTTCTTCAATCATAACTATTATTTTTTATGAATATATAATTATTATTTCAATTATCCAACCTTTTGTTCTAAAAACTTTTGGTTGAGCGATCGAGCTATTTCTAGTAGCTTGGTTGGATTAATAAATTCAGAATCCTTGCCGTACATCTCTTTGAATTTAGGCATAATGTTAGTTCGTTCATAACCCATATTAGTAGATGATACATAATAACTTAGAATCTGAATTCCTTGTTCTCGGAATCGCTTCATGACCTTTGCTGTATATGTAATTGGATTACAATTAGTATATCCACTTGGCATACCATCTGAGTAATTAATAAATAAACATTCTTCTTGTTTCGCATCTTGCAAGATAAACTTTTCGATACTTTTAAATGCAACTCCTTCTGGCGTGCAACCAAAACTAGTTAGATGCTTGAACAATTGTGTGATCTTATTCATCTTATCCGTTTTGCTATCATACACGTACACTGTAGCTGGTCCGTCGGTACCTCCAACTTTAGTTGTGCCTCGCAGTGAAATTTGAACTCGAATACCTTTCGTCATGGATGCGGCTTGAGCGATCGCAACTGCACTTTTCACCGCAGCTGCAAATTTATTTCCTCTAAATAAACCGCCCATTGAACCAGATGCATCGATGCTAATGTGTATAAAGAAATTTTTATATTCATCTTGAACAATTCGGTGAAATACTGTTTCTACTCCAGCACCGAGCTGTGATACTAATCTACGATCAATCTTCCCCGCATCTAAACGAGTATGTTTCAAGGTGCGGTCTTCATTTCTTACTGATAATTTTCGGCCTAATTGTTTACCTAATACGATACCAGATGTAATAATTTGCTGTCTTTCTTTTTCGTAATAATCAGAAAGGTCGAATAGCCTAGGGAAATTTTCCATGATGCTTCGATTAATCTTTCGAATAACAAGACACTCTCTAGGTGCACTGGTAAACGTTTCATTGGTATTCACTGTAACAATCTCAGTTCCAGATTCACGAATTGATTTAAGAAGTTGATCGTCTTTCTTAGATATAGCTCGTCCTTCTTTCTTGTGTTCGCCATCTACGAAGTCTCGTTGATTTTGGATAGCCTTCTCCAATTGTTTACGTTGCCTGTCAGACATCGGCTTCTTCGGCTTCTTGCCTTGATTGTTCCCGGGCTGATTGACACCTGCGGAATCGGAATCATCATCTGAGGTATCATCGCTATCCTCACCATCTGCTTTCGATCCGTCGTCGGGTTCGTCGGAATCTGAATTATTTTTGTCGCCTCCAGGCTTACTATTCGGGCATGAATCAACTGGCTTATTGCAATTACTCGGGTCGTCATCGTCATCATCTTTCTTACCATTTGTCTGATTTCCCGGCGTCGTTTCTTCTTCAATGTGTTTGTCAATTAAACGGAAGATATCACACGCTAATACAAATGCATCTTGACTCGATTGCAATCTGCTAATATCGCCAAGTCGAACCAGATTCCATACATCTCTCAATACTTCAAGTGTATCTAAATTTCTATGCGGATTGGTAAAGTTAATTATATGGAATAAATAATCGTTCCATGTTTCATTACACATTTCGCCGTTGATAAGCGCCTTGTCGATAATCTTAGCATTAAAGTATGTATCATACATTGCTTCGTAATACATACGATAACCTGGCGCAGTCATATATGAATGATAATCAATTCGACGGTCTTCAACCCAATTGAATATATTTTGTATGATTGCAATCTTTTCAGGTGGCATATTCATATCTGGGTCTAAACCTTGAAGTTGAATATTTCGTTCAAGATTGCGCAAAACTTTGAAGTCTGTCAGAGTGATATGCGAAGCTTCGTGTAATGCTAAACCAACTGTTGGATCAAATCGATCGCCTTCGAGTTTGGTACTAATTACAACACGCTCGCCATTCGTATAACTTTCTTGTCCTTTAAATATTACAGGTATTTGTTTGCCAGTAACGATGTTAACAAAGTTTGCAATTGCTCTTTGCGTTGCGGCTAATTTGGTGTGGTTGTGGCCCGAGCTTTGAAACTCTGATCCTAAGCCAAAGTCGGATTGTCGCCAAAAGGTCGAAGCTTCACGGCCTCCATAATCCTTGCGGCGGAATCCTACTTGAATTTTTTCAATGTCTATCATATCATTTATTTTTTATAAATATAAGGAATAGTTTTCACTTATCCAAGAAAATCTTGTGAAAAGTTTAAGAAAAGGCAAGCGCTGGTCCTACATCGATAATAACCGTGTTCCACCTAACGCTTGCCGTTCTTAAGAGATATGAAAAATTAGACTAACGGGATCAGCCTAATATCTTATGCGTTATCCGTATTGAATACATCTTGCTCTACTGTGCCTAGATGTTTCTGGATAACTTGTTTAACAAATGTTCTTTCTGAATCCGACCCGCCTGATGCGTCGAAGAAAGGCAGTACTGCTACTTCGGTTGCTTCTTCGAGTGTGAACCCGTCTGCCAACAATTCGCAGACACGAACCGTCATACGAGTGGATATCATGGTGCTGAGCTTGCCTTCTTCAGATCTCCATTCGGCTCTGGTTACTGCTGCAATATCTGCAACCGAGTGAATTAAAGCTGAGGAAATCTTGTCGCCGTATCTCAGAGTAAGCAATGCTTCTTCTCGTTCTAGGTTGAGGATATCAACTTCAATAATCTCGAATCTATCCATCAAGGCTCTATCAAGCGTTCTGGTAGATGTATACTCGGTACCGATATTAGCTGTGGCAATAAATGATACGCCGTTCGCTACATTGATAGTCGGAGCGTTAACATCTTCGTCGAGTCTGAGGTATCTCTGATTTTCATCGAGTACCGTCATTAAGATATTCCATGCCTCAGGATGCGCTCTCGATAACTCGTCCATTAAGATCACTGCATTCTCAGTCTGAATTGCTTTAACGAAAGCTGACTGATCAAATACCGTAGCACCATCTGTAAAGTGGGTGTTACCGATCAAAGTGGCTCTAGGGTCTTGAGTTGCACCTAGGTTGAAATAAAAGAATGGTCGATTGGTTGCCTCCGGCAATGCCTTTGCAGCCATTGTTTTACCACAACCGGCTGGACCAACCATCATGATATTCTTACCACGAACTGCCGATCGGACTAGATACTTCCATTTCACATCAGACATTTCTAGATCTTTCGGCTTGATGCTAGGTGCTGAATTGATAAACTGCAACACAGGATCTGATTCGACTCTTGCTTCTTGTTCTTTCTTTGCCTGTTCCGCTTCTAGATTAGAAAACTCGTCGGGTAATTCGGACTTTGAAATCCTTTGACCTCGCTGGGTTTCATCATTAAATGCTAAGGCTTGGTCGTTCTCTAACGCCAATTTGATCATGTCTTCACGAAATAGATTCGTAATGTCTTGACCTTGCTGATTAACGACAACGGCTGTCTTACCCGTTATCTGAATAACTCCAAATTGTTTTTTCATAACTCTTATTATTATTTTTTATTTACAATATAAATATAAGCAAAAAAATGCATATATCCAAATGATTTCTGAAAAAAGTTTAAAATTAATTAACTAGCTTTGCGATAGCTTGTGCTTGCTCTAGTTTCGATAGCTCTCCTTTTTCGATAATAGTCAGAACCTGGAATGCTTTGAATTCGTTTTCATTGAACGATTCTTGACCTGTTTCTTCTAGGAATCTAATTTTAGCTTCAAGTGTAACGATTTTATCTTGTGCAGCTTCTACGATTGCTTGTTGGGCGTCGATTTCAGACTGCAAGAGTTCCTTGCTGGACATAGCAGGTGCTTTGTCTAAGCAGTTTGACTTAACATAGTTAATTCGCTTACCACTGAGAGTTTCAATGTGGTATTCTGAATCATAGCCTTTTTCTACAACCTTTACCTTGTTTCCGATTCCTACTTCTTGAATAAGGTACGCTGGGGCTTTTGCATTAACAAATGCAAAGTCTCCGTTTTCAAATTTTCTTTGTGACATTTTTTTTAAATTTTAATACAACAATAATATAAGTAAATTTATTTTAAAATCCAAATATTTTAGATCTTATCTAGCCAATTGGATTTAAATCGAAATCCAGTTCCACCAGCAGTATTATTAACTTCCGTTAAATATACTGAAAATGCTTGATCATATCCGGTAATTTTTACTTTCGTACCTACTGGACAATAGTGGAGGATATAACCTGTAGTATTTTTATTTACTATCGCAAGATCTCCTATTTTAAATTTTCTTCTTGACATAACTATCTATACATTACGATATAGCTACCGAAATATTTTTCCATTACTGCTAGGAGATTCTCATAGTCCCCTGACATCATTTCGTCCAGCATAGCTTGTTGCGATACATCTAAATCTAATTGTCGATGTAGTTGTCTTGCAATTGCCATTAATGCGAATGCATTACCATCTGGTCCGGTTAGATCGATTTCAATTGGACCACTCGGCTTTTCTGATTTTGACTTTATCATGATTAATCGAATTTAATTGCTGATGAAATTTCTAAATCAACTCCGTATTCCTTAGCTAAACCTCGGGCAAACAGACGAGCATTGTCTAGTGCTTCGACTCTAGGTATCGGAGTACCTTCGAAATCCCTTGGTTTATCTGGATGTTGGCTCTTATGAAAGAATCGAGCTACTTCTATACTCTCGCCCATCATATTCGATTCATCCATTAAAACTGCGTTAACGGTAAAATAATATTGACCATATAAACCTCGATCGAATCCAGGTTCAATGTATATATGTTTTAGTTTATATACACTATCATTAAGTGTATCATTGATTGTCGTTTTCATCTTCTACTATTGTTAAAATTTCTTTTCCGTGTTCTACCTCAGTATGCGAGTCGATAAACTTGCCAACATTACCTTTAGTAGCTTTATCTAAAGCCGACATAGCAGAGTTAGCTTCCACTTCATAATACTCTGTTACAACTGCTTTCATTGTAACTGCTACTTTAAATTTTTTCATGGCTTATCTACTTTTTCAATATAAACCGATATGACATCATATTGGCGTCCTATTGCTTTAATAAATTGGATTGCTTCTTCCCATTCGATTGGGATTGAATGATTCTGCGACTCTGTGGTCCGGTAAACTACTCTATACATAACTTTTAATTTTCTTAAATATAAGAAGAATATTTTTAATATCCAAGCAAAAGTTAAACTTTATTCATCATTTTTCCTGAACGTTGGACAGTCTTTCTCAATAACAAATGCGTCGAAGTTTTCTCCCCATCCAGACTCTGGTTGATTTTGTAACGCTCTTAAAAATGTTGAGTTTGCAAAGCCGAGTGGAACACACGGTCCTTGATACCATGCGTTCAATTCATCGGTATACATACCATAGGATTGCCCACAATCGCAATATTTTATTTTACTGGTTTTTAATCGTACGACATCTGTACATTCTTTACAAAATATAAGTTTCATATCTCGTTAAATTAATATTTTATGTGATTAATTCTGCTTTTGTTATTCGAGCTGTTTCTAGAAAACTCTTCTTCCACCCATGGATATCATCTCGTTCATAACCGTTTATAATCAGATAGCTAATAGCTCGATCTTCATTTAGAAAGTATAATTTGTTAGTTTTCGTAAACTTACCATCATATGTTTCTAACTGCAATATTACAAGTGTATCTTTTTTCATATCTCGTTAAATTAATAATTCATGTTTCGATGCAGCAGTGTTTCCTGCAGGCACCATATCTAAAACCGGTCCTATAACACCTGCTCGTTGCAATGCTTCAACCATACCTTCGTTCTCAGACCAATCCTTGATTAATACTTCGTTCATACCAACTTTTGCGTCTGGTATATTAATAGTTGCTACTGCAACTAGTCCCGAGTCTTCGTCATCAATTTCATGAAGTAGTATTGCTGTACGTCCATTTAGATCGTATTCGGTTAGTTCCATGAAACATTTAAAATCTCGAAATTCAATTACTGGATCGGTGTCTTTATTTAGTCTCATATCATTTTAATTCAAGTGAAATTTTGAAGTGATCGATACACCACTTTTCTTTATCTGATAAGCTGTTATACCAACTAATTATATCGGTAACTTTCGCACCTCGTTTGCTAGTGATATGCTTAACTTCTCTTTTGAGTCGTTCTACATCTTCCTGTGTATGTGCACTATTCCAATCTAATAATTCAGTGGAGCACACTTCCGGATCTAAAAATCCATGTTGGTATATAATAAATGTAGCCTCACACAACAGCTCCGTTACCTCGTGCACACGTTTTTCAGTACGCTCCAAGATTTCTTTCATCGTTTTCATCGCCTTTGCGTCATCGGTATTTCGCAAATCATCAAGGTCTCGTTTAAGCTCATTGATTGTTCGTTCTAGTCCTGGGACTCTAGGGTCGGAATGATCTTCATACCCTCCATCATAACATGGCATAACTTTAAGTTTTAAATTCTACACCTTAAATATAAGTAAAAGATTTTAATAATCCAAATCTTTTTTGTGTTTTTTCTTTCTGGTATAGGATTTTTTGCTTTTTTCAGTTCTCTCCACAAACCGACCATCAAAGAATCCTGCTTCTTTCTGGTCTTGGCGAATCTGTGTTCTTTTTGCCTTGTGCTGGTCGTATGTTTTCATATCTCGGCGTATAAACGACTCAGTCCGTACAGAATATCAAATATCCTTTCTGAGTCGAAATTGTTGTAATAGTTCGTTATTCGTTTATATAATCAGGTTTTGGCTCGATTAATTCTTGCAATGCACATGCATATGCATCACACACATTTAAATATGGGCGCTCTTGCATTATAGAATTACCAATACGTCGCACTTGCTCTTCGATGCCACGACTATATGCAGTGTACATTATTTCTTCTAAATATTCTTCATTAGACATACTCATTTTGCTCTCCTAAAAATACAAATATAATAATAATAAAAATTATCTAAAAATACAACCAATTATTGCTAAATGTTGTCTAAAAATAAAACTTTAATCTGCGAAAAATTATCTAAAAATAACTTACCACTTTCGGCATGACCAATATCTTGCTTTCGTTTTTGGTCCAGGATTATCACAATTATGTCTAGCTCTAAATGACTTACGAGCTTTTGGATTATTTTTTCTGATGCGCATCGTTTTCTGGCCAGCTTTTTTTCCAGATGTACCTCCATGTCCGAAATTAACTTTTTTAACGTTTCCTGTCTTTGGGTCTTTTACATATACCTTAAACTTTTTCACATCACCTCGCATCGGCTTGTTTAATTTAACTTTGCGACCTCGATACTCTGCTTCCATTAAAGGCGTTTCTATTACTCCGTCTCTGATGTCTTCTAGCATTGCTATAGCACATGCATTACAAATTGTCATTTCGTGAATTGATTCTTTATTCATTTTTTTACGTCCATGTTTCATGTTTGCACACCAATGATACATTTTGCCTTTTTCGCCTCCATATTTTTTTGCTTTTTTCCGAAGGCTTGTAACAGATCCTTTACAACTAGCTCCTGCTCGTTTAACACGGCCAGGTCTACTTTTGCCACTTGTTTTACCGTCTGCAAAATTTTCATTCATTATTTCTTTTTCTTAGATTTGTTACCCCAATTGGCTGCTCCAACTTTTCTACATTTAACTAGCGATGCAGATGCATATGCACTTGGCCAAACTTTATATCGACCTTTTACTTTGTGATAACATGCATCTCGTTTTTTCTTTTTTTCATCTAACACTACTTCTTCTGCTTTGGTAGTTCGTTTACCCATTCCAACTTTACGTTTCTTAGCAACCTCTTTTTTCTTATCAACTTGGCTCCAAGTTTTAGGAGTCTTTTTAGAAACTTTTTTGCTAGGCCGGCACTTCTTTACGCCTTTAGTTTTATCATTTCCGCAAGGTCTACCATGCTGGTCTGTCCATTTCTCATCAAACCATCGTCTTAGATCTTCGTCTATTAAATCTTGTAAGCGTATCATTTAATATAAATATGTATTAATAAATTTCTACTACTAAAAATAAAATGATCTTCGAACTTCTGTACTATCCATTAGCCAGATATATTCAACCGTTGGTAGTTCTGAGAAAAGCCATTTTAGAAATCGTCCTCGAGCATTTAAAGGACTCGAGTCTGATTCATCTTCCATATCTTCTATTTTATCATTAATAGAATTATATAGTTTACTGTGAGGTGCTGTTGTTAATCCCTTTTCATTAATTAGTTGAAGCCCATGAAATGATTTTAATCCAATTGGTTTTAGTTGAGAAACTAATTCATCGATTGTCATTTTGAAATTAATAGATTTAGAATTAAATATTTTTAAATAGTCAACTGTTGAAGGAATTCCATGGAATGAATTTATTTGAAAAAATCCGGGTTGGGTATCTGCATACATAGAAATTTTATTAAATCCTCCGCGTAAGCCTTTAAAGTCAATTATAGTTCCACTATATCCTAAGCCAGATGTGCTAAATCGTTCTCTCGAATGTATAACTAGTTCCTGATTAATCATAGTATTTAATCCATCAAAAGTATCCAATGGATTTGTTATACTAACTATATTTGCTTGTATAGGAAATGATTGATATGCATCCAGCGCCGGATTAGTTATTGAAAATCGATGGCATTTACCAATAGCAATCGGACAATATCCCAACCCATTAGGAGCCTGGAAATTTTCTGTAGCTGCAGATACATATAGTTTATCTGCATCATCGTAATGAAATTTTTTATCTAAATAAAATATATAATCCATATTCATAGCATGGTATAGTATATATTTGACTTCGTCAACAGTTGTAGCTTGTTCTCTGTTATCAATTAATCGGTTTATTTTTTCCGCAATATTAGGATCTGAAAATTTAACTACTTCATTGTTCGAATCACAGTATAATGTATCAACTAAACGAAATAAACCTCCCTTATCTGTTTGTATCGAATCTAATAATTGATCAACGGTTGAAAGAAATGTGTCAGGGCTAGTACCATACACCCTGCGTTCAGCTTGATAATATACATCGTCGCTATCTTCAGTATTTATAAACGGTTTAATTGCAATACGAGCTGTTGGATTAGTTATGTTTAAATCATCTTCAGTAACTAAATATACAACCATCGTACCCTCTTCTATATCATGTTGTATATAGTAGCTATTGATTCCTCCATATAAATTCATACAGCTTGACCAACCCCTATCCGTACTCATTCCTGCAACATCATATGAATGCTTTGAAAATACTAGGTAATATGATTTATCTTTGTTTTGTCGGTATCGTTTAACTTCCGGTATAGCATTATATTCCTGCATTAACTGGTCGAACTTGGTTTGTGCGTCTTTTTTCATAGATTGTTTAATTGTATCAATCGTATTCCATTCACCATTGGTTTTGCGTACGCCTCGTTCTCCAGTATCTGGATTTGTTTTTATTATAATTGATAAATGATCAAGCTTTCGTTTCACTTGATATGATAATAACATTTTAATATATTTTGACATTTTAATAGCTCGACCATATTGATCTGGTAACTGACCTAATACAATTTGTTCATGTCCATCAAATGTAGGAAATGGTTTTGTGTTATCATCAAGTTGATTTTTTATAAAATGATTTATATCACGCCTTAAATCTATTAGAGCATTGGAAAAATTTATAAGATTGTTAGAATGGTTGTCTTGGAGTACAGCATTAACATCAAATTTATGTTGGAATGGTATTGCAACTCGATCCTGCCGCCGAGATAATTTTGCTCCTGGTTGTTTTGATAGTTTAGTAATTATATCAGATACACGAGCTTTTATTGCAGGATTTTGTTTTATATTAGCATACTTTTTAGCTTTGCTGAATGGCAATGCTTCTCGAATCAATTGTGTTTCTAAAAGTGGTTTTAAACGAATCATTATAACTCCTGCTTTATGCCTAAGGCTGG
>Ga0181592_10004781_pt1 | contig 11172 bp, 7 predicted proteins | sample 071ome_20_FD_133755 | JGI IMG/M metagenome (GOLD analysis project Ga0181592, IMG submission 133755) | Coastal salt marsh microbial communities from the Groves Creek Marsh, Skidaway Island, Georgia - 071412BT metaG (megahit assembly) | ecosystem: Environmental > Aquatic > Marine > Intertidal zone...
AAGGTGAAGGTTCATATTTTGCTGTTTCTAGTGCTAACTCTGGTGCCGGCATCACTAACGCACTTAATGAAATATTTAGTGAAATTCAGGCAGTAAATAGCGTATTCGCATCAACCACATTACCAGTAAGTGTGAACGTGCGTGGTACTAACTTGAATCAGGTATACATCGGTGTATTCCGTCCTGATGCTGAGAAGTCTCCACGTTGGTTTGGTAATTTAAAAATGTATCAACTGGGTTTTGATAATACGACAGACACATTATTTCTAGCAGACTCAACCGGTGCAGCAGCAGAAAACTCAACAACAGGTTTCGTCGATCCAAACGCAACCAGTTTTCATTCTTCTGCATCTACATTCTGGAGCTTTCGAGATGCTGACGAAAATGGAGCTGGCGGTGGTTCCGATGCGCCTGATGGCGATCTGGTTGAAAAAGGTGGTATTGCACAAAACCTTCGAGATGATCATGCATCAGATCAATCCAGTCGTAATTTATACACCTGCACATCATCTTGCGGTGTTGGCGATAGTTTATCATCAACAACATTTGATGTGGCTAATGCAGAAATTACTAATGCAGGCTTGGGACTGGGTAGCATCGCAATTTCTACTCTTACGGGTTTTCAACAACAAGATATAACTTCGATATCTGACCAAAAACAAGCTGAATTTGCTTCAGCTCCAGGTGTAAGCGTCCAACTTTCTTCATTAACCAGTGTTATAAACAATCTAGAAAGTGTATCTTCAATCACGACATCGAGCCCCGCAGCGCTTGAGGATTTAACTAACAATGCAACCACCAAAAGTATCTCCTCGTTAAATCGTGGTTCTGGTGGTTCAAAAAACATCGCCACATTAACAGCAGCGGATAGCCTTGGTTCGCAGGGTAGTAATATTACTATTCACGTTTCAGGCGTTGCTTCAAATGATTATAACGGTACATTTACCGCAACGATTACTACCGCTAATGGTAGGACGATGACCTATGATACCGGTAACAGCAACCCCACTAACAATCCAACCATAACAGGTGCAACAGTTTCTGTAACAAGTTCGCTTGTCACAGGTACGTTAACCGGGCATACATTTAGCCCAGGTGACCAAATTACCATTGCCGGTGTCACACCTACCAGCTTTAATGGAACAGAAACCATCACATCTGTTAGCGGAAATACATTTACCTACTCTACCGCTCCAACTCAGTTATCGCCGGTAACGGATATCACCGGTGCAACTGTAGCAGGTCCAAGTACGACAGCAACAGTAACACTTAGTGATGCGCCCGGTTCTGTCGACCAAGCAGCAACAACAGGATACTCTGTTGGTTCTTTTGTGACGATTAGTGGTGCAACACCGACTGAATATAATGGCACTTTTGCTATTTCTAGTATTGATAATGCTGGTGCTAATTTTAAGTTTACCTATGAAGTCGGGGCTCAACTCAATAGTGCGTCAGGTACCATTACCGCAGCAATAGGTAACTTTGTTACTGCGGACACTCTTGTTGCACATGGTTTAGGTTTAGAAGATGTAACGATTCAAGGTGCTACTCAGACCGCTTATAACGGAGTATTTACTGCAACAGCCGTTGATGCAGATACATTTACCTATTTCACCAAGAAAAGCACAACCACATTAACTGCAACTACCAGCTCAACATTATTCGAAACACCAGTATCAAGCTTTGGTGATACTGGATTTATAACCTTTACCGACCATGGTCTAGTCACTGGTGACAGTATTGTGATAACCGGCGCAACACCTGGTACTTACAATGGCACATGGACTATTACCAAAATTGATGATGATAGTTTTTCCTGGGATTTCGGTCCCGGTGCTGGTCCATCTGCAGCGGTTACTGTTGAACCTAGTTTCAGATTAAATAATGCCAGCGGTACTGCCTTAGCGATTGCTCCGAGTCACGGTTACAGTACAGGTGATACATTAGTCATTTCTGGTGCCGCCAATACTGAATACAATGGTACTTTTACCATTACACAAACCACCGCCGATACCTTTAGATACACTATGGCAACACTAGCCATTAATGTACAAGGTGACGCAGGCGGTACGATTGTTGCTGACAAAGAAACCACAACTGCTCAAGCGCGAGTCGTTAATCATGGTTTTACCACAGGTAATACTGTCGATATTGCCGGCGCTAGCCCAGCTACATTCAATGGCAGCTTCACGGTAACAGTAACAGACACCGATAACTTTACTTATACCATTGCATCTGCAGAAGGTGATGCTTCGGGATCCATGACAGCGAGTTCCGGCTCAGGTTCTTCAGGTGACCGTGCCAATTTAATTAACTGGGTGCGTGGCGCTGATAATCAGGAAGATGAAAATAACAATGGAAGTAACACTGACATACGTGCCTCCATACATAGTGACGTATTGCATTCTCGACCTGCTGTTGTGAACTACAACCGTCATGGAAATGATGATGACGTTTATATCTTCTATGGTTCCAATGACGGTATTTTCCGAGGTGTCAAAGGGGGTGTTTCTCAAAGTGATGTTGGGGAACCTCAACCCTTTACCGAAGTATGGGGTTTTGTGGCAGAAGAATACTTTAGTCAGTTTAGTCGTTTACGTAACAATGAACCTATTATTAGTAGTTCTAACAAAAAACCATACTTTTTTGATGGTTCAATAGGTACATACACAAATGATGTCAATAATGATGGTGTACTTAATCATGTAGATGGCGATCAGGTATGGATTTTTATATCCATGCGTCGCGGCAGCAGAACACTATATGCACTCGATGTGAGTAATCCTATAGATCCTAAATTGCTCTGGAGAAAAACCAATAATAGCACCGGTTGGGCTGAACTAGGCCAAACATGGTCAGCACCAATCGTGACTACATTAGCTGTTGACACTGACGGTGGTGGCGCTGCTGATGATGATGATGAGGATGTCGTTGTGATTTTTGGTGCAGGTTATGATGCTGTAGTTGAGGATTTAGACCCGGCTAATATAACTGCATTTAATGAGGACCAAGATGATGATGGTCAATTAGAAGTTGAAGATAATGCTGCTAACTACGAGAGAAGTATGGGACGCGGCATTTTTGTAGTTGATGCTTCAGATGGTGATATTATCTGGCAGGCAGGACCCTCATATTCAAATCCTGGCACACATACATTCCTAAGTGTCAGTGATATGGATTATGCCATTCCATCTGATATCGTTGTGCTTTCCGACAAGAATAGTTCGGTAGATAACAGGGTTTATGTTGGTGATACTGGTGGACAATTATGGCGAGCTGATATTGGTGACAGTGATCCATCGAATTGGACCGTTACCAAAATAGCAAGTATTGCCGATCACTCTACTGTGGCAACCTACACTGACCCTGATGATCCATTAATTACTTATGATTACTTTCCAGGAGTAAGAAAGTTTTTATTCCCACCTGATGTTGTTTATACAGACGATGGCTTTGATGCAGTATTGATAGGCACAGGTGACCGTGAACATCCTTTTGATACGGGTGTAGAAAATCGTTTCTATATGTTTAAAGACACTAGTATTGGTGCGACTGTGGATGTCGGTTTCACGTTAATCTCAGAAGCCAGCATGTATGATGCAACAGATAACTGTATTCAGGAATGTAATGATGCTGATGCCGCTGCTGATGAAGTCATTCTTGATGGTGCAGACGGTTGGTACATAGAATTAGATGATGGTGAAAAAGTAGTTGGTAATGCAGTGACTTTGAATAATGTTACTTTCTTTAATACTAACGTACCAAGTTCAGTCGTTGGTAGTTCAACCGCATGCACCAGTGATCTGGGTGAAGCCCGTCAGTACAAGGTGCAGTTCTCAAATGCGACTGCAATTGGCGATCAAAATATTGACGGTAGCACGGATTCACTGGATAGGTTCACAAAACACGCTGGCGGTGGTTATCTTCCTTCGCCGGTTCCTGTGGTGGTTGAGATTAATGGTGAGATTCATGAAGGCGTGATATCTGGTGTGGCAGTAGAACAACCACCAGGTTCAACTCTCAATACAAGACTAAGAAAATTCTGGTTTAAAGAATCAGATCAAGATGGTTCTGCCGATGCAGGAGACGATTCCGATGATGATGGGCCAGCGATACAGGTTGAGATTGGTGGTGAGATTTTTGAAGGCGGTGAATTTTTTGTGCCAGAATAAATAAAAAAAGGCCGGAAACCTCGGCCTTTTTTTATAACCTTTGATTAATTATTTACACCATTCTTTTACAAGATCATTCGCACTTTTTAATTCGGTTTGTCTTTTTTCTTCTGTAATTCTAATTGCCGTGCCATCATCTTGCTGTATTAAACCTCTAGGTCTTGAGTAAGTGGACAACCTATCTTTTGCTATTTGGCAATTCTTTTCCTTCACTGCTTTGAATTGTTCCTGCTCTTCCGCCTTCTTTTTTTCTTCCAGGCGCTTATCTCTTAGTGCATTAACTTTCTCTTTCTCCTGCTTCATTCTTTCCAGTGAAGATTCAGATGCGGGCGATGTTTTTGGTTTAATGCTCTCTAAATCAACAACCCCTTGATTTGGAGGAGTTTGCGTATAATGGACATTACCATCGCTATCTACCCACTTATAAAACTCAGCATAAACCAAGTTTGAACTGACAAGTAAGCCAGATAATGCAAAAAAATAAAATTGTGGTTTTCTTATCATTCTATTTCTCTAAACCATTAATCTTTAGTTGAACATCTTACTTAACAAACTTTGTATAATATTTCATTTAAATATTCAAAATATACAACAAAAGCGTAAAATACTAGCCTAATAAGTTAGAAAAAATACCCTTGATAAAAGTTTGTAATTTAATCAAATCCAAGGATAAGCCTGTGAAACGACTAATATTATCTTTATTATTTTTGATTGTTCATACCACTTACACTTCGGCTGCAGTGAAAGTTGTTGAATGCAAGGATGCTGAGGGCAATATATTTTTCAGCAAAACTTGTCCGCCAGGCAGTGAAGTCCTTGATGAAAAGAAAATTGCGACAGGCTCAAAAGCTGCTCAAGAAAATGTAACAAGCAAAGCACCAATAAGAACATCTTCTATATCCGGTACTATGTACATGATTCCAAGCTGTAGCCCCTGCGATGGCGTTAGAGAACTATTTAAGGCAAATAGTATTCCGTTGACTGAAAAGAATGTTGAAGGCAACATTGATTTACAAACAGAACTAACAGAATTAAATGGTTCATTAAATGTCCCTATCACCGTCATCGGCGATAGAAAGCTATCCGGATACAACCGTTCAGAACTGATTTCTGCTCTTAAAGATGCTGGCTGGCAAGATCCAAACGAAGTGAAGGAAGAAACACCTGAACCAGAACCCTAACCTTAAGACATTCGTTAAGCCTGAGCTTTTTCATTAATTAATTCTCTAGGCAAAGAAAAGACGACCTTCTCCTGAATCCCGGGCTTTTCCTGAACAATTTTTGCACCCTTCTCTTTGAGTTTTGCAATAACTTCTTCCACCAAAACTTCTGGCGCAGATGCACCTGCTGTTAAACCAATATTCTTTACATTCTCTAACCACTCATCTTTAATCTCAGATGCATTATCAATTAAATATGCAGGCACACCTTTTTTCTGAGAAATTTCTTTTAAACGCGTTGAGTTCGAACTGTTTGGAGAACCGACCACCAGTATCAAATCACAATTCGGAACCAGTTTCTTAACTGCATCCTGTCGATTTTGTGTGGCATAACAAATGTCTTCTTTCTTTGGTCCATCAATATTCGGAAAACGTTGACGTAGGGCATCAATCACTTCAGCAGTATCATCCATGGACAATGTTGTTTGTGTTACAAATGCTAGAAAATCAGGATTCTTAACTTCCAGTTTCATCACATCTTCAACGGATTCGACAAGGTACATGCCACCTTCATCATTTCGGGCTTGGTATTGACCAATCGTACCCTCTACTGCAGGGTGTCACTCGTGACCAATCAAGATACATTCACGACCTTCGTCCTGATATTTACCGACCTCCATATGAACTTTCGTTACGAGTGGACATATCGCATCAAATACTCGCAATTTTCTCTGCTGCGCAACTTCACGTACGGCTTTGGAAACACCATGTGCACTAAATATAACTGTTGAGTCATCAGGAACTTCATCAAGCTCTTCGACAAACACAGCGCCCTTATCACGAAGGGTATTTACCACATATTTGTTATGTACAACTTCATGACGCACATAAACCGGCGCGCCAAATAATTGGAGTGCACGCTCAACGATTTCGATTGCACGATCTACACCGGCACAAAAACCACGGGGATTAGCAAGTAAGATTTGCATGTATTTAAACCTATAGATTAAATTTTTTTCAGTATAACAATTTACGACACATCTTTCGCCGGCTGATTCAACCAAATCGCATCGATTATTAACATTATTGCCCCAATCGTAATAGAAGAGTCAGCGATATTAAATGCTGGCCAATGATTAGTTTGATAATATATATCAATAAAATCTATTACATAACCAAGATAAATGCGATCAATTACATTACCGATTGCACCACCTAATACCAGCGCCAGCGCTACTAGTAGCCAGTAGTTATCTTTCTTTAAAGAACGCATCCAGAAAACAATAAAGAGACTGATAAGCATGGCAAGTCCGATAAAAAACCAGCGTTGCCAACCACCTGCATTACTAAGAAAACTAAATGCGGCACCAGTATTATATAATAAGGTCAAATTAAACCCGGGAAAAATAGCAATACTCTCGTATAATGCTAACGAATTGACTGCAATTAACTTTGTTAATTGATCTAGCAAAATCACCAATGCAGACAAACCTAACCATTTAGTCATAATGAATTACGCAAAGCGTCTTTGCTCGCCCTGCCCCACAATATTGTCAACACAACGACCACATAATTCTAGATGCTCCGTATGTTGACCGACATCTTCACGGTGATGCCAACAACGTACACATTTAACATATGCAGATGCTTTTACTAAAACTGATAAACCTTCAACAGATGTTTCGACTATCTGATCAGTTTCATCAGTTAAAGACTTGATTGATGCCGAAGAAGTAATTAGAACAAAACGTAATTCATCTTCGATCGGAGTTAAAATATTTTTGATAGCATCACTACAATATAGTGTTACTTCTGCGTCTAGTGAGGAACCTATGGTTTTATCAATACGTAATTTCTCAAGCTGTTTATTCACTGCTTCTCGAATTGGCATGACTTGTTCCCAGAACGTTTTACGTTTATCAGCGCCTTCCTGATCGATTAATGGCGAGTACCACTCTTCAAGAAAAACAGATTCACTTCGTTCACCCGGTATAAACTTCCAGATTTCATCTGCAGTAAAACTTAGTATTGGAGCAAACCAACGCGACAACATTTCGATCAAGTCATACATAGCTGTCTGTGTTGAGCGTCTTGCTAAACTGTCTTTTGCAGATGTGTATTGGCGGTCTTTAACTATATCCAGATAAAAACCACCCATATCGACCACACAGAATTGATGCAAGGCTTGATAGATCAAATGAAAATCATAGTTATTATAATCCCTGATCAATTTTTCCTGTAAACGCGCAGCATGTTCAACTGCCCATTTATCAAGGTCCAGCATCTCTTCATAAGCTACTCGATTAACAATAGGATCAAAGCCATCAAGATTCGATAATAAATAGCGCGCAGTATTTCTGAAACGACGATAAGCATCTGCCATGCGTTTCAAGATCTCATCAGACACACTCATTTCAGTACGATAATCAGTTGCAGCAACCCATAGTCTTAAAATATCAGCACCTAACTGATTCATTACCTTTTGTGGAGCAACAACATTACCTTTGGACTTGGACATCTTCATGCCCTTTGCGTCAACAGTAAAACCATGTGTTACAACACGTTTATATGGAGCTTTACCTTCGTTAATCGCAACTGATGTTAATAAAGAGGATTGAAACCATCCTCGATGTTGATCTGATCCTTCCAGATAAAGTTCAGCAGGATATTCAAGTGATTCATTTGCTTTTAAAACAGTGTCATGAGTAACACCAGAATCAAACCATACATCTAATGTATCAGTAACCTTACGATAGCTGTCAGCATCAGCACCTAATAGAATACTCGGCTCCAGTTCAAACCAGGCATCAATACCTTCTTGTTCAATTAATAATGCAACTTTTTCAATAAATTGATCAGTATCGTGATGTAATTCCTGTGTTTCTGAATGAACAAAAACCGGGATAGGTACACCCCAGGTACGTTGACGAGAGATACACCAGTCAGGACGATTTTCAATCATGCCGTAGATTCGTTCTTCACCCCATGATGGTTTCCAGTTTACATCACGGATTGCCTGCTTCGCCTGATCACGCAAACCATTTGCATCCATACTGATAAACCACTGTGGTGTCGCACGAAAAATAATTGGTGTTTTATGTCTCCAGCAATGCGGATAACTATGGGCATAGGGTTCCTGATGTAACAACATGCCATTGTTTTCCATTACCTCAATAACAAGTTTATTTGCCTTAAAGACGTGTTCACCTGCAAACAACTCTGTATCAGCAACAAAACAACCATTGTCAGCAACGGGATTATCAATCGGTAAACCATAACGTTGACCAACCACATAGTCATCCTGACCATGACCCGGTGCAGTATGCACCGCGCCTGTACCTGCTTCTAACGTAACATGTTCACCAAGAATGACAGGAACCTGTCGATCATAGAAAGGATGTTGTAACAAATAATTTTCAAGAGTGTTACCTTTAACAATACCCAGCTCTTCATAATCTTCAATACCGGCACGACTAAACACTTTTTCCTTAAGTTGATCAACAAGTACAAGATAATCATTATCCGTTTTGATTAGCACATAATCATATTCCGGATGAATTGAAACTGCCTGATTCGCTGGCAATGTCCATGGCGTCGTTGTCCAGATAACAATAAATGTATCATTCGGCACATGATCTATAGCGAATGCTTCTTTTATTTTATTTGAATCAATAAAACGAAAACGCACATCAATTGCTGGTGATGTTTTATCTTCGTATTCAACTTCTGCTTCAGCCAGTGCCGATCCACAATCGGTACACCAATGCACAGGTTTAAAACCTTTGTGCAGATGGCCTGCATCAATAATCTTGCCGAGCGCACGCACAATATTTGCCTCGGTTTTAAAATCCATCGTTAAATATGGATTATCCCAATCACCTAACACGCCAAGACGTTTAAAATCCTCGCGCTGTTTATCGACCTGCTTCATTGCATATTCACGACAGGCATTGCGAAACGTCTTGGCATCAACCTTTACGCCTGCCTTACCAACTTTCTTTTCAACCTGTAACTCGATAGGCAAACCATGACAATCCCAACCCGGCACATAAGGCGCGTTAAAACCATTAAGGCTTTGTGATTTAACAATAATATCTTTCAGAATTTTATTAACGGCATGACCAATATGAATATCGCCATTAGCATATGGAGGACCATCATGCAGGACATATAATGGTTTATCTTTTCGTTGTTCCCTGATTGCTTCATACAGCATGGATTCATACCAGCTTTTCAACATATCTGGTTCGCGCTGAGCCAAATTTGCCTTCATAGGAAAATCTGTCTTTGGCAGGTTTAATGTGTCTTTATATTTACTCATAAATTATTTATTACTATTTAAATTCTTATTATCTGGTTTGCAGGCTGATTCGTGCATTTTCAATATCCTTATTTATCTGTTCTATTAATTCTTCACCGGAATCAAAGTTTTCATCGCCTCTTAACTTCTCTATAAATTCAACCTGAATGCGTTCACCATAAATAGTGTGATTAAAATCCAGAATATGGACTTCAAGTATTTCCTTTTCGCCATTAAATACCGGGCGCGAACCAACATAAACAACAGCATCTAGCCCCGCTTCACCAAGCCCATGAACTCGGCCGGAAAATATTCCATGTACAGGTGATAAATAACGTTTTAATTCAATATTTGCGGTCGGAAAACCAAGATCGCGACCACGCTTTTCACCATGTATCACTCTGCCGGTAATCCGATAAGGCCGCCCCAACATCCGATTCGCTTTTTCTATTTCACCATCAGCTAGATATTGGCGAATCAATGTGCTACTAATACGTTCATCATCACAGACAAATGTTTCCATCATTTCAACATTGAAACCATGTTGCTTGCCTGCATTTTTTAATGTATTGAAATCGCCTTCTCTATTTTTAGCAAAACGGAAATCATCGCCAACAATTATTTCTTTTATCTTTAAACCATCAACCAGAATTTGTTTTATAAAATCATCAGCAGATAAATTTGCTAATACCTCATCAAAACTGATACACAACACACGATCAATATCGTGCCGTTGAAACTCTTCCAGTTTTTCTCTTAATCGAGTTAATCGTGACGGTGCTCGCTCGGGCGCAAAAAACTCAATCGGTTGTGGTTCAAAAATTATTACCGCTGATTGCAAGCCAGAGCTCATTGCTTCGTATTTTAATTGATCGAGAATTTTCTGATGCCCTAAATGAACACCATCAAAATTTCCAATCGTTGCTACACAAGCTCCGGAACAATTACCAAAATTGTGCAATCCTCGAATGAGTTCCATGATTCAAGCCGCGCTAATTATACCGATGACACAGGCGCTGTCATGTTTCGCCAACGAATTCCCAGCAAAGTCATGACAAGCACATATACAACAACACCTGACAGGACCCACAAAGTCAGGAAAAAGACTCTATTTGTTAATGACCAATCAAACCATTGCGCTAGTTCGCCTGCTCCGAAAAGAACAATACTGCCCATAAGTACGACACCGATTAATACCTTAAATAAATACACCGCCCAACCCTTTTGCACAGTGTAAACCTGATCCTTTTTTAATATGCGATACAGTAAATACGCCTGTAAGTAGGCAGAAAGCGATGTTGCCAATGCCAACCCTGCATGAGCTAACGGGAATACCAAAATCACATTAAAAACAATATTCGCCAACATTGCGATAGCACCAATCTTCACCGGTATTTTTGTGTCCTGACGTGAAAAAAAGCCACTCGCGAGTATCTTGACCAAAATAAATGCCGGTAAGCCGACTGAATATGCCATTAAACTCTGGCTGGCCATAAGAACATCATAAGTCGTGAATTCGTCATATTGAAACAGGGTCGTC
>Ga0181592_10004782_pt1 | contig 11172 bp, 9 predicted proteins | sample 071ome_20_FD_133755 | JGI IMG/M metagenome (GOLD analysis project Ga0181592, IMG submission 133755) | Coastal salt marsh microbial communities from the Groves Creek Marsh, Skidaway Island, Georgia - 071412BT metaG (megahit assembly) | ecosystem: Environmental > Aquatic > Marine > Intertidal zone...
CTTGCGTCACCCAAAGTACTTTGACCAAAAATTTCCATTTCATTTTGTTTTAACCTTAGGGTCACTTTTTCGTCGGAAACTAATGCTGCACGGTTGACGCATTCCAGCATCAGTTCTCGTTCGACAACCGCCATATTAAAATCATCTTTGGGAATTACCTGCTTAAAATTTGGATATTTTCCCTCCACGACTTTTGAAACTAAATAGATGGATGATGTGAATCCGTTGTTTGAATCTTTTTCTTCCGGAATGGTGAGTTTAAGAGAAACTTGGCGATCTGTGTAATTCAACTCTATGTCCTCAGCTACATTGGGCAGACGTTCCAGTTCAGCGACTGTCATGGATGGTAGGATAAACTCTCCATTATTCTCTTCGCTTGTACTTTGCTGCTTGTTGGTTACGGCTAATCTTCTTCCGTCTGTAGCGACTAATGACACCGAGTCACTTTCTTTTTGGAAAAATACACCTTTTAGCATGTATCGTTCTTCATTTACGGATTGTGCATAAGAAACACTCTTTAGCATTGAGGTTAGTTCTTCTCTTTGTAGCACAAAGCTTTTACTTGTTTCCAATTCAGGAAGCGGGGGAAATTCTTTGCTTTCCAGACCCACTATATTGAAGATTGATCCACGGGTGGAGATTGTTGCCTTAGGAGAATCTGAAGAGGATACATTGACTTCCATATCAGCCAGTTCTCGAACGATACGCAGAAGTTCCTTCACGGGCAAAGTGACCGAACCAGTTTCTTGAACATCGGCGGTTACAGAGCATTTGATACCCAAGTCTAAGTTGGTTGTAGATAGAAAAACACTTCCTTCAATTGCTTCGATTAAAACATTCTGAAGAATTGGCATTGTCTTCCGGGACCCGACTACATTTGAGACGAGTTGCAGTCCAGAACTGAAGTGATCTCTGTTAATTTTGAAATTCATCTAATTTGTTTTGGTGTGGAATGATCAATTAAACAACATTTATTTATAAAAGAAGATATTTAAAATTTAAAAATTAGTTATATTATATTAAGCCAACAACACCAATATTATCTTAAGTAACTAAATAATAGAGATTTAAGTAAATTCAACATGTGAATAACAAACACACTAGATTCTTAAAAACTCAATCTTGTCCATAAGAAAGGGTTAATTAACAAAGAGATCACAAAAAATTACTTTTTACGAATGGAGTCTAAATAGTCCCAAAAACTTTGGTGATTTTCAATGACCGTATCTTCTGAAGATGGAAGGTTACAGCGGATCATAAAGTCCTGAAATGTATTTTTTTCCAGAATAAATTGACAGTGTAGGGCCGTCTTATTTCTTTCAAAATAAATACGAAAATCACCAAGCCTTATTCTGTAAAAGGTTTTTCCCTTTCTGGAAAACTTTCCAATATCCGAGCTTTTATCCTTTAGAATTTCATTCGACAAGGAACTTAGTTTTTCAACAAGAGAAAGTTGTTCGACTTGAGGTAAAACGGAAAGCGTATCGAGGCTTTGTGTAGAAAATGTGACCTGTCTCACATACTTTCGATAAGAAATCTAGACCCCCTATGCAATACAAAGAGAAGCAAATTTACATTTATTACTTCGCACCAGGCAGACAGGTGTTATATATAATTGGGCCACAATGAATGTAAAAAGAACAGAGCTGGAAGAAGCAAAACTCGTACTATGCAAAGAAGCGAACGCAATTCGCGAAGCATGCGAAAAGCTCAGAGAAGACACCTTCACAAAGGCTCTCAATATTTTACACAAAGAAACAGGAAAAATCATCGTCACCGGGATAGGGAAATCGGGTCATGCGGGAAAAAAAATGGCTGCAATGTTAAGCAGCACAGGCTCTCCAGCTGCCTTCCTTCACCCAGCAGAAGCTGTACACGGGGATCTGGGTATTCATCAAAATGGTGATCCGGTCATTTTTTTGTCCAACAGTGGAACAACCCCTGAACTTATCTATTTGGAACCAGTGTTTAGAAGTAGAGGAGCTCAAATAGTTGGTATTTTAGGAAAGGCAAACAGTCCCCTTGGTCAGAAGGTAGATGCCTTATTGGATGCAGCCGTAAAAGAAGAAGCAGACCACCTAGGAATCGCTCCTACCGCAAGCTTTGCAGTAGCTGCAGCACTAGGGGATGCACTGGGGTCTGCTTTGATGAAAAGAAGGGGCTTTGACAAAGATGAATATGCCAAAACTCATCCGGCTGGCCAATGGGGTAGAAACTTAATACTTAAAGTGAAAGATGTATTTCACCCGAAAGAAAAGGTCGCCTGCTTACATGAAACCGAGTTGATCAAAAAGGCGGTCATAGAAATGTCAAAATACCCACTAGGAGCCGCTTGCGTTTTAAAAGAAAATAAGCTCGTTGGAATTTTAACAGATGGTGATTTAAGGCGAGCGTTACAAACCACAGATAATCTAAACGAAGTTAGGGTGGGTGATGTGATGACTCAAAACCCTCTTACTATCAGTTCCAGCAAAAACTTGGGTTACGCTTTGCAATTAATGGAAACAAGGGAACCTTCTCCAATTTCAATACTTCCAGTTTTATGCCAAGAACAACAAGTATTCGTTGGCTTGATTCGACTGCACGACATACTGACAGGATAACCAATTTCAATGATCAAAAAGAAAATATTACCCGTAGCACTATTAATATTCTCCGTAATTAGTTTGTGCTACTTAGCCTTACAGGTAAACCAAGCCTTACAGGAATATAAACATTGGAAATCAAGAGAGTCTGTATTGAAAAAAGAACTTGAGGTATTGAAAGAAGAAGCCAAAGAACACCAGCAATTTCTCGATAGGCTTCGAAGGAATCCTGATTTTCAAGATGAAGTTGCCAGAAAAGAATTGGGATACGGTAAACCCAATGAATGGTTATATCGGTTTCCAGAAAAGATGCCTGAAAATAAATGAAAGGGTACGCGTTTGATGACCAAGACCTCCGAACATCTTTCTCGGAGGTTGGACAAGATCACATATTTAGGTTTTGGAAAGACTTAAACCAAGAGGAGAAAAAAAGATTTCTTAAACAATTACAGCAGGTTGATCTAAAGGAGTGTACAACTGCTTGGCATGACATTCACAAACCTCAAAAAAAAATAACAAACTGTGAAGCCCCAAGTGCCATCTCTTCTTTGAGCCACCACCTAGAGGACCTAAAATTATTCCGCGAAAAAGGAGAAGAAATTTTAAAAAACAACAAAGTAGCTGCTTTTACGGTAGCGGGTGGCCAGGGAACAAGACTGGGTCACGATGGACCCAAGGGAACATTAAAGTGTACGCCCTTGAGACAGATTTCATTGTTTGAGCAATTTGCAGAAAATTTAAAGTTTTACGAAAAACGATTCGGTCACTCGATTTGGTGGTTTATCATGACAAGTGCGGATAACCACCTGCAAACCCAGAGCTTTTTCCAAGAAAACAAATTTTTCGGGTTAGACAAAAATCACATTCACTTTCTCCAACAAGGAATGATGCCCGTCTTTGATTTGGAGGGTAAAATACTATTGCAGGAAAAAAACCAAATTCTCATGAGCCCAAATGGCCACGGGGGGTCTTTTAAGGCTTTGTTGGATTCTGGTGCCTTGCAAATAATGGATAATGAGGGCATTGACTACTTGAGCTATTTCCAGGTGGATAACCCATTGGTATATTGCCTTGACCCAATGTTTATTGGGAGCCACATCCAAGGTAAATCAGAAATGTCATCCAAGGCAGTTGACAAAGTAAACTCGAAAGAAAAAGTGGGAACTTTTGTTAAGTTAAACAATACATTGCAAGTATTGGAGTATAGCGACATCCCAGATGATCTTGTCGAAAAGACAACTTCTGAAGGAAGGTTAACCTATCATTTAGGCAATATAGCGATCCACTTATTAAATCGTGATTTTGTTAAAAGCGTTGCCAGTGCTAGCCAAGAGCAGGCAAACAGGCTTCTTTACCATGGGGCCCTCAAAAAGGTTAAGTGCTTGGATGAAACAGGGAACACTCTTCTTCCAGATGCCCCCAATGGACTAAAAGCAGAAACATTTGTTTTTGACGCAATCCCGTTGGCTCAAAATGCATCCATTTTCGAAATCGACCGGCTAGAAGAATTTGCCCCAATCAAAAATTCAACCGGTACCGATTCACCGGAATCTTCCCGAAAAATTCAACTTTCACGAGCAAGAAGGTGGTTACTCAGTGCTGGCATAAAGCCCCTTCCGAAAGAAGCAGAAATTTCACCTAGTTATGCTCCTACCCAACAGCACTTTCTTGAAAAAATCTCAAACCTTTCAATAGACCCAGCCGCGATGCAGGACCAAAAAATAATGATTGATGAATCAGGCATTACGGCGGCACAAAAATACAACGAACAACTTATCAATGATTAAAGAAAAGATCGATATTGCTGTAAGTAAAGGAGCATTACTTACTTCCAGCGAGCACAACATAAACGAATTACTGGGATTAGAAAATTGCCCATCCTGGATACTTGATAGCCTCAAGGAATTAATCGATGGGGAGCATTGGCAAGAGTTAAACGATCGTTTTCACAGCAACCTTTCCTTTGGAACAGGGGGTATGCGAGGCCGTACAATTGGCAAGATTGTCACCTCGACCGAAAAAGGAAAAGCCAATGAAAAAGAAACGCCTGATTTCGCGGCTATTGGTAGTAATACACTGAATGAGCTCACACTTCTTCGTGCCACAAAAGCCCTCTACATTTATTTGGATAAATGGTTGCAGAGCGAGGGCATTTTAGAAACTCCCCGCCTTGTGGTGGCACACGATGTGAGGCACTTCTCCCAAAAGTTTGCTGAGCTTGTTTGCAGGGCATGGACTCAAATGGGGGGCTATGCTATGCTCTTTGATGGACCTAGGTCCACCCCACAGTTAAGCTTCACAGTTCGCAACCGATATGCCCATGCTGGGGTTGTAATAACTGCAAGTCATAACCCTTACCATGACAACGGCTTCAAGGCTTATTTCGGAGATGGTGCACAGTTGGTACCGCCCCATGACCAAGGCGTTGTATCCGAGTATGAAAAAGTAAGTTTAGATGAGGTTTCGGTATGGCTTAAGGAAGGTGCTTTGGAAAATTGCCAAGTTAACCTGCTCCAAACAAGTGATGATATGGCGTATAAAGGTTGCCTGGAGGATGCCGTTATCAACCCCGAGTTGCTCAAAAAAATCTCCCCCAAAATCGTTTTCACCCCAATACATGGAACGGGTGCAATCTCTTCTGTTCCAGCCCTCTGGGACCACGGCGTTCAAGTAGCATTAGTAGATGAGCAAAGTGAGGCGGACCCTAACTTTAGTACGGTAAAATCACCAAACCCAGAAAATGCGGAGGCCCTGACACAAGGTATCAAAGTAGCAAACAAAACGAAGTCACCCTATGTTTTTGCGAGCGACCCAGATTGTGACAGAATAGGAGTTGCGGTCTTGGAAGAGAAGGGAAAATTTTCCTGCCTCAGTGGTAATCAAGTGGCATGTATTCTTGCTGAATACCGATTGCTTGCCCTTAAGTCCCAACAAGTCATTAAGGAGGGAAATGAAAGTGGCTTTGCCCTATTAAAAACCTTTGTTACTTCCCCCCTTTTAGAAAAAATAGCCCAAAAATATGGCATACGTTGTGTGAACACTCCCACTGGTTTTAAGTGGATGGCAGAGAAGATTCGCAAGTACGAGGAAATGGCTTCCTTGCGAATGCTCGAAGAGGAGGGGGTGGGTTTAGATTTTGACAGAACCGAACTTTTTGCCCGAATCGATATTTTGTCGAGGTACTCCAGCTGCGTCGTACTTGCTGCTGAAGAAAGCTACGGATACCTGCCCCATGATTTAGTTAGGGATAAAGACGGAAATGCATCCGCTCTCGCAATTGCAGAAGCATTTGCTTTCATGGAGTCGACCCACACAACCCCTCTCAAATTCCTTGACACTATCTATCAAAAATATGGGTTTCATTTAGAAAAAACCGAAAATATTTACTTCGAGGGAGCCGAGGGAAGTGCAACCATTGCCCGTTTAGTCGAAAGTTATCGGTCCCAACCCATAGAAGAAATTGCAGGAACCAAGGTCACCAAAACGAAGGATTTCTCCGGTGATGGGTATGTTGATGAAGATGAGGAAAAATTGCCCAAGCAGAATTTTATACAACTTCTGCTGGAAAATGGATTTACAGTTGCGATCAGGCCAAGTGGCACGGAGCCTAAAATCAAGTACTACCTATTTGGATGCAGTGATTCCAACCCGGTGGACCTTGCAAAAACCAAGGAAGATGTATCAAAATCCCTTGAGAATATTAGGGAGTGGTTGGTTGCAGATGCACAAGACCGGGTTAAGTAGAAAAGGTATAGGTTAGAGGACGAGTAGGCTGGCTGGGTTTTCGAGCAAGGAACCCAAAGAAGCCAGAAACTGAGCTCCTATAGCACCATCTACGAGGCGGTGATCACAACTTAGCCCAAGGGTCATGGTTTCTCCTGGTCGCACCGTTCCATTCTTGTCCACTATAGGTTTAGCGATACTAGCCCCCACAGACAGGATTGCGGCATTGGGCGGATTTATGATGCCGCTAAAAAAGTCGATACCGAACATACCAAGGTTGGTTACTGTAAAAGTAGACCCGCTCATTTCGTCGGGGGTAAGTTTTTTACTCCGAGATTTTGTGATCAATGATTTTGCAGATTCAGATATCGATCGTAGGTCTAAAGTTTCTGCATTTCGAATGACTGGCGTAACCAGACCATCGTCAACAGCTACACCGAAAGCCAAATGAACATTTCCGTGATAGGTGATCTCAGATTCACTCCAAGAAGAGTTGATCTCAGGAACCCGTAAAATGGTCTTAGCACAAGCGAGCAGGATAAGATCATTTATACTTACTTTGCTTAAGGCGGAAGAGTCTTGAGCAAGGGTTTCATTGATTGCTTTTCTGGCAAGACCAATGGGTTCTGAATTGATTTCCTTTTGAAGATAAAAATGGGGAATGGTGGTTTTTGACTCAAGCAACCTCCTTGCAATCACAGACCTCATTTTAGAAACTGGGACCGACCGACCCACCGGAGATTCACTGGTATGGGTTTTTGCGGTAGTAATTTCCGTCGAAGATGGCTTCGGAGGGCTTGGTTCAGAAAGAGAGACTACATCCTTTTTAATAATTCTTCCATTAGGACCCGATCCCTGAATCACAGATAAATCAATATTTCTTTCCCGTGCAATTTTTCTGGCTAGAGGAGAAGCGAATATGCGGCCAGTATGAGCACGCTCGGTCGTAACCTCTGGCGGAGTGACTGCGACAGTTTCCTGAACTGAAGGCACAGAATCATCCGTAGGTTCCTTAGTTACTTGGGTTGACACTTGCTGGGCGGGTTCTTGAGCGGTCACCTCAAACCCCGAAACATCTTCCCCATCTTCTCCAATGACAGCAAGGGGCTTACCTATTTCCACTTCATCACCCTCCGATGCTAGTAGTTTAAGTAAGACTCCATCATCGAAGTTCTCTAATTCCATAGTGGCCTTGTCCGTTTCAATTTCGGCGAGAATATCACCATTGGCTACGGTTTCACCAACTGACTTGTACCATTTCACCACAGTGCCAACAGACATGGTGTCGCTTAACTTCGGCATTTCAATGACTGTACTCATGATAAAGTGTTAAATGAGCTCTAAGGCTTTTGCTAAAACTCGATCGTGGTTCGGTATTTGAAAACTTTCCAAAGCCTTACTGTAGGCTTGGGGTACATCAATCGCAGAAACCCTCTTAATGGGGGCATCTAAATGATCAAACGCCTGTTCCTGTATAAGGTAGGCAATTTGGGCATCCACTCCACAAAAAGGTTTATTTTCTTCGACCAACAAAACGCGGTTTGTTTTTCGAACAGTTTGAAGAATTGCTTCCAGATCAAGGGGCCTGATCGAGCGTAAGTCTAAAACTTCAACCGAAACATTGTGTTTTTCACTTAAGGTTTCAGCCACTTGCAAAGCAACCTGAACCGATCGACCATGAGCAATAATAGATAAATCCGTACCTTCGCAAGCGAGACGAGCTTTACCAAGGGGAATAATAAAGTCTTCGTCATCAGGAACCTCACCCTTGAGGTTATAAAGAATGGTATTTTCCATAACGCACACTGGATCGTTATCACGAATAGCTGCCTTCATCATACCCTTTGCATCAGCGGGCGTGGATGGGCAAATAACTTTTAGACCCGGGGTATTGGCGGCAAAGTTTTCAGGAGTGTGAGAGTGAGTCGCCCCCACATTGGTTCCGCCATTGGCCGGACCTCTAAACACAATAGGAACATTGATTAAGCCCCCGGACATGTACCTTACATTGGCAGCATTGTTAAAGATTTGATCAAAAGCTACATAACAAAAGCTCCAGAACATAAATTCGACTACAGGCCTCATTCCCATCATTGCCGCACCGACGGCAAGACCAGAGAACGCAGCCTCGCTTATGGGGGTATCAATGATTTTGTCGGGTCCAAACTTTTCAAGCAACCCCTCTGAAACCTTATAAGAACCCTTAAATTGAGCAACTTCTTCGCCCATCAGAACCACATTGGGGTCCCGCGAGATTTCCTCTGAAAGAGCTTGGTTTAGTGCATCCCTGTAGGTGATTTCAGCCATATTGATAAAATTTATTCTGCAAGTGAAGATTCAAAAAACATTTCCCCGGTCGAAGATTTATGCTCGGGGTTGTCAGTTTCCCAATATACATGGTCCATCAACTCCGAGACTTCAGGGAATGGACTAGCGAGAGCAAACTCTGCTGAAGCCTCTGCTTCGTTTTTGGCTGATTGGTCCAAAGCTTTTGCGGCCTCTTCAGTCAATAAACCCTCAGCCAATAGTTTGTCCCGGAAAAGATTTAATGGGTCCTTGTTTTTCTTATATTCCTCAATCTCTTCTTTGCTCCTGTAGGTTTGGTCAGGGTCTGCTACAGAATGACCTCTATACCTGTATGTAACAATCTCAAGAACCGATGGGGTGGAGTCCTCCCTGGCACGAACAAGAGCATCATCCATTGCTGCACGCACCTCATATAAATCATGACCTTGGTGAACGGACCAATTCATATCGAAAGAGTCTCCCCTGCGTGCCAACGGCTCGCCTGCCGAATGCCTCGACTCAGCAGTTCCCATGGAATAACCATTATTTTCTATGATATAAATAACAGGCAATTTCCAAAGAGATGCCAAATTTAAGGACTCATAAAAAGGGCCCTGGTTTGTGGCTCCATCGCCCATAAAGCAGAGGCATGCTCCTTTAACACCCTTGTTCTTAAGAGCATACGCGATGCCCAGACCAAGAGGGGTTTGTCCACCAACAATTCCATGCCCGCCCCAGAAATTTTTATCAGGAGCAAAGAAATGCATCGAGCCACCTTTCCCCTTGGAACATCCAGTTCGCTTACCAAATAACTCTGCCATACACTCATCCATGTCCATACCGACAGCGATGGCGTGTCCATGATCGCGATAGGCAGTGATTACATGATCATCTTCCGTCATTACCGAAACCGCCCCAACAGCAACTGCCTCTTGCCCTATATAAAGGTGAAGAAATCCACCGATATGGCCCTGTTGGTAAGCCCGTAACGACCTCTCTTCAAACCTTCTAATCCGAAGCATTTGAGAATACATACGGATCTTTTCCTCTGCATCTAATGTAGAATTTACCGAATGATCAATAAACTCCTTGCTTGGTTTAGGGGGAGGACTGGAAGGGGAGGCACCTGATGTTTTTTCAGATGACTCATTCAAGTCTGTGTCGTGGTATATACCTTCCATAATTTGTTATAAATCTGCTACAATTCTATCTGGCGATGGGGGGCTCCTTCAATCTCTAAATGTGCACCAGCATTCGAACAATCAGCCTTTACGGACCAAAAACCTTCCGTTCGGCGGTCATAAAATGGCCAAACAAGTTTATGGTCTGTTGGGGGGATCGATAGTTTGTCTATTTCTTTTCGATTAAAAAACCCAAAGTGTCCCTCATTGATTTCTTCTGGTAGGCTCTTCACTTGAACGAAGCAATCAAACATAAACATCAACCAGTGTGAACTGCCTTCATAAGCTTTTTCGGATACATATCCAAAAAGTTTTAAGTCCTCATTTTTAAGTTTAAGCCCAACCTCTTCCAATGCCTCTCTTTTTGCACATTCAAACGGAGATTCTCCCATTTGCATTTCCAACTTACCCCCCGGAGGGCTCCAGGTGTTAATGTTGGGTGGCTTTTTTCTCCGAATAAGAAGGAGACGATTGCAGCGGTCACGGATAAAAAGGAGACATGATATCTGATATTTCATGCAGAATTGACTTGTTTACCCTAAGGAATGTTCTCAAGGTTTAAGTAATATTTCAAAACCAAGATATTCCCAATGAAAAAAATCGTTTCCTACCTTTTTATTTACCACTTTCTGTTTTACCTTTCTGCATTTGCTGAAGATTTCTTGCCCGACCAAATCATTAAGTTAGATGGCAAAATCACCGTCTCACAAGAATCTGACCAATGGTTTTCTATTACCGTGCCTTTTTTAGTAAACCAACATCCCGACTTGTTAAGGCTTAAGGGCAAAAAGCCAGAATCGCTCGAGGAAATGTTTAACCCTGACTTTGTAAAAGGAATCAAAATTCGACTTTGGATAAGCTTCGTGAACGAATTCAACCGAAGTGCATTACGAGGAGATAAAAAAGATGTGCGGTATTTTGAGTACTTTAGCGCAGAAATTGAATGCCTTGCTTTAGAAATAGACAGAAAGACCAAAAAAGCGGTGTTTCTCTTTCCCTCAACCATTGCCAAAATGTTGGACTTAGGAAATTACCCGAAGTTAACCGGATATGTGGTAGAGTTTGTTCGAAACGGGGAATCCTTCGAGGTAACAGATCAGATAAATTTCCTCAATTTTGACAAAGAAGAATTCTTAGAGAAATACCGGACGGAAGCCGTCAATAAGTCATCTGAAAACGAGGGGGTTTTACTACCAGGCCATTTGATAAGTGCAAATTATTTAAACAGCTTGGGCCCAGTAATACGTAATTGATCTTAAGCGTTTTGCTATGGGAAGAGCCGGTGAAATTATATATAATTTGGGAAGCTCGCATTTGTCGGCGAGTCGCTTCAAAAAGAAATCGGATTTATTAGAATTTGAAAATTTCGAATTAATCGACCTACCCTCGGCTAATAC
>Ga0181592_10004792_pt1 | contig 11158 bp, 9 predicted proteins | sample 071ome_20_FD_133755 | JGI IMG/M metagenome (GOLD analysis project Ga0181592, IMG submission 133755) | Coastal salt marsh microbial communities from the Groves Creek Marsh, Skidaway Island, Georgia - 071412BT metaG (megahit assembly) | ecosystem: Environmental > Aquatic > Marine > Intertidal zone...
AAGATGACAAAGCCGCCGCGCCTCAGGATCATAAAGACCCTGTCCAGCTTTAAATCACCAAAAAAATGTGTCTGGCTCATGGAAAAACTTTCTTCTCATCTGCGAGAATGCTTTATTAAAATTGCCAAAATATCATGATATATCTGCCTGATATCTTGTAAAGCACAATCCCTGCCAGATGCAAATTTCAGGTCGCTATTTATGGCCGGGCAGACTATAAAAAAGAGATGCATTCTAAAACTGGCTAGAAAATGAATATGCAGGAAATTCTTCGTACCGCCCGAATTATGATCGTTGATGATGATGATGACCTTCGCCATGTTCTTCTGACCCAGCTGGAACGCGAGGGCGTTGCCGGTCTTGAACAGGCAGATACCATGGCAGCCGCTTTTGATAAAATTGACAATTTTGCCCCCGATATTCTGATACTGGATGTGCAGCTGCCCGATGGCAACGGCTTTCATATTTGCGAGCGTCTGCGCAAACAGGGTTTTGAAAAACCTATTATTATGCTCACCGGTCAGGATGGCGAGCAGGAAATTATCAAGGGGCTGGATACCGGGGCAAATGATTATCTGGCCAAACCGATGCGTTTTGGTGAATTACTGGCCCGCATCCGTGCCCAGCTTCGCCAGCACCGCGCTTCGGATGATGCCAGATTTTCGGCCGGAGGGCTGGATTTTATTCCGGCCGACAAATCTCTTAGCTGTAGCCAGAATCAAAAGACGGCGACCCTGACGGAAAAAGAAACGCTGATTTTAAAAAAGCTGTTTCGCAGCTGGCCGGAAACGGTATCGCGTGCCAGCCTGCTCTCGCAAGTGTGGGGATATCATAATGAGGTGACAACCCATACGCTGGAAACCCATATTTATCGGTTGCGCCAGAAAATCGCGCGCCTTGGTGATGCCCAGCTTATCGAAACCACCACTTCTGGCTATCGATTACATAAACAGACAGAAACAGAAAGCTAATCTGTGCCTCAGGCCAGTAAAACTATCAGCTATCAAGACGAATATTGTCCGGAAAATTAATCATAAAAAATTGGCTGGGGCGGTATTGTCATAAGACATAATTTTTTGAAAATCGTTTTGGTATTATCTGTCTGGAAACATTTGCTCAACTTTAGAGGCGAACCCCTTTGCTTCCTCACCAGCCTCAAGGCCAGTAAGAAAGGTCGTTATACGTTCCTTCATTTGCTCAAAACAGACCTGGAAACACTTCAGCTTTTCAGAATCGCTACCTTTTGCAGCAGCTGGGTCTGCTACACCCCAATGTGCAGCAGAGGGCTTGCCGGGCCATACAGGACACACCTCGCCAGCCGTATTTGCACATACGGTGATGATTAAATCCATCTCAATAGAATTATCATTTGCAAAATAATTCCATGATTTGGATTTGGCAAAAGTTGTGTCTATCCCGTTATTTTGCAGTACTTTAAGTGCATATGGATTGGGTTCACCCGTGGGGTTTGAACCGGCTGAGTAAGCATTAAGCCTGTTACCACCGAGATGGTTAAAAAGACCCTCCGCAATTATGGAACGGGCTGAATTTCCAGTACATAAGATTAAAACGTTTAATATATTAGGTGAGCCATTCATCATTTTGAAAATTTACGCCCTGCCAAGCGCCTAGATAATGTCTGAGAAGCAATCCATGTTTTGCCAAAAAACATCTCATAATTGCACTTAGTACAAACTTAGTACATTAAAAACCAGTAGCACTCTAAACTATTGTTTTTATTATTTTTAGAAGAATTGGCTGGGGCGGTAGGATTCGAACCTACGATACACGATACCAAAAACCGATGCCTTACCACTTGGCCACGCCCCAGTATTTTTGCCCTGGATTGCAGGTAAAAACATACAAATACCCCAAGGTTGAGCGAGACTATAGCGATCAAGTTCTGGCGGATCAATTAAAAAACAGGGCAGTCGGGTGGAAAAAATGACGGAAACTGCGCTCTGGTGATTATCCCTCTGGCGGCGCCTGCTTATTTGCCGGGGACAAGGATTTCTGTTGTGTGCGCCCAAATGCCTTTCTTTTTCAAACTCTGTGCCAGAGATTGTGCTGAAGATTTATCTGTTGTCAGGGCAAAACAGCTTGAACCGCTGCCGCTCATCCCCGCTCCGATAAAGCCTTTATGCGGCTGGCCAAGCACCTCAATCAGCCGGGCGATTTCTGGATAGCGTGCCACCGCCGGGGCGGTTAAATCATTGCCGATAGCAATAATTTTTTCCAAATTCCCTTGCTGAATATAGTCTGCCAGCTGGCTCTCGGCCGAAACAGAATATTCTGACAGACCAGCAAAAATTTCAGCCGTAGAAAGGGGCAGACCAGGATTGGCCAGTACGACATAAACAGGGCTGTCCAAAGCTATAGGCAGGCTAACCGCCTGACTTTTTATGCCTGTACCGGTCATAATTTGCCAGCCCGGATACAGGCAAACCGGTACATCTGCCCCTATTTGTGCAGCACATTCCATCATCTCATTTAGCGAAAGGGTTTGCGGCAATATTTTTTCTGAAATCAGGCGAAGCAGGGCAGCGGCATCTGTTGAACCGCCCCCCAGCCCGCCGCCAAGCGGGATATTTTTTTCCAGCCTTATATGAAGGGGCGGCAAATCATATCCGGCTTCACGCAGCCTCTGGCATAATTTTTTACACAAGCTATCGCCGCCAGCCCGAATAAGCGCATCCGCAAAAGGCCCTTCATATATTATTTTATCCTGCGGCTGAACACAGACCGATAATCGGTCGCCAAACCGGGTAAAGCCGGCAAAAGATAGCAATTCATGATAGCCATCTTCACGCTTTTTCAGCACTTGCAGGCAGAGATTAAATTTTGCCGGTGCGTTTATCTGATGCCAGAGGGTCGTCATCTTACAAGCCTTTATCCAATTTGACCCTCAGACCCTCTCTACGGCTCTCTTCAATGCCCATATCCAGGGCATGCTGCCATTTAAAGCGAGCTTCAGCAAATCGGCCTGTTTGCCAATAAGCATCGCCCAGATGTTCAGAAATAATTGCATCTGTTGGGGTAAGCTGTATCGCCTTTTCCAGCCATAATACAGCCTTGTCAAAGGCGCCTTGCCGATAATATACCCAGCCAAGAGAATCGGCATAATAGCCGGAATAGGGCTGTAATTGCACCGCCCTTTGGATAAAGGTGATGGCTTTTTCCAGATGCCGATTTTCATCGGCCCACCAATAGCCAAGATAATTTAGCGCGATGGCATCCTGCGGATTCAGCTCTATGGCTTTGAGCAAGGCTTTTTCTGCCTCTGTCGGGTTATTTATCTGCTCATAACAAATGCCGAAATTCCGATAGAGCCGATAATTTTTCATCCCGTAATCCAGGGATTGCTGAAAAAACACCAATGCCTTATCGCATCTACCGGCTCGTCTTAATATATTTCCACCAGCTTGTGCCAAAAGCGCGCGCTGTTGTTTTTCACCGGCACTCAGCCTGTCGCCTTTGGCCAGTTCGGGGGTAATTTTTAGTATGGCTTGCTTGATATGACCTTTTTGTTCCAGCAAGGCCAGATGGGCAAGCTGGCCGCGCAGATAGACAGGCGCGTCTTTATCTATTTGTGCCAGGTGATATTCTGCGCGTTCATAGATGTCTGCTTTTAGATACCATTCTGCCAGTACCAGCTGGGCGGTTGAAATTTCCGGCCAAATAGAGGTGGCCAGATGGGCGCGTGCAATCAGCAAATTGCTGTGATAGCTATCTTCGGACAACCAGCTTGTTTCAAACAGGAAACGGGCCACCATTTCTGCCAGTTCAGGCGGGGCAGGGGCGCTATCTGCGCTGACATTCATTTGTTCTATCAGCTTGAGCGGGGCACTATCGCCTGACAGGCGGGTTTGCCATAATTTTTCGATATCTGCCTGCGCGCCCAACTGCCATAATCTGGCACCGGCGCGTATCGTGACATATTCATTCTGGCTTTCGGCCAGTGCCTGGCGGTAATAGCCGACAGCTTCGTCTTTCTTGCCAAGATATTCAAAGATCGCACCGCCTAACAGCCATAGGGGGGCGTGCTTGTTTTGTTCCGAGAGTGTGACAAAATTTTCCAGCTCGTGAAAAATGCCCAAAGCGGTTTCCGGCTCGCCCAGTCCAAGATAGGCAAGGCTGCGCAGGCCGCCTGCCAAAAGATGAAAATCATCGCTGATTTCTATTTTTTCTGACAGCGCAATTAATGCCTGCCAGTCTGTATCCTGAACCGCCTTTGCAATGGCCGGTTCTGCTGCCAGACCAAAGTCAAAATCCAGCCGTTCAAATTCGCGTGCCAGCTGCAAGGCTTCGGCCAGATTGCCATTTTGATAATGATTAATGAACCCGTATCGCAACAGGGTTTCATCTATTGTGCCTACCCGCATTGCCTCGCTAAAATACAGGCTGGCGGCAGCGTTATCCTGATGATGCTGGGCATAGCGTGCGGCTAAAAACTGGCCGGCAAAGCTGGGGGCTTCAATCGGCGCCTGAAGCGTGTCAGAAGGCAATTCAGAAAAAGAAACAGGGGCGATTTGCCCGGCGGGCTGGCACGCGCCCAGCCCAAGTAAAACCGCGACCACCCAAAAAAAGCCATTCTGCCTTTTTGGCCATTTGAATCGCTTTTTTATCAAGGACAGGCCCATTTTTTGATTTCTTTCCAGCTATATGCATCCAAAAAGGCATTAAAGGCCAGCTAACTCTATGTTGAACGCCATCCAGACACGCTTAGCCGATAGTCAGCTTGCTTTTATCCCTGTTACATATTGGGATAATTTGGCCCGCCCCCGCCTTCCGGAGTAACCCAGCGAATATTTTGAGTGGGATCTTTAATATCACAGGTTTTGCAATGCACGCAATTTTGTGCATTGATCTGCAAGCGAGGGCTCGACCCATCTTCCTCACGCACAATCTCGTATACCCCTGCCGGGCAATAACGCTGCTCGGGCGCATCATATAGTGCCAGATTATGGTCAATTGGTACGCTGGCGTCTTTTAATTGCAGGTGGGCAGGCTGATTTTCCTCGTGATTGGTTCCCGATAGATACACAGACGAATTTCTGTCAAAGCTGACAATATTATCCGGCTTGGGATACTCTATCACCGGCGCGTCACTGGCAGATTTCAGGTTTGTGTGATCGGCATGGTGATGGAATGTCCAGGGGGCTTTGCCGCGCAAAAGATAGGTATCGAGTGCCGCATAGCCCATCCCCAGCCAAAGCCCTTTGGCAAAGGCCGGACGAATATTGCGCACCTTATATAATTCTGCCCATAGCCAGGAGGCTTCGATTTTTTCTGCATAGCTTGCCGGCTCTGCTGCCGGGCTGGCCGATGCCAGCACGTCAAACACTGCTTCAGCTGCCAGCATCCCGGATTTCATGGCTGTATGAGTGCCCTTGATCTTGGGTACATTTAAAAATCCGGCTGTGCAGCCAACCAGACATCCGCCCGGGAAAGTCAGTTTCGGAATGGATTGAAACCCCCCTTCATTAAGCGCACGCGCACCATAGGAAACCCGCCGCCCCCCTTCAAAAACAGATCGCACATCTGGATGGGTTTTAAAACGCTGAAACTCTTCAAAGGGCGAGAGATGCGGATTTTGATAATCCAGCCCCACCACATAGCCGACCGCCACCTGATTGCCAGTTAAATGATAGAGAAAAGAGCCGCCATAGGTGTCGGTATTTAGCGGCCAGCCAACAGAATGCCATACCAGACCCGGTTTGGATTTTTCCGGCTCGATATCCCATAATTCCTTGATGCCGATGGCATAGGTTTGCGGGTCTTTGCCTTCGCGCAGGGAAAAGGTTTCAAACAGGGTTTTGGTTAGATGCCCGCGGCAGCCTTCGGCAAAAATCGTTTGTTTTGCCAGCAGATCCATCCCCGGCATATAGCTATCTGTTTTTTCGCCATCCTTGCCGATGCCCATATCGCCTGTGGCCACGCCGCGCACCGAGCCGTCCTCATGATACAGAACCGATGCGGCCGGAAAACCCGGATAGACCTCTACGCCCAGCGCTTCGGCCTGCTCCCCCAGCCAGCGACAGAAATTGCCAAGCGAGATAATATAATTGCCCTTATTATGCATTTGTGGCGGGGTCGGCAGGCCAAAGCTGCCCTTTTCTGTCAGGAACATGAATTTATCCTGTTCAACAGGGGTGTCTAGCGGCGCGCCCAGCTCTTGCCAATTGGGTAATAATTCATTCAGGCTGCGCGGCTCCAATACCGCACCGGACAGGATATGCGCCCCCACCTCGCTGCCTTTTTCAATGAGACAAACCGAGATATCTTCACCTTTTTCTGTGGCTAATTGTTTTAATTTTATCGCAGCAGACAAACCGGATGGCCCGCCCCCCACGATAACCACATCAAATTCCATTGATTCCCGTTCCATTATCTTCCTCTTTTTATCTCATTCATCCCTATTTCAGGCCATGCTATGCGTGTCTGTAAAGATGCTAATCTGCTTTTTTTAAAAAAATTGCCATAATTTTGCCGAAGAATTATCAGATTAACCAAGACGCCTCCAGTGAATTATGGCAGTATAGATCGGCGTGAATCTTCTTATCAGGACAAAAAATGGAATGACAGCGTCTTATACCGCCAAAGATGACCTGCTTTTTGCCCTGAAATGGCAAATGGAAATGGGGATTGATTGCGCGCTGTGCGATGCTGCGACAGGGCTGTATGCCGCAGAGGCTGTGCGCCCGCCTGTTCCTTCTGCCGGGGTTGCGCCGCAAAGCCTGCCGGCTTTCGGTCATTCTGCCAGTTCTGCGCCGACGCCCACGATGCTGGCAGAGCAAGTTGCCAGCCCCCCGATAGCTGAGCCTGCAGCTGTTGCAACCCAAATTGCCAACCCATTATCCGGGCTGCAGAGCCTGTCTGATCTGCGTGCCGCCCTTGAGGCATTTGAGGGTTGCGCTTTGAAAAAAACCGCCAGCAACCTGGTCTTTGCCGATGGTAATCCGGCTGCAGATATCATGCTGATAGGCGAAGCCCCTGGCCGCGATGAAGACAGGATGGGTCTGCCCTTTGTCGGGGCAGCCGGACAATTGCTGGACAGGATGCTAAAATCTGTCGGCATGGATAGACAGGATGTCTATATCACCAATATCCTGCCCTGGCGCCCGCCTGGCAATCGCACCCCCTCGGCGGAGGAAACCCAATTGTTATGGCCGTTTTTGCGTCGGCATATTCAGCTCAAAGCCCCGAAAGTCATTTTTGCCCTTGGCGGCAGTTCGGCAAAATTATTGCTCGATAGCCAGACAGGAATTTTAAAATTGCGCGGTCAGATGACAAAGATAGATTTCAGTGATGCAAGTGATGGCAGTCTGATGCTGCCTGTTTTGCCAAGCTTGCACCCGGCCTATTTACTGCGTGCCCCGAATATGAAAAAACAGGCTTTTTCTGATCTGCTACAACTCTATCAATATGTGAAAAAGGCATCCTAGAGGAAGAAAGATTGATGATGATTTTGCACCGGCTTTTCCCTTTACTGGCGCTTTTACCCTTCTTTTTTATGGCAGCTTCCAGTGCGACTTCCAAAGAGTTACCGCGCCCGCTTTCCGAGAGGGACGCAGATTTATATGAGCAGATTTTTGCCCTTCAGGATGATGGCCAGATAAAAGAAGCGGCAAAATTGATAAAACAGCTGGATAGCCAGCTATTGATGGGACATGTTCAGGCACAAAAATATCTTCATCCAACCGCCTGGCGTTCCAGCTATACAGAGCTGGCACAATGGCTGGATAAATATAATGACCTGCCCCCCGCCAGCCGGATTAAATGGCTTTCCGATAAACGTCGGCCAAAAGGGGCAAAGGCGGCCAAGAGCCCGAAAGAAGGATATTTAAACGGGGTCGGGCTATCGCGCCCGCAAGGCTATCGCGCCGATATTCCCGAAAGCTGGTCCGGGCGAGCCTCACCGCGCACAACCGCAAAAATCGCCCGGGATATTCGCCGTTCCATTCGCAGCGGCTATCCGTCCGGGGCGAGTGAAATTTTGGATAAGCCAGCCAATCTGAGATATCTGACCGCTTCGGAAGAGGGGCATTTGCGCGGCGAGATTGCCCATGCCTATTTCATTTTTGGGGTAGATGACAAGGCGTTGCGTACCGCCCGTCAGGCGATTGCCAAAGGCGGAGACAGCGCTTTTATGGGCTATTGGGCAGGCGGGCTGGCAGCCTGGCGTTCCGGGCAATATGAAATCGCCACCAGCTTTTTTCGTACCCTTGCAGAAAATAAAAACGCCCCGGATGTGTTGCGCGCGGGCGCCGGGTTTTGGGCCTATCGCGGTTTTATGCAGGCAGGCGATCCCTTGCAGGCGATTTTTTATCTGAATATGGCGACAGCCTATCCGGAAACCTTTTATGGGGTGATGGCGATTGAGGCTTCTGGCCAGTCTATCCAGCTGGATTTTAATCTGCCGGTTATCACCGATGATTTTATGGATTGGCTGACCGCACAAAAGGGCGGCCAGCGCGCTTTGGCATTGCTGCAAATCGGGGACTGGACACGTGCGGCACGCGAATTGCGCTATTTGTTTGAAGAAATGCCGGAAAAGTATGTACGCGCCCTTATTGCCTTTACCTCTGTTCATAATATGCCTGGCCTGACCTTTCGTCTGGCCGATATCTATCGAACTGACAGGGGCGTGAGCTATCTTGCCGCCCTTTATCCCTATTTGGAAACAGGGGCGGAAGTACGTATCGAGCTTTCCCTGCTTCATGCGATTATTCGTAAAGAATCCGGCTTTTATCCATTGGCACGCAGCAGTGCAAAGGCCGCTGGCCTGATGCAATTAATGCCGGCAACGGCTGCCTTTATTGCCAAGGATAGGCGCTATCGGCGTACCCATCGCCATAAATTGCATGATCCCGATTTGAATTTAACGCTTGCTCAGGATTATATAGAACATTTGCGCGCCGAGCCCTATATAGGCGATGATTTGGTGCGAATGCTTGCCGCCTATAATGGCGGGCCCGGCAATTTGAAAAAATGGCTGCGCAAAATTGACCATAAAGAAGATAGTTTTCTGCTGATAGAATCTATTCCGGCGCGCGAAACCCGCAATTATATCAAAGGGGTGATCAGCTATCTGTTCATCTATAGCAATCGGTTTGAAGAAGATATTCCGGCCTTGCATCGCCTGCTTAATGGCAGGGGCAATAATAAAGAGCTGGCGCAATTAGCCGATTAACAGGGCAAAGGGGGCAAATAGATGGCCATAGATGAAACCCGCGATTTTGTGCCTGTAAATATTGCAGTGCTGACCATTTCAGATACCCGTTCTCTGGGCGAGGATAAATCAGGCGATTTGCTGGAACAGCGGCTTTGTGATGCTGGTCATACTCTGGCGGCACGCGCCCTTGTGCGTGATGATATTGACCAGATTACCGCGCATTTGCGAAAATTTATTGCCGATAAGGCTGTTGATTGTGTGCTGGCTACGGGCGGGACAGGGCTTACCGGGCGCGATGTTACCCCGGAAGCGTTTCGCACGGTCTTTGAGAAAGAAATTGAAGGCTTTGGCGAGATGTTCCGTTTTTTGTCTTTTAAAAAGATAGGAACCTCTACCTTGCAGAGCCGAGCCGTCGCCGGCGTGGCGGGGGGTACGTATCTATTTGCGCTTCCCGGCTCGCCTTCTGCCTGCCGCGATGCTTGGGATGATTTGCTGGTGCATCAGCTGGATTATCGCCACCGCCCCTGTAATTTCGTCGAGATTATGCCAAGGCTACAGGAAACAGGGTTGGCCGGCCGCGCTTCTGGAAAGTAAACGCTCCATTCTGGATAGAGGTCAGCAGGCATGGCGAACAAGGGCGCAAAAACATCTTCACAAATAACTGGCCCTTCCTATCAGTTTGAACAGGAATGGGCAGCACACGGCCCTGTTATCGGTATTGATGAGGCCGGGCGCGGGCCCTGGGCAGGACCTGTAACCGCAGCAGCTTTCTGGATATGCGCGGAAGGGTTGGGCAGGTTGCCGCCAAGCCTAACCGATTCCAAAAAATTAACCGCTCGCCAAAGAGCAGATATTGAAACCCGTCTGTGCTGCCCTGATGAAGGGCATTTTTATGCTATCTATCACAGCTCGGTAGCAGAAATTGATGAAAAGGGCATTTTGCCCGCCACCTTTGCGGCTATGTCTGCGGCGGCCAGGGATGTAGCCGGACAATTGCAACAGGCTGGCTATGCAAACCCGCCCTCTATACTGGTGGATGGCAATCTTTTGCCAGAGCTTGGCTTTCGTGCCCGCGCTATTATCAAAGGCGATAGCCTGTCACTTTCAATTGCGGCCGCCTCCATTCTGGCCAAGCAAAGCCGTGACAGGCTGATGGGCGAGCTGGCGATAAAATACCCTGCCTATGGCTGGGAAAAAAATGCCGGATATGGCACGCCAGCCCATCAGCACGCCATTGCCGGGCATGGCATTACCCCCCATCATCGCCGCAGCTATGCCCCCATTAAACGGTTTTTACAGACAGGCCATCTTTAGCCCGACACACCCTTTATCTTCGGCGTCTGTTTTGCGTCTGACCGATTTTGGCCTTTACCAGATATCGTAAGCAGGCAATCGTCTATACACTATATATAGATATTACTTTAGCTATGGTAAGTAATATATTGACTTTATTGGATTCTATGATTCATTCTGATGCGAGAATCAACATAAAGCACCAGATTAGAGATATGAAAAAAGACCAGATCATACATGGGAACTGCCTTGACGTACTGGCAAAATTGCCAGATGGAAGTGTGGATCTCGTCTTTGCAGACCCGCCATATAACCTCCAGCTTAGTGGCCAGTTGCGCCGTCCTGATCAGTCGGTTGTCGATGCAGTGGATGATGAGTGGGATCAATTTGACAGTTTTGCAGAATATGATGCGCTGTCCGCTGCCTGGCTATCGGAATGTCGGCGTATCCTGAAGCCGGATGGCGCTTTATGGGTCATTGGCAGCTATCACAATATTTTCAGGCTCGGCAAACAGATTCAGGATCTGGGCTTTTGGATGCTGAATGATATTATCTGGCGCAAATCCAATCCCATGCCAAATTTCAGAGGGCGGCGATTTACCAACGCCCATGAAACGCTTATTTGGGCGGCAAAAAGCGCTGACTCGAAATATACCTTTAATTATGATGCGATGAAGGCGCTGAATGAAG
>Ga0181592_10004795_pt1 | contig 11153 bp, 13 predicted proteins | sample 071ome_20_FD_133755 | JGI IMG/M metagenome (GOLD analysis project Ga0181592, IMG submission 133755) | Coastal salt marsh microbial communities from the Groves Creek Marsh, Skidaway Island, Georgia - 071412BT metaG (megahit assembly) | ecosystem: Environmental > Aquatic > Marine > Intertidal...
ACTTCCATTCATCCATTGGCCTGAACTTGTTTTGAATTGTGTTATTTGAGAACTAAAAATGATTATTGCTAAGCCATTTACAAAACCAAAGATTACGGGATGCGGCACTAATCGCATGAGTTTTCCTAATCTTAATAGTCCGGCAATTAACTGAATTATTCCTGCAAGAATTACAGCAAGATAAACGTATTCAATTCCATAGTCCTTGACAAGATTTACCAAAACCACTGCTACTGCCCCTGTTGCTCCAGAAATCATTCCAGGTCGTCCCCCTAAAACAGAGGTTACTAAACCCATAACGAATGCCGCATATAAACCGGTTAACGGGGGTAAACCAGCAATTAATGCGAAGGCAACTGCTTCAGGCACAAGAGCCATTGCTACTGTAAGTCCAGACAGAATTTCGTTTTTGTAATTGACATTTTGTTGAAAGTCAAAGAGTTTCAGGTAGGATTTCATATTAAATCGGCTTTCAAATCTTTTGAATTAATTGTTGTTTCAAAAGCGCTGCAAAGATATTGGGGATAGTGGGGTTGACCAAACAAGAATTTTGTAATTATTAAAATACTTGTAGTTTAAGTTTTCAATTAAATTATTATGCAATTTGATTTTTTCTATAATTATATTTAACTTGCTTAAAATCAATCCTTTATTTAATTATAGCTATGAAAAAATTCAAAACAATTTTAATTGTAACCCTTATTTTAGACATTCTTCAAACTATTCCTTTAATCATGGTGAAAATGGGTGGTGAAATGAAAGATGAAATGATCGCTAGTATGGGAATTGACGGATTGTCTGACAGTGCCCCAGGGATGTTTTTAATGGAAACTATGATGTTCGTTTTTACATTCATTATGGTTGGAACTTTAGTTTCTATCTTTTACACCCTGAGGTTAAAAAATGTAGAATCGTTAAAAACGGCATCTTTCCTTTTATTTATTTCTCATCTCTTTTGGACGATGCCTGATTTTATCAATTTAGCGTCTGGTAGTCCTTCACATCCTCCAATTCTATTTATGGTGATTAGTTTAATCCCCGTTATAGGTCTATTCTACGTTTCAAGAAAAGGCGAATTGTAGATTTACCATTATTAAATAATTCAATGGTACTCAAGTAGATTATTTTAATTATTATTACGGTGTAATTAAGGTGGTTTTTATTTGAAATACATAATATCTATATTAATTATTGCCTTATTTATTTGGAAAATAATTCGTATTATCTACATGATAATAGAGATATATAAAGAATCATCAGATGATAGTTAAACTGATTTATTATTGATGTCTCATAGTATTGATATTGAATATTATATTCCACTATTTAAAAAAGATATTTCTTTTGATTTAAGTGAAGATCATATTTTCTTTTTAAACGAAAATGCAAATTTTTTAAGTAATAAAACAGAAATTATTTTTTACAAAAGAAGTCTCTATTGGGATCAAAGAAAGGATATTTCAATTAATGGATTTTTAATAAAAGATATTTTTAAAATCGATCCTGAACTAAAACAATTAAATAGAGAGTCTTGTGGTAATTTATTGGAACGAAGACATAGAATAGGAAACAATCTATATTTACCTATTGAAATTTCAAATTCTGTAAATATTTTTCACGGGCATGTCCCTTTTCCACTAGTGGGTACTGGAATGCGGGAATCATGGGAAAAGGTAAATGGTAATTGGCATAGAACTGATTTTAAAACAACATGGATTAGTTGAAATGTTATCAATATGATAACATGAGTAAAGTATTAAAACCTTAAATCACCTAATACTTATCAAGTTAATGTAGTCTTTAATTAAAATGTGTTTTAAATTGAAATTCGAACCTAATCTTATTATTTTGCGTTAGTTTATGAAATTATTAAAAGATTCACTTAACTTATTTTATATCATTCTGTTTGTTTCTTGTAATTCAAATCACGGAGTAGATAATGTTACTACAGTTGATCCTCATTTGAATAATGATAGTATTGAAATATATGAAGTTAAAAGTAATTCAAGAAGTAACCTTGAACGTAAAGAAACTAATGAATTTAAAGCAAACTGGAGAAATCCATATATGAATCCTTATGGAGCTTCAGTTGTTAATTACGTACGAGCATTTTTTCTAACAGGTCAATTTGAGAAAATGAGACCTTTTCTTATCGGAGGTAATTGTTTTTCTGAAGAGGAATTTGCTTTTTCAATGAATAAATCTATTTGGGGATATGAGATAGATGTTACGAATTTAAAATGGTCTAAGGATAGTGTTTTCATTTTAACCTGCATTACCATGAAAAATAATACTAAAGGAATAGAAGAATATTCTGGAAAAATAATAAATGATACTGCAAAGCTATTTTATAAGCCATATCAAAAAGGGAATCCATTTCTTTATAACTACAAAAACAATTGCATAGATTATTGTGTTCTACACCAATTGGCAAATTCAATTACATTTAAAATTGGTAAGGACGAATTTACTGCGTCTGGATTAGCTGCCATGGAGAAAATATATGATGTCCTTAAAAATTGTGATGAAAAGATTTCAATATACGGACATACAAGTAAAGAAGGAGATAACAATTTTAACCTTAAACTAAGCCAAAAAAGGGCAGATGCAGTTAAAGCTTTGTTAACTAAAAAAGGAATTAAATCAACTCGAATTGAATCAAAGGGGTTTGGTCATTTAAACCCCATATACTTTGGCGATGATCCTTTGGGTCAGGAAAAGAATCGACGAGTAGAAATTATTATTAACTAGTCTTTGTTGTTTCAGAAGAGTGTAATTGCCAAAATAAAAGACCGCCCCAAATAAGAGCAGCGCCATTAGTGAGGTATATAATCCAGGTCATAAATGGATATTCATAATAAGGGAATATATCTTGGGCGAAAATTACCAAGACTAAACCCAATATAGAAGCCCCTAATGGGTGCCATTTACTGTAATTGTTTTTCTTGGAGTAATATACCCAGCCTAAAGCTCCAAAAAGCAGTCCAGCAAGAATTACAAGCCCAACAATTACAGCGATTAAAATAAACCCGCCACTTGACGACCAATTGCGCTTTCCGCAATTCGGACAGGTGGATGATACTTCTTTACTTGCGTAGCTATATCCACATTTACAATTAATCGTTTCGTATTTTGACATAATTTACAACTTTTATAAAATTAAAATATTTTTAGCATTGTTTTAGCGGTAAAATGATACCCCGTAAATTTAACATTACATTGTTTACATTCAAAATGATGAACTGTGTAATTATACTCATTGTTTTTATACCTTTGGTCTGCTTTCCCATCCTTACGAGCATGGCGAATTCTGTGTTCTATAGATTCGCCAGTGAAGCTAATCTCTTTGGATTTACAATGAGGGCATTTTTTGGTATTCCTAAAAAAATTGAATATGATTATCAATAACACAAATGGCGATATTGCCAATAATAAACCCAGTATAATTCCTATTATTTCCATATATTTTGTTCAAGTAGTTCCTTGTAAATCCAGCCTGTATCTCCCTCGATAATACCATTAACCCACAAAGAATCTGGTTTGCTGTATGAACTATCTGAAAACATAAAAAAAGTTTGTCCTTTTTTTGCTTTACGTACGATTTTAGATTGCATGTTTGGATTTTCTCTAATGTTTGCGACATTAACTTTTATTTGGTACTCTAATGGATCCATAGTCCATTCCTTGTACCATTTCATTGGGAAATATATCATTGCTCCAATAATTATGAGAACGACATAACAACCCGCTCCGGCACTATCATCTTTTTTCCTGAATCGACCCTTTCTTGGATCAATTTCATTTCCATAGGTCATGTATTATCTATTCTTTAATCATAAAAACTTCAATCCCTGAAGTGAAAGTCCATCTTGTATCCGCAGAACCTTGGGGGATCATATTTATACTAGAAGTAACAGGAGTAGTGCTTACAATTTTCCACCCTTCATTCAACATTTTTGCAATGATTTTGTCAGCTTCTTTAGTTTTCTCGCCATCAATGGGGAAAACATTGGCATTTAATACTTTTGATGATCTATCAAACTTAATGTAGGTATCGCGATTATAAGGAATCCATACTCGTTTATATTGCATTTTTTGTTTAATTAAATTGACAATTTCAAATAAAAACAAAATAAATTAGTTGTAAAAATGTTTTTACAGATTAACTATGATTAACAAGAATTACAATAAAATTAATACAGGTGGATTAATTCAGTTAAGCTTAGCTGTATTTACAAACTCAATGATTGGATTCATAAAAATGTTTTGATTTCTAAAAAGATTTTTAATAGATTGCAAAATCACAATATCCCCATGGAAACTGACTACTATATCAAGCTTAATGATCATTCAACAAATTATTTGTGTCATGGGGTGCCATTTGAATTAGAGTTTTCTATACCACCACCTGTGAAGTATGTATTTTTACATTACAAACAGACCATTCCATTCCAAAATTATCACAAAGCCCGTGTTTCTAAGCCTGGAAAATTGATTTTTTGGAATTTCTATAAGTATCTTTTATTTCTTAAAATTTGCAAACCAAAAGATAAAGTTTCATTAAGACCGAATTACTATTTCCCTTACCTCACATTTTATTTTGTTAATTCTATCTTCCCGTTAAAATTTTCTAAGAAACGTGTTCTTTTGAAAATTGATTTTATTAATGCATTATACAGCAACATAAAGTTGACAGGGTTAACTCCGTTTATATCAACGAAAAAAACATTTCCTGGAACAATTGAGAAAATCAATTTTAATGTAGATTTACCTCGATTTAAAATTGCTCGAAACCCATTAGAGGTTAACAAAAATTATATAAATTCTATCAATTATAAATTTGAATTAAATAAAAAACTAATAGCATATGATTAATAACGATTATCCCTTAAATGACAAAGTATCATGGATTACTGAGTTCTTGTGGTGGTCCGCAGGGGCAGATAAGTATTTTTTGATGAAATCGCCCAAAGCAGACCGTGTTAAATACGCTGGAATTGGTGGTATTGTATTTTGTACTGGTTTACTCGCAATGGTTTCGGGGGGATTTGCATTTCACACCATTTTTGGCCCTAAAGGTGAAGCGATAGATATAAGTGCATTGACAACTACAGCAGATATTTTAGGAAGTATAATTTTTGGGTTTGTGTGGGGAACAATTATTTTTAATCTAGATAGATTTATCGTTTCAAGTACTGGAAAGGGTGACGGTACTGATAAAGTAACGTGGAAAGAAGTTAAACAAGCATTACCTAGGATCATAATAGCGATTATTTTGGGATTTGCAATTTCGGCACCTCTAGAAATCAAAATTTTAGAAAGTGAGATTAATGCTGAACTACAAGCATTTCAAAATGAAAACACGCTAGAATTGAATAAAAAAACCGAAAAGGAGTTTATTCAAAAAAGAAAGGATATAGAAGCTAGAAAATCAGAATTCGAGAAGAAAATTGCTGAATACGATAAAGAAGTTGTTCGTATACAAACGGAATTGGATGCATTAATTGATGCTCAACAAGCAGAAATGCAAGATAAAAGAGCATATGGTTTTGGACCTGTTGCCAAAAAAATGCAAAAAGATATTGACAACAAGCGTCAAGATATCAAAGATTATGAGGCAAAGCGAAAAAATGAAGTTTTGGATTGGAAGGGCCAAATTGCATTCCAAGATTCTTTGATTAGAAATTTACAAGCAGAAAAAAATGATCGACTCAAAGAAAACGAAGTAGTGTCTGCGGGGTACAGCGGTTTGCTTAAAAGAATTCAAATATCACACGAAATAGGGGGATTGATTCCATGGGTTATTCTTTTTGTGTTTTTGTCAATTGAAACAGGACCAATCTTTTTTAAGATGATGATGAACAAAGGAGTGTATGATTATTTAGTAGAAAATTACAACTATCAAAGAGAAGTTGAAAATGGTATATGGAAGGAACCGCATGCTTATGAAGGTAAGGATGGTTTAATTTTTCTGGAGAAAGTAACATTTTTAGAAGTTAATCAAGCAAAAGAGGAGAAAAAACTAAAAACAAATGCTCAAAGTAAGATTAGTGCTAAAGCAATAGAAAAATGGGAAAATAAAAAATTAAAAGAAGTAGAATCTTCACCAGATAGTTTTATTACTGAAGGAGAGGATAGTGCCCAATCAAATAATGCATAAAAATGCTAAAATATGCCATTGACATATTTGGTTTGGAACAAGACTTAGTGGATGCAATTTCCTCTGAAGAAAAGTCTAAGTTTGAAAAGGCAGTAATTTATCTCTTCATTACTACTGGATTAACCTTTTTTTCTACATTTTGGGGTGGAAAATTAATTTCAGGTTCATGGTTATCGGGTTTTTTTATTGGGTTGATTTTTACTTTTGTAATATTTTCGGTTATTCGCTTTTCATTGATTACTATTAAATTGCCATTGGCTGGAGAGTTTTATGAAGAAGTGTTAAATAAACAAAAATCAAAACAAGGATTAAATACAAATTCTTCGGCTCTAGATGAATTGATTTCAAAAAATGAATCCCAAGAAAGTAATCAAAGCAGTTCGGATATTCAAAAATCAGATGAAACAACAGCACCAAAACAATCTCGTATTAGTAGAATATTAAATTTTATAAAAAGCAAGATTAAAATCTTAAATATTAACATTGGTGTTTTGGTTCGAGTATTTATCTTCTGTGTATTGATGCAAGTACCTATTTTCTTTTCGGTAGTATTACTAAATAAAAGAACTACAAACAATATTATTTCCGTTAAGCGCGATCAAGTGTTTCATTATTACCAGAATGTTTTAGAAGAAAGTAAAAAATCCGCGTTGCTCAGTCTCTACAAAAATCGAAAAGAGTTAGTTAGTGTTACACAAAAATTAAAGAGCTTGAACCAACAGGGTAACATTACTTACAAGAATAAAATTGATGAATTGAATAAAGTTAATAAAGAAATCCTTGAAGTAGAAGCTTATTGGAATTCTACTATTCCTCGCAAATTAAGTGATTTCAAGATTTCTATAAAGGATGATTTTTATATTGCTCCTTTGATTTCTGCATATTTTAATCGAGCAGATTATTGGCTTGTGGAATTTATATATTTATTTATCTTTTTTCTACCAGTAAGAATATTTAAATCATTACGAAATAATTCTCAAAAATATAATTATAATCTGATTAGTATTGATCAACATCGGAAGCGGATATTAGATAATTACCATGTTCTAGAAGATTTGAAAAAGAAACATTTATCGAATTACGGAATTAAACCTAATAATATGGAAACACCATTTTTGGATGCACCTTTTAATACAGTAAAGAACCAAGGAAAGATAAGGAATCAAGAAATTGATATTGCAGAGTATTATGCAAATTAAAAAAAAATTAGTGAGTACTTTTCTACTTGGAAAGTTAAGAAGTCAATTTAATATTGATAATCTTCAAGATTTAAAAGGTAAATACGTGAAGCAAGGGCAATTTCGCCTTTGTGAACCATTTTTTTTATTTGATGCCGTTGAAATTGACCAGGAAACTGCAGAGAAAATTCGAAAATCAAATAGACAGCAAAAATCTCTTATTGAAACCACTTTTGATTCAACGGATTTCTCTAAGAGTATAATTGTAAAAAAGAAAGATTCTGAAATTGAGATTAGGAAAACTGGACTATACAATATTTATATGTATGGCAATATTGAGGGTGTAAAACATTTGAAAAACAGTGATTCTCCCGCTAATATTAATGATGAAGATGCAAAGAATGAAAGCTCAATTGATTTACATAGTCCATTTTTAGTAAATAGTAACGACCTACATGGTGGTAGAGTTTTGGGAGATGCAATTATTGAGCTACGCGAATTTAAAGATTTTAAAATCGAGGAAACACCCAAAAATATACCAACCCAACCCGTTGTAGTAGAACAAAAGACTAAATGTATAGCCATCACTAAAGCAGGAACTTCATGTAAACTTGATAGTCTGGTAGGATCTGATTTTTGTCACTTACATCAGCCATCGGAAACAGCGCATGAAATTGTTGAGAATAAGGGTGGTTGTTTTGGGAGAGATAAAGCTAGTGGGCTTATTAGTGAGTCTTCATATTTGAATAGACGATTTTTTGGCCCATTGGGTATTGATAGAGAAGGGGTTAATGGATTCTTTTCTGGTACTCATTCGAGACCATCTGGTTGTTTTTCTCCATCAATGCCAATGTGGAGAAGGCGGGGTTGCGGATGTATGTCGTTTTTACCTTTATTATTAATATTAGCGCTGTTGTATTGCTTGTTCTTTGGAGATTGTGGTTGCAAATCCAATGATAATTCCCAATATCAACCACCGAAACATGATACGGTTTATGTAGAGGTTGTTAAGGAAAGAATAGATACGCTTAAAATCGTACAAATGGATACCGTAAGTATGATTGATTCTACTTCTTCAATTATAACACAAATGGTTCCACTACCAAATGTGCAATTTAAGACCAATAGCGATATTTTACTTCCGTCTTCTGCGAAAGATTTATCTAAATTGGCAGAACACCTTGAGAAAAACGATTCTTTAACCGCATTAATAAAAGGTCATACAGACAGCACGGGTTCTGAAGAGTATAATATTGATTTATCACAAAGACGAGCAGAAGCGGTAAAGAAATATTTAATTTCATTAGGTATAGATCCAAACAGAATAAAGGCAAAAGGTTTGGGGAGTGCTGAGAGCAAAGCGGATAATTCCACTTTAGAGGGCAGATTAATGAATCGAAGAGTAGAGGTAATATTGGAAAGCACAATTAATACCACAAAAACATTAATACCTAAAAAGGATAAATCTGAAATAATTCAATCTGATTCCAACCAAACACAATAGTAAAATAAAATTCCATGAATGATTTAAAGTTCAAATCAAGGTTCACAGGTTTAATACAGGTTAAAGATCTTCACAAACTGAATAGTGTAAGCTATACTAAAGATTTTAATTGGTTCTACTTAGGGTTGTCAGATTTGCAATTATTAAAAGATGATTTTAATATTCAGGAAAATCGCGTTGGAGCGCATTGGTACAGAGAAATTTTAGATATTAACAAGAAAAAGAATAATTGGTTTATACCAAAAGATGAGATAGCAATATTTACAGGGAAAATTCATGAGGTATTACTTTGTGAATTTTTAAAGAATGATAGGAATCAGGTAAATATTAATCAGATTGATAAAGATATATACGAAGTAAAGGGTAACTGTTATTTCAGCATTAAACAACCAAAGAAGACAGTTCCAGAAATATTGGATTCTAATTCAAGTCATCGCACAGATGGTGATGGGTTGAATATTATAAATATCAATTTGGAATCTTCAAATTTTGATGCTCGAATTGGTCAATCTAAGACTAACTGGTTTTCGGGAATCGGCAGAAAGTTATTCGCAAAAAGAAAGGTTGATATTTCAACCGGAAGCAACTTTAATAATGGTATCAAAAACCAATCTTGTTTTTCGGGTTTCTTTAGGAGATTTTTTAGAATATTATCATGGATTTGGGTTTTTGGTTTATCATTTTTATGGGGAGCCACTTTGTTTGATTTATGGAGCTCAGATAGAACTCTTTTCTATGGGCTATTAAGTATAGGACTATTTTGGTTGTTCTTCAGAAGATTAAGATGGAAATGGTTAAGTACTATTACTAGCGTGATTCTATTTTTAGCATTAATAGGGGTTTATAGTGAAAAAAATAATTTGCTTCCTCAAAAAACGAAAGCTACAAAAGCTGGAAATATTAAAGAATCCAAACCTAAGAAAATAAATCGTACAGACAAAGATGGGAATAATATACAAGATCAAACATTTCAAAAAAAGATTAGCTGGTTTGATTTTATATCCAATAATCATGTTCTAAATTACCAAACCTTTTCATCGGAATATTTAAATTCCAAAAGATCTAGAATTACAGGAATTTCTGCATTACAAGGATATAAAGATCCTGTAAAATATTTTAACAAGATTTATATCAATGCAGTTAAAGAAGACCAACCAAAATTAGATTCGATTGTGTCAAAAATAAAAATTGATGTGAGCAGATATAATTATAAACCTATTGATATCGCGAGAACAGTGGTTACCATGATTCAAGAAATTCCCTATGTGTTAGTTCATGATAAAAGCTGTCAAGAAATTATTTCAAATAATGGAGATTTTGTTTCCACATATCATAAGGAAGGGAAACCCTGTTTACCCAAAATTGAAGGCGGAGTTCAGACTCCATATGAATTTTTACATAATTTAAAGGGGGACTGTGATACTAGAAGTTTATTGGCACATTTAATTTTAAGAAAATTGGGTATTAAGTCTTCTGTTTGGGTAAGTATGGATTATGGACATTCAATTCTGGGAGTTGCTCTTCCAGTTGGTAGTGGAAGTTATAAAATGATAAACGGTGTTAAACATTATGGTGTTGAATTAACTGCGAAAGGATTTGATATTGGAATGGTAGCACCAAATCAACGGCAAATGGCAAACTGGGACATAGCATTACATAATTAATTTAGATATGAAAATAATAGTAATTATTCAAACTGTTTTAGCGTTTTTATTGGGTATAAGTTCGCTGATTTTAGTCTACAACCTCATTGGTAGGTACATTAAATCTAAGATAAAATTAGACACAAACAATCAATCATTTGGTATTTTTCAAGCAGGATTGATTATTGCAACGGCATTGATTTTATCCTCCGTAATAAATCCTGCAATTAATGCGATACGAATTATTGCAGGGGAAAATTTTGATGTTTTTATCGCAATCAAATCATTAATATTTGTATTAATATTTTTTCTTATTGGGATTATATTTACCGTTCTTATAGTAGGAAGTGGAGTTTTTATGTTATTCAGGATGACTAGAGTAGATGAATGGCAAGAATTATCAAAAGATAATAAGGCAATTGCATTTATATCGGCTTCAATTCTAATAGGGTTGGCTATAATTATGGATCAATATGTAGGTCATTTATGTGAAATTATTATTCCTTATCCTGAGGTTTTTCAAATAAATTAGATTTATGGAAGATTATAAGCTAATCATAGACTCTGAAGTTATTTACAGTGAGTTGATGGTTCCCCATTACGCAAATTTTGGTGGCAAAGTTCACGGTGGAAGAGTTTTGCTTATTATGGATAATGTCGCATTTACG
>Ga0181592_10004796_pt1 | contig 11153 bp, 19 predicted proteins | sample 071ome_20_FD_133755 | JGI IMG/M metagenome (GOLD analysis project Ga0181592, IMG submission 133755) | Coastal salt marsh microbial communities from the Groves Creek Marsh, Skidaway Island, Georgia - 071412BT metaG (megahit assembly) | ecosystem: Environmental > Aquatic > Marine > Intertidal...
GTAGATTGATACGTTCCTAGTATCGTAGCTAGTCTAACTTTACGCTCAAGATCATAGATACTGTCACCTTCACGCACTACTACCTCAGACAAGTTACAGAACTGATATGGTCTCAAGATAATCTCTGAGCAAGGATTAGTTCCAAACTCTTGTTCATAATCTCTACGTCCATTCTTCTTAGCTTGCTCTACTGCAGCCTCACGATTAAAGATACCACGCTCACCAGAGTGTGACTGATACAAGCTGGTCCATTCATTTAAGAACTGACCTACGTCTGGCTTCTCACTATACACAGCAGAGTTGTTAGCTAAAGCTCTCTGTGGATTATCTACCCACCAATTACCTGTCTTAGCATGACGCATCTTATCATCTTCAAGATCAGACAAAGAGATCATAGCTGAACGTCTAACACCACCTACTACCACAACTTCAGCTACCTTACACATAATGTCATGGCACTCAAGTGTGTTTAGTTTACGTCCAGCAGCAGCTTTAAACTTACGGACAACAAACTCAAACAACTCATTGAGAGGACCAGGACCACTAGCTCTACCGCCAAATGTCTTTAGTCTAGCTCCAGCAGGTCTAATCTTAGACACATCCCACTTAGGTATCTCACCAGAGTACAGCAGTGCTATCACTTGACGCAGTGCCTTAGCCCAGCCTTCTTTGCTGTCAGCTACAACCACAGTAGTATCTGAGTCAAACATCTTCTCAGGTACATCAGGTAACTTAGCTATGTATTTGTGTTCGACACTAAACCCTACACCAGTACCACACAGTAGGATATACATAGCTTCATCAAATGATTTAGGATCATCTACTGGTAGATAGCTACAGTTATACCCTGCTGTGTTGTCCCTCTCAAGGGCTTTACCAGCAGTCATAATAGAGCGCATGGAGGGGACTACCTCTAAGTTTTTAATCGCCTCACGAAGCTCTGAGTCAACCTCAACAGGTATTTTGTAACCATGCTTGGACTCTAAATGTTTATTCATAAAGTCCATGTAACGGTCTACAGTTTCAAACCAATCCTCTCTCCTGTTTTCATTATCTAAAAACCTAGAGTATCGAGACTTAGCAATGTATTGCTGGTAAAAGTCCATCATCATATTTCCCTTATAAGTATGTCATATTTATCTTGAATTACATCCTCAAACCTGTCAAGTATATCAGCAGACGTAAGATCTAACAACTCTATTAAAGATGTCTCATCAAACTGCATGAGTTTTTCTTTTAGTTCATCTATCGTCAGGTTCATCGTTTAGTTCCTTATGTAAATCTTCATTTGTCATAACGACAAGTGACGCATAACCGCTGATATCATGCCAAGAATCATTGAGATAATAGTTACCATTCAGAATCCTAGCTAACTTATTGGCAATCATATCACAACTTTCTCTGGCATATTCTGGCATTATAAAGTAATTAGGTGACATCCTCATAACAGCTTTGATGCCTTGACTGATCTCACCTACAGTCTTGTAATAACCGTACTGTTCCTCTCTTTCATCTAGTGTCTTTTTAACGTCCATAAGTTTCCCTCAAGTAATTGATTGATACAGGCATCTCATCAAAGCTACCATCATTAACTTCATTCAACATCCAGATACCAGACCATGAACCATTAGTCTGTGGGCTGAGACATGCTTCATCATGTTGATAGAAGATACCAGCAAAGATACCAGTAATACCTTTACCGTCAGCTTTCTTACTAAAGGATATAGCTCTATCTTGGACATGACCCATGATACAACTCATGTGTTTCTTTTGCAACAGTAAACCAGGATTAGTTACAGGTCTACCCATAACACCAGAAGTAAAGTAGTGACTGTAGGCTATTCCATTGATGATAGGAACTTCAAGAAAATCATGGACTTCCCATCCGTACTTCTTTAAATTAAAGTCAGAGTATCCTATCAAACCATCTAGCTTCCTATCTGATTCGATAGCTCTTTCGATCCTCTGTTCATGGTTACCAATAAGAAATACTTTCTTAGGCTTCCATACTTTCTTCTTATTGTCTCTACATCTTTTCTGCTCATCGAGGATAGGTTTCATAAAGATATCCATAGCTTCATTACCAGCTTTGATATCTTGACTATACGTCCTGCCCTCAAATGCTTTCTTACCAACATCATAAATACTTAGACTAGGCATATCCCAGTGATCTCCAAGATGGACAATCACATCAGGCTGAGTCTTTGCTGCATATTTACCAGCCCACTCTAAATGCTCAAACGAGTTACCTGGCTTACATTGAGTATCAGGAATGACTAAGTGTCTCATTTTACCCTTTCAAGTAAGTCAATAAAGTATTCTGCATCTACTACAACCAGTGGCTTAGAATGGTTCTGCTTAATCACAAGGACAGGTTCTCTACCTTCAGGAGTGTTATCCATAGCCTGAGAGTAGAAAGCATAGACACCAATAGAGCTTCTCGATTTACACTCTACAGAGATGCCTAACTTGTCACCTGCCTCCTGACTAAACAGTATATCTTCACCACCAGCACCCATACTGGTACTTCTTACATCGGACCGGGAAAAGGCAAATTTCTCAATGATTTGGTCCCTAAACCATTGTTGGAGTTTTCTTCCTTTTGCTTTTGCGCTTTGGGTTTTAATGGCTTCTTCCTTCCTAAAAGTTTATCAAGTTTAAATCTTTTCATCTTCTTGATCCAACCCTTTGGTATATGTATCCTAGAGTTAGATTCAGGACCAGCCCAACATACCGCTATTGTTATGGCTTTCTTGTCCTCTGCTACAATGAAACCAACAGTTGCAACATGGTGAATGTCTGTCTTCTCTGTGATTTCCCAACCTGCATCAGCACAGGCATCATCCCATTCAATGTATGCTATGTCTGGGGTGGCTGCCATATCTGGTTTTCTTTTCTCCTGATCCATAATAGTCTAGCTCTCTCAGTTAATGTGTTAATGTCGTTATCGTACTTTTCTAGCACGACACTGAAAAGATCTTCCTCAGTCTTACAATCCTTTAGAAACTTTATTGCTTTCTTTGGACCAATACCTTTAAGACCAGGAATATTATCCACTCGATCCCCAGTTAGAATCTGAATGTAGAAATTCTTAATAGCCTCCTTCTCAGTCACATAATACAAATCTTCTTTGACGAAGTTATAATGCCACCCTCTTATCATGTCTAAGTCTTTATCAATGGACATAACGCAACAGGAATCTTCTGGTAATTCATACGCTTTGATTCCTATAGCGTCATCAGCTTCTTGTCCATTAATCACTTCAAACTTCCACTTAGATATGAGATACTCACGCAGAGAATCATAATGAACTGGCTTTCTTGCGTCTTTACGATTCTCTTTGTAAGTAACAGCAATTTCTGATCTATAGTTTTTCTTCCCTGTAAGGTAACCTTCATAGGAGTCGACACCCTTTACCCTAATCAAGTTATCCACAAAATTACCCATCCTAGAAATAGCAAACCTTTCTTCTTCAGGGTCATTAACAGAGAATCCAATCCTATAGACCAGAATATCTCCGTCAATGAGTGCTTTCGCATTATTCATTGACTTTGACATATTTAGAGGGAATCGTCCTCTTCAGTAGGAGTACTGCCTTCAACGTACTCAATAAGATTGGTAATAACCAACTTACCAATACCAGTTCCTACACCTGTCTTACCTTTCCAAGACCAAGTATAAGGCTTGATTGTAGCTTTTGCCTTAGAGCCATTCTTGATCTTACAAGTTACTGGAGTACCGTCAGACAACTCTGCTTTGATAGGATAGTTCATAGACTTAGCGGTAACGTAATTGCCTTTGTCTTCTTTATTCTTGACATTAATACCTCTAGCCTTGAGATCTTCTACAGACTTTGCTGACAAGTTACACAGGTCTACCTGATACTTACCACTCATTTCGTTTGGAGTGTCAAGAAAAGCCCACATAACTTCTGCTTCTACTACTACTGGTTTTAGATTATCCATATATTTCCTTTAGTGTGTTGATGCCCAGTTAGTACCTATTTTGAACTCTCCGTCAAGTGGACATCGTAGCCCGAAGAAGAGTCCAGCTTTCCGAATTGCCTCTACGCCAAGCTGACCTAGAGATTCAGAAAATTCTTGTGTTGTTTCTATCTGCCATTCATCGTGAACATTAGCGACAAAAGAACCAGGGATGTTAGCACGTTTTAACTCTTCTGTCAATAGGCATAGAGCTTTTTTCATAATAACAGCAGCATTTCCTTGTAACAAAGTGTTGAGGGCTGAGTGCTTACTACGAATCAAAAGCCTTCTACCATCAAGAGCAGGTAGCCAACCTTTCTCAGAAATCCTATCCACCTTGTCTTTTAGCTTCTTAATAGCTGGAGTGTTATCCAAGAATCGTTTGATGATCTTAGCTCCTTCACGCTCAGACACACCAAGAATAGTGCCCATCTTAGCTGCACTACAGCCATACAACAAAGCATAGATCATAGTCTTTGCAAGGTTTCTGTCAGTAAGTCCAGCAGCCTTCATATTGGCTGTGTGTACATCGCCTTCACAAACCTCCCTGATATACTCAGGATCTTGACAGTGGTGTGATAATACTCTCAACTCAATACCAGAAGCATCAATCCCAACCAAGACTTTACCTTCATCAGCAATCCACAGTGATCTACATTCCTCACCAAAAGGATTACCAACTCTAGGTACTTGAGCCATATTAGGATTGTTGTGCGTCATTCTTCCCGTAACTGCTCCATTGGTGATGACCTTACCATGAACCCTGTCGGAGTTATCCGCATGGTCAAGCCATGATTCAACTTGAGCCACCCTTTTTTGAATGAGTAAGTATTCTTCGATGAACCTAGCTTCAGGGATGTCAATAGTTGATAGTACTTTTTCATCTATAATCACCGCACCTTTCTCTGTATGCTTTTTAGGTTTCCAACCAAGAGCCATAAGACGTTCAGCAATCTGCTTACGGCTACCGGGGTTGAAGATCTCAACTTTGTCCTTGAGTTTCTTACCAGTCTTCTCACTGATACGTTCAGTGACTATTGGTCTGAATACTTGCTGTAGTTCTTCTTCAATCTCTCCAAGTCGCTTCTTCCATTCCACCAAGAGGGACATAGCTTTTCTAACGTCCAGCTTGAATCCGTTTTCTTCTTGTTTCTTAAGAATGACAGCGACAGAATGTTCCAAATCGGTTGAAACACCCCAATCCAGTAGATCATTGCTAACTCTCTCATAAAGCTGAGCAGTGACCTCAACGTCTTGTTTACAATACTTAACCATTTCATCTGAAAGCCCTCCATCGAAGTCTTTGAATTCGTCTTTTAGATTGCCTAACCTTAGCCCCCAAGACCTTAATGAGTGTCCTCCCTCGATTACTGGGTTTAGTAGCCTTGACATTATCAACGTATCTTGGAGTTGGTCTGAGTTTATATTCAAATGCCAATGCTTCCTTAGAACTGGAGCATCGAATCCGATTATGTTGTGACCAATCAAGATATCGTCTGGTTTTAGATACTTTTGTAACTCTCTTGCTTCCGTCCATAAATTAACCTCCTGGTTAGTTAAATCTTTGGTGACAGCACACCAAATCTTACTGGCAGTGCTGTCTGTTTCGATATCAATTATGATTTTTCTCATAATGAATTATCATCCTCTTCATCTAAACGCTGCACCATCCTACCGTATTTTAAATCATAAAGCAAACGTCCAGCAGGTCCAACTTGACCAGAATTACGGTTTTTTAGCACTCTGACCGTAGTTGTGTTTCGCTCAACTGGATCAGGATGCTGACTAGAACGCTCTAAACCGATGACAGTATCGGATAATTGAGCAATAGAACCAGATCCTCTCAACGCTGAGATGGATACCTGTGCGCCATCCTCAAAACCCTTACCATCAGGACGTTTCAAGTGACTAACCACGAACAAACCAATGCCGGTTTCCTGCACCAACATTCGGAGCTTGGTCATTATCTCATCAATAGCTTTACGTTCATCGTTGTTAGATTGCGCTGAAACTACTATTGACACATGGTCAAGAAAGACATACTTGCAATCAAGTGCTTTAGCAAAATAACGAACATTATTAACAATACTGTCAATATCGTTAGATCCGAAATGATCGTAAAAGTAGATCCTATCGTCTTTAAGCATGACATTGTATGATTCTTCAAGTTCTTCATCAGTTACCTCCACACCAGGAATGTGAATTGGTTTGTTTAAATGCAATGACATAAGAGATCTTGCTGTTCTGTCAACGCTTTCTTCTAAGAACATGATGCCAAGATTGTCTGTAGTCTGGTTAAAGATGCTGTAGATCAGTTCTCGAACAAACTGAGACTTACCTAAACCAGAGCCAGCAGTGATTGTAACCAATTCCTTGTCTCTGATACCTAGAGTTAAGTCATCTAGTGCTTGGAATGGATACCTCACCAATGCCTCTTCAGGACGCTTCAGAACCTCGTCACGCAACGATGAGCCACTGACAATACCAGCAGGTACATAACGCTCTGCTCTCCACCAGGCGTCCATAAACTCTTTCTCAGCACTGTTAGAGAGATAGTCACAGGCATCCTTGAACTCAGGCTTAGCCTTCAACACCTTGACTTTAGACCCTAATACTTGAGTGATTGACTCGACAGCAGCTTGACCTTGCTCATCATTGTCCATGAATACAACAATATTATCAAATGTATTCAGCCACTTATAATGAGTCCTGACATCAGAACCAGCACTTGCTGAGCCATTCCTGATCGAGACAACCGGGAACTTAGATCCTAAAAGCTGGTAAGCTGCCAAAGCATCAAACTCACCTTCAACAATAGTGACATACTTGCTACCGCTATGGAACATCTGCTGACCAAATAGCTGAGCATCTTTCCAGTCACCAGTGATGCTGAACTTCTTATCGCCACAACTTCTCCTTTTATATGCCACAATTTTGCCACTTTTATCATGGTATGGGAACCACCAGTGTTCGCCATCGTTTAGGACACCAAACGCTTCCATCGTAGCTCTGGTGATACCACGATCAGTAGCTGCTTTAAAGACACCATCCTCAGGCTGTTGTAGAGGCTTTCTAGTCTCTTCAAATTGATTAGATGATACCAAGGTCATGTTTCTCCTTTGCGTTGATTGTAGGGCTTCCTGATCGTTCCTAGTGACCTTTTGACATGAGAAGCACTTAGTTCCCCAATCGTACACCGCCAAAGCGTCTGACGATGTGCAATCAGGACATGGTTGATGTGTTTTTAGCTGGACACCCATTGACAGATCCTTATATTTAGTTTAAAATACTACTTAGTTCTAAGTAATACTAAGTATATATATTAATATATATATTAATTAATACTACTTAGAGAGTCTCTTTGTCTTTCCTTAAACAGTTGAACCATTGCTGCCATCACGAATGGCGGTGAGTAGACATCCATCAGATCCAGGAACTCAGATACAACATGGTAGAAGAACGCTTCTTCCTCGTTGGATGCAAAGTATTCCAAACCACCGTCATCATATTCATCTCGATCCATCAGTAGTCCTCCTCAAAGTTATGATTATCAAGGTAATTATTGTAATCATAATCGTCTAGTTGGTCGTAGTCAAGACCTGGTTTGTCATCGTAGTCGTGCATCAAATCTCTACGCTCGACTGAAACAACTTCCTCGTGAATTGAGTTAAAGCATTGATTACAAAGATCAATGTACTCGTGAGTATCGACAGACTTACGACAAGCCTCAAATTCTGTCAACACCTCATCACAGCTTTTACATCTGCTCATAGCTTAGACTCCAGTGTTTCATTGAAAAGGTTACTGTATATAAAATCCTTGTACTCGTCAAGTTTATCTTCGTAACCACGTTTGTATTCCAGCAACATCTCTGGTGTTAAGTCCCTGTGGATAACTCCATCCTCGACAAGTCTTGGATTGTAGTTGCTTCTGTTGGGATTAGCAAACAGAGCGTCAGTTTGTCCTGCCTCGTAAGGTGTCATATCTTTAATCTTCATCTTTTACCTCCTCAATGTAAACTTCAATACCAGTGTAAGTGTTCTCGAACTTCAAGTGTGCTTCAACATCTTTAGCTTCATCAAGGTAATGATACCTATCGTGTTCTAATCCGTCAACCATTACTTTAAACATTTGATTCTCCTAGCTTTATTTGAGTGACTCGATTAATCGGAACTTTCCTAACGTACTCTTCTGTTCTAAATTTATTGACAGTACGGACTCTAGGATACTCTAAAATTACATCACCGTCAACCATTGCTGCTCGATTACATAAGTTATTTAACTGGACATATGTAACCTTACAGTCATTATGAACTTTGAATGGGATCTTGTCAACAAATTCTTTTGTCTTTCGCCACATATATTCCTTGCGCTCAAGACAATTCATTGACGAATATCTGAATGGTAGATCACCAACCCAGTTACACAGCCTCACCTCGATCTCCCAAGCGTTGACAACCAGGTCGTCAGAGTTAAGGGTTAAGACATCAATCCCATAACGATTAGGATTCTCGATGTTACGATGTCCAGAGTCAAGGTAAACCCTATCCAGGTAGGACAAGAACGCTGTCTTACCCTTCTTGTCAGTTAAAGCGTGTAGGTTCTTATCGAACCTCTTAATACCACCTCGCATATCCCTGCTTACACTAGCATCAGTCATCATAAGAATCTCCCACAAATTCAATCCGAACATCGATACTGTAACCTAAATCATCAAGCAACCTTTCAGACATAGACTTAGCACCTTCAAGCGTCAAAGCGGTAGCCTCGACAAAGTTATCAACAAGTACTTGATACATAATATTCTCCTTAGTTAGAAACCATAAAGACCAGCTACAAGATAGTAGCAGATCCAGACATAAACTGCAAACCCTAACCACAATAATATACCCATCTTATCCATCAGTCAACTCCTAGTTCAATAGATAGTTAATGAAACCCATGAATAACGCAGCCATCACGAACAGACAACAGGTTACCATGAATGTTACAACAAATCTAGCTATAAATCTACCAATCATTTAAAACCTCTTATTTGAGATCTTTCCCTATACCCTTAAAAATTGATTCTTGGTTCAGGTTTTCTTGCTGCCATTAATTCGTTATATAGTTTTTTAGCCTCAGCCAATGCCTCTTCTTTCGTGTCGTATTCTGATGCTTGCTCATAAGTTTGAGGATTTTGTTCATATTGGTCATCAACAAGGAAGTAAATACAATCCCATGTACCAACTCGATTCTGTTCTACGCTAATTTCTACTATCATTTTTTTCTCCTGGTTAATTAATGTTTACTGCTTTACTACAGTTCTAATTATACTTAATTTAATTCTAAATGCAACAATTATTTATATATTTATTTAGACATAAAAACATAGATCTTATTCTATTTTATTATATTGTGTAGTCACCTTGTAAGTCAAGCCAGTGCTAGATCCTGGTGATTAACCCCCTATTCTTTTTTATATCATAATACCCCTCTTATTGTCAAGCCCTGTGGTGGACTGTGGTGTCTTGTGATGTTCTGTGAGGCTACTTAACAAACACACTCCCCTCCTAGAAAAATTTTATAACCCCGATTGTGCAACGCAGCAAATGGTGCAGTGCAGCATAGTTATCCACAGGAAATATATTGCTTGTGGATATCTTGTGGATAAGTATTGTGCAGTGCAACATAGGCTACGATTTTGTGCAGTGCAACATAGCCTGGGGGGAGGGTATGTCTTAGGAATATAATATTATTAACACCCTAACAGACACAAAATGAGGTGAAAATAGACCTTCCCTGTCTTATAAAACAGACATTTAGAGCTAAAAAGCCCATTTAGAACTATTAAATGTACCCTACATGAAAATAGTTCTTGACAAAAGAGTGAAAATGTGCTATATTCTCCCTTCTATGTAAACTAAGATGAAACGATGAATTATAATCCCTCATTACCCGTCTTAAACTACATAGATATATCTAGTTCTAATAAAGGATAAACATTTGTCTGTCAAAGATAATGTCCCTAAGAAAAGAGGGCGTGGTAGACCCAGAAAATCTGAGGTTGAAGCCAAAAAGAATAGAGGTGTTGTCGGAAGACCACCAGGCGAAGCAGCAAGAATAAAAGAATTCTACGCTAGGTTATTAACCACCAGTGGGGAAACAGTGATAAATACTGTCCTCAAGAAAGCGTTGGATGATACAGATAAAGACCAGATCGCTTGTCTTAAGATGTGTATGGACCGGATGTTACCAGTCTCATACTTCGAAAAGGACAAAGATGCTAGAAAAGGTAATGTATCTATTCAAATTTCAATGGTTGGTGATGCCAAAGCAATTGTGGAGCAAAGAGAGGAAGAAGAACAAAATATACATGATGTTGAATTCGAGACAATAGATGTCAGATCTGAAGATTAGGTTGCTACCCTGGCAACAAGAGGTCTGGACTGACGAGGCTAGATTCAAGGTCATAGCTGCAGGACGTAGGACAGGTAAGAGTAGGTTAGCTGCGTGGAAGTTGATTGTCTCTGCCTTGCAAACTGAGAAGGGTCATGTGTGGTATGTAGCCCCAACTCAGGCACAGGCTAGAGATATTATGTGGCAACAGTTACTGGAGTTAGGTCATTCAGTGATATCTGGGTCACATATCAACAATATGCAGATCACGCTTATCAATGGTTCTGTCATATCGCTAAAGGGTGCTGACAGACCAGAGACCATGCGTGGTGTAGCGTTAAAGTTCTTGGTTCTGGATGAGTATGCTGACATCAAACCTCACATATTCGAACAGATCCTAAGACCTGCGTTAGCTGACTTGAAAGGTCATGCCATATTTATTGGTACGCCTAAGGGACGTAATCATTTTTATGATATCTACAAGCTAGGTAATAGCAAAAGACCAGAAGCAAAAGATTGGAAGAGTTGGCACTTTACTTCATTTGATAATCCTCTCTTAGATAAAGAGGAGATTGAAGTAGCAAAGAACACCATGTCTACATTTGCGTTTAGACAGGAGTTTATGGCTAGCTTTGAAGCACCTCAGTCAGATATATTTAAGGAAGACTGGGTACTGATTAGGGATAAAGACGAAGAACCTGAGCATGGAACGTACTATATGGGCGTAGACCTTGCAGGTTTTGAGAATGTCTCTGCTCAAGCAACAAATAAAAAGAAGTATTTAGACCAAAC
>Ga0181592_10004798_pt1 | contig 11151 bp, 24 predicted proteins | sample 071ome_20_FD_133755 | JGI IMG/M metagenome (GOLD analysis project Ga0181592, IMG submission 133755) | Coastal salt marsh microbial communities from the Groves Creek Marsh, Skidaway Island, Georgia - 071412BT metaG (megahit assembly) | ecosystem: Environmental > Aquatic > Marine > Intertidal...
GTCCCAGACCCTTAGTGCGTGGTACAGGTGGTGCGTGGGACAAGGCATCGTGGTAATGGTGGAGCAGGTCCCTGGTATCGTGTCCATCGTGGGACATGGTATCGTGTCCAGCGTGTCCAATGGTATCGTGGCCACAGTGGAGCAGGTCCCTGGTATCGTGTCCAACGTGTTCGTCCGGGACATCGTGGCAATGGTGGAGCGTGTCCATCGCATCGTCCGGACATCGTCTGGCAATGGTGGTGCAGGACCCTGGTGTAGGAAACGTTGTCGCCGGATGGGATCGTGGGTCCGGGATACCATTGGCACGTGGGACAAGGCATCGTGGTATTGGTCCCCATTGGGACAAGTGTTCCTGGATTCGTCTGGGTGTTCCTGGGTTCGTCGGGGTGTTCCTGGATTCGTCTGGGTGTTCGTGGTCCCAGATCCTTGGTGCGTGTTGCAGGACCCTCGTGGGACAAGTGGTGCAGGTCCGGGGCATCGTGTCCATCGTGGGACAAGTGGTGCAGGTCCAGGGCATCGTGGCTAAGTAATCCCATGCAAACCTTTTCCCAATTCGTCGAGTCCAAGACAATCCCTTACGACACCAATCCCTTTGACTCCCTGAAGGGTCGCCCTGTGGTGGTGTTTGACACGGAGACAACTGGCTTCAGTCCCCGAGAGGCACAGGTGACGGAGTTGGCTGCCAGGGCATTGGATGGCGACTCCCTGGAACCATTTGACACCTACAACCATCACGCCATCCTGGGACAAGATGTCCTGGACCAAATCAAACGACAGGAGACGGAACCACCAACAGGGAAGTACGCCAAGACGATCCAAGAGATCCTGGCCATGACAAACTACTACAACAAACGTGCCAAACTATCCGAGGCTGAGGTCCTCCAGGGTTTTGTGGAATGGGTCCCAGAGGGATGTGTGATCGTCGGACACAACGCCGAGTTCGATCTCCGGATGGTCAACACCAGGTGTGTCAATCTTGGTCTACCAAAGGTGTCTGGGTTTGCCAAGGTCCTCGACACCAATCGAATGGCTCAACAATTCTTCGTCCCGGCATCACAGGAACTTGAGGATTCTGACCCAGAGGCAAAGAGGATCCTGGATCGTCTCACCAAACAATTTACCAAGAAGGGCAAACGTCAACGTGTGTCCACCAAGCTCGGGGACTTGGCAGATGCTCTGGGTGTCAAGCTGGACAACTGGCACGAGGGACTGGCAGATGTGGATGCAACGATTGGGATTCTCCAACAGTTCAAAACGTTCTTTGACAAACACCATGGTTCGGGTGTGGAACGTTTGCCGGACTTCCAGAGACGTTATCGTCGAGCCAGACACGACAAATAAAAGAGGGGCACCCCCACTACAAGGTGCCCCTCTACCACACTACACTGATGAAATAGTTTACCAATTATAATAATTGATCTCGTTTGGCTTTCGACCTTTGTGATCGTATCCTAGGTTGGACTCTCGGAGAACAGTTCTTGGTTTTGGTTTCCACGCCTCTGGGATTGGTTTGTCTTGGTCACGGGACTTCCCGTATTCGTCTCGGGACATACCTGTCTCACGTTTGAAATCGTCGTCGTCCCAGTGGGTTGGCTTGAAGAGATCCGGGTCACGATTGGCAATCTCCATCTGGGCAACCTCCACCTTGGTCTGGAGGCTGTACGCTGCGTCGAGCAATGACTCGATCCATTGGTACGCTTTGTTCTTTTCTTCCTTGAACGTAAAGTCTTTGTGTTTCTCTTTGGCTTTGGCTAATGTGTTTTCGTATGCTTGGTAAACCCCGAACCAGTCTTCCACTGGAATGTCATTCACTGCAACGACCACACGGGAAGCGATCTCCTTTGGCAGGATACGGGACGGGTGTGTTTGTTCGTCGGACAGACCAAAGATGGTTCGGATGTGTGAAACACCGTCTGACCCCATTGGGAGACGTGAATGGATCTTGCCATCCTCGGGTGTGATAAGTGTAATCTTAAATGAATCGTTCATGGATTTATTTATTGGTTTACGCCATAAAAATGTTAACGTCCGGATGTCATTGGGTTTTGTCGTTGTCAGAAATTTCCTCCAAGACCTTTTGGAGTTTGTCTCTGAGTTCTTTGAGGTTTCGTTTCCACTCAGCCATGGACAGTTCGAGTTCGACGATCTTGTGGCAAAGGTCCGTGAACCAATCTGGAAGTTGTTGGTCCGTGCAAGCATTTGTCCGGGAGTGGATGTCCTCCTGGAGGCGGTCCCAATCGTCGCCAGTCTTACCACAGAGGGTTAGTCTGGTGTGGAGGACTTCCTGAGATTGGTCAAGCCGGATTTTGGATACCCGAGGGAGAAGGTTGGAAAGGTTTGCTCGTGCCCGTGGGTTCGTCGCCTCACGGCATGCGGCAATGTCAGACAGACAAGACTTGATCCCCTGGGTGTGGATCCGGAACAATTGGTTAAGGTTGACTTGGGCAGACGTTGCATCCACGAATGCCCTGGGAGTCTTGGTTGGGATTTGGATTTCGAACATTGGATTAGTCCTCCAGTTTGGGTGTTTGTTTTCTAGTTCTTGGTTTGGTGGTCAGGATTCGGGTTGCCAGCTTGCCAGGGCCTGTTTGATGGCTTGCTCAACTGGAGTGATTTCAATGCCAGTCGCGTCAATCTTTTTTGTGTCCAGTACACAGTTGGATCTGGGCGTTTTGGCGGCTATTTTTAAAAATGCCTCTTCGTTCTCAAAGAATTGAAAGGTTTGTCCCGGAGCGATGCCACTTTCTGCAATCCATTGAGTGACTTTTGTGGTGGTGATGCTTCCGGGATTAGTGATGTTGTAGATCCCGGGTTCCAATTTTCGAGCCCAGGTTTGGTAGGATACTGAGACAAATTCATGGATCTGGGAGACTGAGTTTTCTGCGTCCAGTAATCTTTCATACCGTAGGAGTTTGGTGAGATAGTTCCGTGGGTTATCTCTATTGTCAAAAGGGATGCGGAGTCTCCAGATGTAGCAGTTTTCCGCACCTTCCAGGATTTCTTCTCCAAGGGCTTTGGTGCCGCTGTACCAGGAGCAATTGTTTTGTCGGAAGGAGAAGTTTGGGGGATCGGTTTCAGAAAACCCCGAACCGTCCGGATTTTTCCCTGTGTAGATGCATCCGCTGGATACATGCCCCCAGGGCAGTTTTCTTTCTTCACAGATTTCTCTGAGATGGCCGGGAAAGGTGGCATTGCCTTCCAGGCATTCGGTTTTGTGAATTTCGCAGGCATCTACATTGGGTTTTCCCGTATAACCGGCTGCGTTGATGAGGAAGGTGACGTTTTCTGATTTCAGGTAATCCCTCAATTGCTGTGGATTTGTGTAATCCACCTGTGACCTGGACAGAGCTGTATGAGCCAAGTCACTCTGTTGTAGGTATTGTTGAAAGGCTTGGCCTACGTAGCCTGTGGCACCGAGAAGAAGGATCATGATGAGTGATAGTTTTTGCGGTCGTGGTTTTGGTTCAAACGGTTTAGTTGATGCTACCAGGGCCACCTGGTGGATCTGGTGTCAACGTCTTTGGGTTTGGCGACTCCTGCAGGAGCATCGTGGGCTTGATATCCTTGGTGAACGGTTTGCATGTGTGGGAACTTTTCCGACACTCCGAGATCACTTGCTTTGGTTAGGACAGATTCAACAATCATGTTGCCTATGGTCCGGTCTGTATCTTGGACCGTCTTTCGGAGAAGAGCACATTCTGCCCGGAGGTTGTTCAGGGCCTGTTTGGCTCGTTGGGCTTCGAATCGGAATGCGTCTCGTTCCTCTACCAGTTGGCTGTAATCGTCTTTGGAGATTGTGATCGAATCGGGTGTGTGTGTTTGGTCTGGTTTCATTGTAAATCCTTTTGGTGATTGGGTTACCTTGGAACGTGTAGCGCCAGCGTTGATACAACCGGCGGCGAATCCGGATGTTATATTCTGGAAGCGATCTGAGCCTTTAATGGCATCGACCGCGGATTGTGGAATTGGTTTGGTTTGTTTTGGTGTAGTGATTGTCATGGTTGTGTTGTGGCGGGTTGGTGTTCTTGATTCTATAATACAATTATACCAACTTTGGCTGTGTTTTGGACGAAAAATCACTCAGCGACGTAGTATCGGATTTGGCGAACGTCGTCGACGTTGAAATGGTATAGCTCGGTGTGCTCAGGGTTCCAGGCGATGATAAATCGTTCCGCGTTGCCTGTGGAATGGGCTTGTGGTTCGACGTGCCAACCCTTGAGGACTTGGATGCCATCGTCGGTAATGATTGTCAGGTCGAGGCGGGTATTTTCGTTTTCGAATAGTTGTTCTGCTGTGATCATGGTTTGTTTGTGTTAAATTGGTTTTGGTTTGCCTCGTGGCCCGGGGTTTCAGCCACTACTCCTACTCCCCCGGGCGTTTTGTCCACTACAACAAACCAATGAAAATTGTTAAAGCTGGGCGTGTTCCTCCTCTGTCAAGATTGCCTCTGGTTCGTTTGCCAACTGCTCGGTTGACATTGCCCTGAACCTCTTGGAGTCCATAGCCTGCTTGCCGAGGTAAATCAAAGCAATATTGTCTACTCCAACGGCCGTGACATTGTAGACTCCCTCGGGGAGATTGTGGCCGGACTTGAGTGGAATGAAAAGTCCTTGTGTCCAGCCCTCGCGGACGAGGAGACGACCTTGGGTTCCGATTAGTGTTTTGCTACTCATGATGTTTGTGTCCTTGGTTAAACTCGTTCGTATGCCGTGCCGACGATTTCGACATCTTGCCCGTATACTTCTTTGTACTCCTCAACGAGTTCATCAAAATAATCTCTGCGATACTCTTGACGTGTTACCTCGGTACCTTCAGCATCGTACATATATGCGGAATAGTAGCTGTCGTCATGGTATACTTCATGATCGATTTCGATTCTTGTTACAGTCATGTGATTCCTTCCGGTGCCAGTGGTTGGTGGTCTGGAAATGATTTCTGTGGACATATTGTTTAGGCGTGGACAACGTCGTTGAATTGTTGTTGACGAGACTTGAGACGATTCGCTTGTCGTTCCATTGCGGCGATTCGGTAATCAATGATTTCGTTGTAATATTGTCGAGAGGTGTCAGAGATTGTGACATCTTGTTTCACGAGTTCGTCGACCTGTTCGAGGAATTTGTCGATTTGATCTTCGGACCAGTTTGTCCAAATTGATTGTAGGTGTTGGCTTAGGATTCGTGTCATGTGTTGTAGTGGGTTGGTGTTCTTGATTCTATAGTACTATTATACCAGACCCACCACAATCTTGGACGAAAAATCTTTTGGGATTTTTATCCAGTGAAACCAGGACGGTCCGGACGGCTTCGGTGGGCATTTGCCAACCTGTATCGGTCGACAGCTTTCTCGTCATCAGTGTGTCGAGGAGCACTACTTCCTCCACGGACTGGACGCTCGCGACCTGGATGCTCGTCTGGCTTTCCAAGATAGTCACGTGGGGACGAACGTAGTCTTTTGTAGATCTCGACTGGATCTTCGCCACCTGTGATCATCTCGATCCAATCCAAGACCTCTTGGCGACTCCCGAACCTTGCGATACTTTGCTCCTTGTCCAAAGGGCTTCTCCAAATGAAGGTGATTTGTCCATCAGGCTCGTGGATGAGTTGCCCTGTGGAGATCAAGGTATCCCAGGAAAGACGCTCGGTCCCATTGTCGTTAAATTCCTCAGTGAGGATTGTGTGTAATTGGTTAAAGTTCATTGGAATTTTTACCCACAGAATGGGTTAACGTCTCGCCATGTGCGAATGTCGTAAGTTTCACATACCCAGATGGATAGTCCGGCGTTGACGAATGCGATAAAGAAACAACCGACAACGGCAATAGTAGACCATGCCATTGGACCCACAACGAGTCCGACGATCAGACCCATGAATCCTAATACAAAGGAGGTAAAGAACATCCAAATGGCAATTTTTGCGAAGCGTGATGGTTTTGGTTTTGACATAATATGTAGTGAGTTATTGGTTAGCAAGTTCGCGAAGATCTGAAGTCTGAAAGGATCGAGGAAGATCGACTTCAGTGTATGGTAGTAAGGTCGCTCCATTGTCGTCGTAACTACCAGCCAGTACAACACAAACGTCATACTGCCCGTTCCTGATGTCGTAATCGACTTCTAATTCAGTTTCGGTGTATCGCTCAGTTCCGACATCGTAACGAGCAAACAGATCAGCGAGTTCAGTCAAGAACGCCCTGCGACGATCTTCTGGTGTTGGTATAGTGGTTTCGGTCATTATTGTATTATACTACAACTCTCGTCTAAATGGAAGAAAAATCTTAGCCAACTTTTCCACGAATTTCGACCCTAAAGAAAGGGTACTCATTAGAGTACCCCTTCTGATTGGAATTTCTCTACCATACTCTCCCACTCATCTTCGAATAATGGACAGAGATTATTTTCAACGAACTCTTCTGGTGTGAAGTAGTTAATGAGAACTTTTTGGAAAAGTTCTTTGTCGTTTTCAAATAGTTTAATGAAGTCTTCTGGTGTCATAATGTGTAATGGATAGTGGTTAGGATTGTTCAGATACGAGTTCGAATGTACGTTGTCTAAGATAACTAAATGAAGATTCTAGTTCTTCTAGACTATCTTCGTCTAGTGGGAGGTTCTCAATAAGGTTCTCAAGGAGTTCCCAAGGATCAACATCAACGGAGGTGTTATTAACCTCGTCATAAACTGTTGTGGTGGAGTCGTCTCTATTTTCGTATGTCATATGTAGTAGTGGGTTAGTTGTTCTTAATTGTATAATAATATTATACGACAGATCGCTTTGAATTGGAAGAAAAAAATTGATTTAAAAACAATTTTTTTTTATTTTTCTTTAATGTTGTAAATTACTTCAACCTCGAACTTGTCGGTATCTACAAACTTTAGTGCATCACCATTTTGCTTTACTGCTTCTACGCAAATCTTTGGTGTTTGTTCCTTAACATACCTTAGTGCATCACCACTTTGCTTTACTGCTTCTAAACAAATTTCATGTGTTTGTTCCTTTACATATCTTAGTGCATAACCATTTTTCTTTACTGCTTGTGAACAAATTTCATGTATTTGATTCTTAACATACATTAGTGCATCACCATTTTGCTTTACTGCTTCTAAACAAATCTCATGTGTTTGTTCCTTAACATACTCTAATGCCCAGCCATCTTGCTTTACAGCTTCTAAGCAAATTTCATGTGTTTGTTCCTTTACATACTTTAGTGCCCAGCCATATTGCTTTACTGCTTCTAAACAAAGTTCATGTGTTTGTTCCTTAACTAACGGTAGTGCATAACCACTTTGCTTTACAGCTTTTAAGTCTTTTTCGTATTGTGACATATTAGTAATGGGTTAGTTGTTTTGTATCGTGTTTATATAAAGTCTTACCATGCGCCTTGCTCTAGGCTGAGCGCATAATGCGCAGCATCTTCTTCTTCAGCCGCCATGCGACCCTGATTCCAATTGAGAGACCAGATCTCCCAGTTGTCTCCTTTATCCTCGTATGTGTAAGTGCACATATCAGGACTACCTTGCCCGTTATATCCTTCATTAAAGGCTTCAGATGCGATTTGGTCTTTATCTGTGATTTTGCTCATATTAGTAGTGGGTTAGTTGTTCTTAATCGTATAATATTATTATACAAGACCTGGATGAGATTTGGAAGAAAAAAAGATTTCAGGCTCCACGTTTGCGAGCCAATGTGATTTCAGGTCCTTGAGCGATGACGACGATTCGACCCATAGTGCGGGAACAATGAATCTTCAAATTGGAAGAAATACTTGCAACAGCAGCTGGGTTAATAGGACGGAAGATGTGATTTGGTGTAGTGATGGTCATAATGTGTAGTAGTGGGTTATAATTAAGAGGAAAGACAAGAGACATGTTTTAACGCGTACATAAACTACGCCGACTTAGTCGATCAGCGGAGGGTCTGGAACCCTCTTTTTGACTCTTGCCTTTCCTTATCATAATTATATTATACAACACTACAGCTCAAAATGGACGAAAAATTTTTAAAAATTTTGCTCAAGAATCATCTGCCGCTTGGCTTTGCGCCGATTGTAGCGATTCAGGAATTGTTTGATACCTTTGCTATTTGCTCTCACGGGCTTACAGCAGTTGCAATGAATACCGCCATAGCCGATATTAGGATGATGTTTATGACTTTTCATATGATGCGTCAGTGAATGACTTTAATATTGAGTTCAGTTCAGTGATGTTAAGTTGCGTCTCTCTGACGAACCCACTAAGCGACTCATCACCTGGTTTCACTTTCGACAGTTCATAATGATTGTCCATAAGAGCATTCTCAAGAATGGCCTTAATAGTGAGATATTCTTTGTCATTAAGTTTTACTTTAAACATATTATGTAGTGGTTATTTGGATGTTACTTCGAGTTTGAAAGAGACCTCAAATGGTAGGTTCTTAAGGATCTCCTTAATTTCAGCAGTAGCGGAATCAATGATCTCGTCTTTATTGTATTCAATGACTAGGTCATCAGCGGTCGTACTAAGAAGTAACTCAGCGTTCTTTCTATCGCCTTCCTTAACAGACTTTATTGCCATATCTCTAATTTCATTAAGACGATTGAGAACAAATGTCCATTTCTCAAACATTTCAGAATGTTTAACACACAAGAGTCTTATATTAACAACCTTCTGAAGTTGTAGGTCGAACCAAATAAGACGCTTCTCTGCGGTTGTTCTTTTGCCTTTCTCATTACGACGCTTAATGTCGCTATCAATAGAAGCGAAGATAATATTGAGTTCAGTATTAGTGAGCTGTGCTGTATTCATATGTAGTGGTGTTATTAAGTGTATAATAATATTATACGACAGATCGCTTTGAATTGGAAGAAAAAATTGAGCCAAAAAGTCCTGGCGCCGGATTACGCCAGGACTTCGAAGACCCACTACAGTCTATGCTACATCGTCATAAAGTTCATCTAAAGGATCATGCATCTACCTCGCTATAGAGGTCTTTTAGGTAGTCAGTAGTATCGTCGATCATACTGCAGTATGCATCTATGTATGTGCAAGGATGGTTACATGTCTTGAGATAATTCATAGCCAGCGAATGTATAAGCTGCCTAACTGGATGATCGGGTGTGTTCATATTAGTCTCTACGCCGACTTCATACTCGACATCATTTTCTGGGTATTTACAAAGGGCCATAATCCGTTATGTATAAGTTATCTGTTAGCAGCTAAGGACTGTGAAACCTTCGTCAATAGAGAAGGAGCAATGCGCCATCTACTTCCGTCAGCTTCGTGAACCGTAACAGACTTGCTATTAACACGTTCAACAGTTCCAGTATGAACCCGCGCTCTATGTACAAAGGAAACTTCTTCTCCTTTAACGAACTGTGCACACTGTTTCTGTTTCCGAATAGAACGAGCTCTATTAAGAGCTTCAGCAACACGGTTCATATCGGTTTGATCAGTTAAGTCAGATACGGCTTCAACGATTTCTTGAATAGTCATATTATATAGTAGTAGTTATTGTTGGATGGATATTATCTTTATCCTATAATAATATTATACTTGATTTATCAGCGAATTGAAAGAAAAAAAGTTATTAACAGAATAGAGACTACGCTTTAAGCGTAACCTCTACTTCGAAAGGAAGGTCTCTAAGAACCTGATTAATTTTGAACTTAGCTTGACGCAACATATTTTCTTTATGCTCATTCTTAGACTTAATCTTTAAGTTAGCATAATTCATACCGAATAAGATGAAGTCAATAGTATCGTTAGTCATATGACCATAGCGAAGTCTGTATACGAAGTTATCTGCATAGTTCATAACTTGTTCTTTATCTTTATCTGTAGACGGTATATCGCGCTTAAGGAGTTCTACTTTAACTTCAGCTAAAGGTTTAACTTGATCGCGAATCTCTTTGTTATTGAGACGTTCATATTGACGGTTCTTAAAGTCGTTCCTTACTTGATTATATAACGCAGTATGAAGAATGTTAAGTTCTGTATCTTTGAATTTTCTAAGAGTTGAAGGTGACATATGTAGTAGTGGTTGTTAGTTATAATTAAGATTTGTTGTAGTGGTTGTTCTTAATTGTATAATAATATTATACGACAGATCGCTTTGAATTGAAAGAAAAAAATTGATTCAAAAATCAGATTTTTTATTTTTCTGCTACTTGATAAATTTTTCAGGATTATTCATAAGCTTGTCAATTTGCTTTCTCTTATTAATAACCTTAGTTACTAGTATGTCGAGGTCTTGTTCGAGCGATATATGCAATGCACTTACAGCTTCTCCAAATGTAAGAAATGGACCTTTCTGTGGTGACGCTGTGCGGAAGCTGTATTCAATGAAACTTACGCGTTTGCTATATGTACCCCCTGAAGATTCAGTATGAACACGTGGATGTTCAGGGTCTTTAGGATCTATGAACTGATCAGAAGTGACCGTCGAAATGTTGATCTTATTTTGATATACTGTATAGTACTTGAATCCTTTAGTGATAGTCATAATGTAGTGGTTGGTTGTAGTGGTGTTCTTAATTGTATAATAATATTATACGACCGATCGCTTTGAATTGGAAGAAAAAAATTGATTCAAAAATAATTTTTTATTTTCTTCCAATCAAACGATATCTTCTTGTATATGGCGCATAGCTTCAGTTACGCATGCTGCATAGCGAGACTTATCATACTCACCATCATTGATATATGACTTCATAGTACTAATAGCCAATTCATGAATAAACTTCTGAATACTGCTAGACCATGTTATATCTTTAAGGACCGCATTAGCGAGACGTACTTTTGCTTTATCTTCTGGACTCATAATTTTGTAGTAGTAGTGGTTGTTCTTAATTGTATAATAATATTATACGACAGATCGCTTTGAATTGGAAGAAAATTTTTTGAAAAAGTTTATGTTCAACACTTCTTACAAATGTCGAATGTTATGACGACCGTAAATAGAGCTGTATTGTTTGAGTACTTTATCTTCGTAATACGGATTTGAGGAGGGGTCGTAAGAGTGGAATCCTAATAAGTTCCCACTTCCGCTGTTAATAACTTTCATAGTACGCTTTGTACCTATCTTCTTATGAATAACGTTGATAACTGTAGTGGAGGTGTCTTTAAGGTTCATAATAATATTATACCATCTTTTGATTGAAAATGGAAGAAAAAAAGTTATTAAC
>Ga0181592_10004800_pt1 | contig 11150 bp, 9 predicted proteins | sample 071ome_20_FD_133755 | JGI IMG/M metagenome (GOLD analysis project Ga0181592, IMG submission 133755) | Coastal salt marsh microbial communities from the Groves Creek Marsh, Skidaway Island, Georgia - 071412BT metaG (megahit assembly) | ecosystem: Environmental > Aquatic > Marine > Intertidal zone...
CTCCCCCAAACGGTGCCAGAGCAGCTGCCAGCACCGCACCCGGGATAACCAATGTCCCCATTACTGGAACGGATAGCAGGTTAGCCAACAGCCCCCATTGAGCAATCTGATTGAAGTGTGCAGCGCTGTAGGGCGCTGTGGCTGCGCCAGCCACAGATGAAGAGATCAGCAAAACAACGGCGGGTCGTAACCATTTAGGACCAAGCGTCCACTCTGCATCCCGCTGAAGGGCAAAGACAGCCACAAGCGCGGTCGTCGCCGCAAACGACATCTGAAACCCTGGGCTCAACAGAGCCTCGGGCGAAAGGGTCAAAACGATCAAGGCCGCAACAGCGACCGCGCGCAAACTTATAGCTCGTCTGTTCAGCAGGGTCGCGACCAAGGCCACCGCAATCATGACAAAGGCCCGCTCGGTCGCAACCGCCCCGCCTGATAGCGCTAGGTAAAGTGTCGAAGCCATCAATGCCCCGACGGCGCTGATCTTTTTTGCAGGCAGTCGGGATGCAATCGAGGGCACTAATGCGAAGCCCCCCCTGATCGCTGCAAAAACCGCCCCAGCCAGAAACCCCATGTGCAGTCCAGAAATCGCCAACAGATGCGCCAGATTGGTTGCCCTAAGCTGTTCCAGAACATCCTGCCCCATAGCCGATCGGTCGCCCGTCATCACAGCTGCCGCAAAAGCCCCTGGATTTCCCTCAATCCGTTCTTGAATGGACTTCGACAAATTCACCCGCAACCGAAATATCGGCAATGCCACATCGGCTGGCTTGATTACCATCACGGGCGTATTTGTATAGCCCACCGCCCCCAAGCGCAGAAACCACGCATGCCGCTGAAAATCGAATCCTCCAGGCTCAACAGGTCCCGAAGGCGGGGATAAATGGGCAGCCATGGCAACAACATCACCGGGTTCTGGCTGAAAATGTTGTTGGTCCCCATGCAATGAAACGCGCACCCTTTCCGGCAATCGCACCACCTGAACATCGTCCAAAACGACCTGATCCAAGGTCAGTCGCACGGCATCAGATGCGCTGCGGTCAATGGCGATAATCCGCCCCTCAACCGCACCATAGTATCTGAAACCCAGAATTGGCGCGGACACCTTTGAACTGCGCCACTCTGCCATGACGAATCCGGCACAAAACAAGGTGAGCGCCCAAAATATCGGTCTGGATCCGGGGGGGCTAACCACAGCAGAAACCAAAGCGGCCACCCCAGTTATTCCGATCCAACGCAGAAGCAAATCGGGCTCATACCGAAGTGCAAAAAACACACCGACCCCGACCCCGTACATCACAGCCGACCACGGAAACAGATGCCCCCTTTGGGCAAGGAATTGATCCACGATGTAGGCGGTCAGGCGCGACACTTGTGCAACCTCGGGCAGCCAGCTAGACAGGCCGCGAACTTACGCTAATTCTGGTTTCCGAAAGGTTAAAACCTCATGACCGACTCTGTCGTTACCCGCTTTGCACCCTCACCAACCGGCTACCTGCACATTGGCGGCGCCCGCACTGCCTTGTTCAACTGGCTGTACGCGCGTGGACGTGGCGGTAAATTCCTGCTGCGGATCGAAGATACGGACCGTGAGCGATCCACGCCCGAGGCGACTGCCGCCATCCTCAAAGGAATGGAATGGCTTGGGCTTGATCACGACGGCGAAGTCTACAGCCAGTTCGACCGTGCCGATCGCCACCGCGAAGTCGCGCTTGAGATGCTGGCAAATGGACACGCCTACAAGTGCTTTGCCACTCAGGACGAAATTCAGGCATTCCGCGATCAAGCCCGTGAAGAAGGTCGTTCAACCCTGTATCAAAGCCCGTGGCGCAATGCGGACCCTAAAGATTTTCCGGATGCGCCGTTTGTAATCAGGCTGAAAGCCCCGCGCGAGGGCGCTACGGTGATCGAAGATCAGGTTCAGGGGAACGTGACCATTCGGAACGATCAGCTGGACGATATGGTTCTGCTGCGCTCGGACGGAACGCCGGTGTATATGCTGGCTGTTGTCGTGGATGATCACGACATGGGGGTAACCCATGTTATTCGAGGGGACGATCACTTAAACAACGCTGCGCGGCAGATGATGATCTATCACGCCATGGGCTGGGATGTGCCCGTCTGGTCTCATATCCCGCTGATCCATGGCCCTGACGGCAAGAAGCTGTCCAAGCGCCACGGCGCATTGGGCGTCGAGGAATATCAGGCAATGGGCTATCCGGCCGCCGGAATGCGCAACTATCTGGCGCGTTTAGGCTGGAGCCACGGTGATGATGAGTTTTTCACCGACGCACAAGCCATCGAATGGTTTGATCTGAAAGGGATTGGCAAGTCGCCAGCCAGATTCGACTTTAAGAAGTTGGACAACCTGTCGGGCCAACACATCGCCGCCTCTGACGATGCTGCACTGCTGCATGAACTTATGGCGTATATTGACGCAACGAAACAACCCAAACCCGCTCAGGCAAAAATCGCGCTATTGGAAAGTGGGATGTATTGCTTGAAAGAACGCGCCAAGACTTTCCCTGAACTTATTGAAAAAGCTGAATTTATTATGACAGATCGTCCGATTTCGCCGGATGATAAGGCAGCCAAAAACCTTGATTCAGTATCCCGCGGTATACTGAAAGAATTGACGCCGCACCTGCGAAATGCTAACTGGTCGCGAGATGATCTTGAAAGCGCCTCCAACGCAGTTGCGGAAGCCAACGGGATCAAGTTTGGCAAACTGGCCGGCCCCCTTCGTGCAGCGCTTGCAGGCAAGGCCGTAACGCCAAGCGTGTTTGATATGATGCTGGTGTTGGGTAAGGAAGAAACAATTGCCCGGCTTCAGGATGCCGCAAAAACTGGTAACGCTTAACTCTTCATTAAGCGTGCCGTTTCAACAAGGACGGTGCGAGCGACGCACCCGACTTCAGACGAGAGGACCAAATATGGCTGAACCAACTAAGACAGCGACGCTGACGATCGATGGCACATCGTACGATTTGCCCATTCATTCGCCAACCGCAGGTCCTGACGTTCTGGATATCCGCAAGCTCTACGCGCAGGCCGGTGTTTTCACCTACGATCCGGGTTTCACCTCGACCGCAAGCTGCGACAGCACCATAACCTACATCGATGGCGACAAGGGCGAGCTTCTTCATCGCGGCTACCCGATCGACCAACTGGCCGGAAAATCGCATTATCTCGAAGTGTGCTATCTGTTGCTTTACGGTGAACTGCCTACTGCAGCCCAGCTGGAAGAGTTCGAAGCTACAATCACACGTCACACAATGATCCACGAGCAGATGCACTACTTCTTCCGTGGTTTCCGCCGTGACAGCCACCCGATGGCGACAATGGTCGGCGTCGTCGGAGCTATGTCAGCATTCTATCACGACTCAACCGATGTCAGCGACGCGCGTCAGCGCGAAATAGCATCGCACCGATTGATCGCAAAAATGCCCACAATCGCAGCGATGGCGTACAAGTATTCGATTGGTCAGCCCTTCGTCTATCCGCGCAACGATCTGGATTACGCGTCGAACTTCCTGCACATGTGCTTTGCAGTACCGGCAGAAGAGTATCACGTCGATCCGATCCTCAGCCGCGCAATGGACCGGATATTTACCTTGCACGCCGACCACGAACAGAACGCGTCCACCTCGACTGTACGTCTTGCGTCGTCGTCGGGCGCGAACCCGTTTGCATGTATCGCTGCTGGCATCGCCTGCTTGTGGGGACCTGCCCACGGTGGTGCTAATCAGGCATGCCTTGAGATGCTGAAAGAGATCGGCTCGGTCGATCGCATTCCTGAATTCATTGCCCGAGCAAAAGACAAGAATGACCCGTTCCGCCTTATGGGCTTTGGTCACCGCGTCTATAAGAACTTCGATCCGCGTGCGACGGTGATGAAGCAGTCTGCAGACGAAGTTCTGGATCTTCTCGGAATCGAAGACAATCCAATTCTTCAGGTCGCCAAGGAACTTGAGAAGCAGGCGCTTTCGGATCCCTACTTCGCCGAGAAGAAATTGTTCCCAAACGTCGACTTCTATTCGGGTATCATTCTTGAGGCGATGGGCTTCCCAACCTCAATGTTTACACCGATTTTCGCTCTGTCGCGGACTGTAGGATGGGTATCGCAGTGGAAAGAACAGCTGAACGATCCGCAGCACAAAATCGGCCGCCCGCGTCAGCTGTATCTGGGTGACACCACCCGGGACTACTCGGACATTGAAAGTCGATAAGATAATTATTGTTTACGCTAAAGAAACACTCCAGACGAAAGTCTGGGGTGTTTTTTGTTTCTTTTCAAGAAACTAACTGTATGCATGCATTTTGACATATACTAATTGACATTTTATAATATCAAAATGATAATAAGACATCTTTGTGGCCAATTTTGGTCTGTTTTATGGGTGCCTCGTTATGTCAACAACGTCAACAAATTCAGATAAGCCTACTATTGAATAAATCTTGGGATGCGATCCGAAGATACATTTGACCGTTATCGAGGGCACAAACGGCAACCTGACATTCAAGTTCACAAACCTGGACACGGGCGAAGCGGTTACCGATATTGATGCGTTTTTCTTTAACTTCACCGATCCTAGTGTTTTGGGGTCGATCGGTACATATGCGCCCGATGCAACCAGCGCCGAATATATTGATGACGGCATGAACACGTTAACTGACGGCACACAGCTCATTGGCGATTACGACGGTCGTATCGAATTCGGAAGCGGAGACACAGGCGTCGAAGGCGAAACCACTGGAACAACCGGCTTTACAATCTGGGCTGATCGCCCCTTGACGCTAGAAGATCTCGATCTCGAAAGTTTCTCAGTTGTGGTCAACAGCGAAGGCGACGATGGTCAGGTTCTGACCTACAACGACGAAGCCGATGCTCAGGATGAGCTTCAGGAATTCCTACACCCTGGATGGCGCGTAACACCTGAAGGTGACTGGTATTATGTTGGGGATAATGAGGAAGAGGACGAAGACTGCCAGGACCATTTCCTTGTCGAAGGCGATGTGAACGTGGGTGTCTCGATGATCGAGCTCGACGATGGCAGCATCCAAGTTACGCTGGATGACCTAAGTGACACTGGCGAAATCGGTGATCTACGCGGGCTGTTCTTCTCGCTGAACGACGATAGCCTCACCGATGGTCTGACCATCACAGGCGCGGATGTCACGAATACCCAGACTGATGCCAATTCCGTTACAAGCTTGGGCAGTGGCACCAACATGAATGGCGCGGTGGTACACGAAGCCGGTAAATTTGATGCGGCCGTCGAATTCGGGACCGAAGGAATGTCTGACGAAGACATCCGCACAACAACCTTCATCATCAGCCATGACAGCGAAGCCCTGACATTGGAAGATTTCGCAGGCCAACACGTCGGTAATCGTCTGACGTCCGTCGGAGAAGAGGATGGCGACCGAGAAGCTTCTCTGAAACTGCTCGGCTATGCAAACTTTGAAGGTGGCGAAGATGAATGCTGCGATGCGCAATATTCACTGGGCGATGTGATCCCGCTGACCGAAGCCTCGGAAGAACCGATCATCGAAGACGAGTTTGCCGAAGACCCGATGTTTGATGACCTGATGATCGCGTAAATACAAAGGGGGCCAAATGGCCCCCAAATCTTTTAACGCCCTTCGAAATCGGCAGGTCGTTTATCCAGAAATGCCATGACGCCTTCGGTGAAATCACGGGACTTACCGCAAACGCCCTGAAGCTTGGCTTCCAGCATCAGCTGTTCTTCCAGATCATTTTCCGGAGAGGCCTTCAGCGCCGCTTTCAAATGCTGATAAGCAACCGTCGGCCCGTTCGCCAGTTTTGTAGCACGGGCCTTCCAGTGGGTTTCAAAGGCTTCGTCATCAACCGCCTCCCAGATCATCCCCCAGTCCATTGCGATTTTGGCTTTAACGGGTTCCGCAAACAGCGCGGCTCCCATAGCTCGTGCCATTCCGATTTGACGGGGTAAGAAATATGTCCCACCAGCATCCGGGATCAACCCGATACGTGTGAATGCCTGCAAGAACACAGCACTTTCGGTGGCGATAACCACGTCAGCGGCCAGCGCAAGATTGGCCCCTGCCCCTGCAGCAGCGCCGTTAACGGCAGATATGGTCGGAATCGGGCAATCGTTGATAGCCCGGATCATCGGCACATATTCATCACGCAGGACACGCTCAAGATCGATATTGGCAGCCGATCCGCCGTCGCCCAGATCCTGACCTGAACAGAACGCACGACCTGCGCCCGTTATCACCAGCACCCGCGCGCTTTTCGAAGCAGCTTTCACACAATGCAGAACCTCAGCCCGCATTTGAGAATTCATCGCATTCATTACGTCCGGGCGGTTCAGGGTCAGGACGCCGACGTTTTCAGTCACAGAATAGGAAATCGTTTTATAGTCCACAGGGGGCCTCCTTGGAGCTTCCCATAGAAATTAGTGTGTTTTGCGTTGAACCCAAGCTGTACCTGACGTCAATCGCCCATAATCTCGCGCAAGCGCTCGCGTTCGGCGTCGTTCAAGGCTGTAGGCTGTGGGGCCGCAGCTTCTGGTGATCCACGACGCCTTAGATAAACAAGCCCTATCCCAAGCCCGGCCACGAGCATCAAAGGCCCAGCCAAATAAAGCAGGATGTTTGATCTGTTGGTCCGTGGGGTCATCAAGACAAACTCGCCGTAGCGGGCGACGAAAAAGTCCAGAACTTCCTCGTCGGTGAATCCATCGGTCAAAAGCTCTCGAACCAGAACGCGCGCATCCTCGGCCCATTCCGCATTGGACGAGGCAATCGCCTCGGATTGGCATTTCACGCAGCGCAGCTCAGTATCCAGCGCCTGAGCGCGCGCCTCAAGCACCGGATCATCCAGCATTTCCTGCGGGTTCACAGCCCAAACAGGCGACGCGATCAGAAGTAGGACCAACAACAAGCGTCTCATTCCGCAGGCACTCCACCAGACGGGGCTTTGCGCGCACCCGCGGCAACACGGTAACGTCGATCAGTCAGGCTGAATATACCCCCAAGCGCCATAAGGATGCTTCCACCCCATATCCAATTGGCTAAAGGCTTCACGTGACTACGCAATGCCCATCCGCCATCCTCCTGAGGGTCTCCGATCACAACATAGACATCCCGCAAGAAGCCGTTGTCAATCGCCGCTTCGGTCGTCGGCATCGCTTGAACCGGATACACTCGCTTTTCAGGGTACAGCGTTCGAACGAAACTGCCGTTCTTTAGAACATCCACCGAGGCCATGGTCGAGACATAGTTCGGGCCGGGGACCCGCTTTACCTCGGTCAACATAACCTCATACGAGCCGATTTCGATGCTTTCACCAATTTGGACAGTCGAGATATCCTCAAGCTCCCACGCCATTAGACCAGACACGCCCAGCATCGTCACACCCAGACCAGCATGCGCGATAGACTTTCCCCAGTCCGCACGCGGCAAGCGGAATAGACGGGCAAAGCTGCCATTGCGCCCCGTCCGTGACCACAGATCAATGGCAGTGCCAACCACGATCCAAGTGCCCAGCAACAGTCCGACCGGTCCTAGCAAAGAACGACCCGTCTGCATCACATAGCCCAAAAGCGCCACAGCAAGCGCCAGACCCATTGCAGGGATCAGCTTACGCACTGTTGCAGTCAGGTTAGCCCGTTTCCACGGCAGCATCGCCCCGATCGGAAGAGCGATCCCCAAAAGAATCATGAACGGTGAAAACGCCTGATCAAAGAACGGCGCGCCGACCGATAGCTTTCGGTCAAAGAACATCTCGGCGACCAGGGGCCAGATGGTTCCGATAAAGACAACAAAGCTGGAAACGGCCAGAATGATGTTGTTCAGCAAAATCCCGCTTTCACGACTGACCAGTCCAAACACGCCTTTTGCCTGCATCGCATTGGACCGCATGGCAAACAGGGTCAAAGCACCACCGACAAAGAACGCTAGGATGAAAAGTATCATCATGCCGCGTTCCGGATCAGAGGCGAATGCATGAACCGACGTCAACACGCCGGAACGCACGATAAAGGTTCCGATCAAAGAAAACCCGAACGCCAAAATCGCCAGCAAAATCGTCCAGCTTTTCAGGCTCTCGCGTTTTTCGACAACGATTGCCGAATGTAAAAGCGCAGCCGCAATCAGCCAAGGCATAAAGCTGGCGTTTTCGACCGGGTCCCAAAACCAGAAACCGCCCCAACCAAGCTCGTAATAGGCCCACCAGCTTCCCAAGGCGATGCCGATCGTCAAGAACATCCAAGCAGCCAAAGTCCAGGGGCGCACCCAACGGCCCCAAGCCGCATCGACCCGACCTTCGATCAGCGCTGCAACAGCAAAAGAAAATGCCATGCTAAGCCCAACATATCCAAGGTACAGAAACGGTGGGTGAAACGCCAAACCGGGGTCCTGAAGTAGCGGATTCAGGTCTTGCCCGTCGAACGGCGGCTGCACCAGCCGCGTAAACGGGTTTGATGTGAAAATGATGAACGCGAAAAACGCGACCGAGATCGAAGACTGAACCGCAAGCACACGGGCCTTCATCGTCGGAGGCAGATTCCCACCGAACCAGGCGGCGGTTGCACCGAACAGCGTCAAGATAAGCACCCACAAAAGCATCGAGCCTTCGTGATTCCCCCAAACTCCCGAGACTTTGTAAAGCATCGGCTTTGCGGTGTGAGAGTTCAGCGTCACCAGCCGAAGCGAAAAGTCAGAGGTGACAAACGCATGTGTAAGCGATGCAAACGCCAATGCAGTCAGCAAGAATTGCGCTGTTGCGGCAGGCTCGGCAACCGCCATCCATCCGGGCCACCGACGGTGCGCTCCGACAAGTGGCACAACGGCTTGAATGATTGCGACGCAAAACGCCAGGATGAGTGAGAAGTGTCCGAGTTCTGTAATCATATAACGGTTATAGGATGTCTGCGCTCTTCATCCAATCGGAAACGTTCTAATCAGGTGATCACATTGTCGCGTGTCGCCGCCAGTCCTCCAGCGCGGCATTACCGTCCTGGATTTGCGGACGCGCTGCAACCCGTGCCAACGTTTCCGCGACTGACCGGCGAAACTCTTGACCCTTCGCCTGATGGCGAGCCCCGAAGTAGAAGCTGACAATTGCCCCCAGCAACCACCACAATGGCTCGGGGACCAAAGCAATTCCGGCCATCCGGGCCGAAAACCACACGGGATCAGTCATCGCCGCCGCAAATAGTCCGATCACACCAAAGGCCATCATCGGACGCGGCAGACGGTTCAGACCATCTACGAAGTGATCAAACCACCCCTGCCGCGCCCCATCAAACTCTGCTGCAAATTGGGCAAGTGCCGCATGACTTGCTCCGGCATCCCGCTTCGCTTCAGCTTCGGCATTCACGCGAAAAACTTCGGCTGTTTCGGCAACGATATTACGCCCTCCACCGAACAGAGATCCTGCAATTTCGTTGATTAGCCCCATGACGCAACCCTCTGATTAAATTGCTTTTTGGAAAGATGATAACGAGGCGCAATGACCCCTTCCCCCCGCCGTATCCACCCCCCTTTACCGCCAGCTCGGGTGAGGCAATATTTGCGCGCGGACGCACGGCGATCCGCCAATGAGAAATAGTAATTCCGGCGCTCAATGCCGTATGCATCCACAAGAAACGACTGCGCCGGAGAAATGGTCGATTGCACCGCAGCCAAGGTCTTGGGGCCGATCACCCCGTCAACCGCGCAGGATACTCCCATGTCACAGACCAACCGCTGCAATATCCGGATCGCCTGCGCCCCAGCATTGACTTGCATGTCAAACACGGTCGCCCACAACGGTTCCGGTAAACGCGAAATCCCGGGTTTCTCGAAATACTCTTTCAGAAAAATTTCTTCTGCCAACGCTTCCGAGATACGTTCAACATCCGCCCGATCCACATCCTGATCCCCGTCAAGATCCAGTCCCAAACGTCGTAATGTATGCAGGCTCACGCCATGTTTGGTTGCCCCGCCAGGATCATCCGGATCGTCAACAAACCCGCCTTCGCGGCGGACGATGTCCCGTGCAATTGCCCGTATTTTTTCCATGCCCACACCCCTCTTTGGATGGGCATAAGGCTGCAATCGGAAGGTTAACTGGGACTAAACGCTGCGACCTTAGCCGTCTGTCGGCTCCACATAGACGCCCTGTTCTTTCAACGCGTCAACGACTTCTTTTGGCATGTAGCTTTCGTCGTGTTTTGCAAGAATTTCAGTGGCTTGAAACACACCATTTACGTAAGTTCCGGTCCCGACCATGCCCTGATTTTCTTCAAACAAATCAGGCAGAACGCCGGTGTAAACCACAGGTACAGACGCGCCACCATCCGTGACAGAAAACGAGATAGACTCGCCCTGCCCGCGCTTCAAAGATCCTTCTTCGACCAGCCCACCAATCCGGAATACCTCGGACGCGGACGGGGGCTCTGCAATCACCTGACTGGGCGAGCGGAAAAAGTTGATGCCGTCGCGCATCGCATATCCAATCAGCGCTGTTGCTATTGTCAGCGCGACAAACGAAGCGATGATAACCTGAATGCGGCGTTTCTTTTTCAGTGACTTCATAATTTTCCTCGTGTTTCACACGAACACCTAGGTACACCCGCACCCGATTTCAATGCGACAGCCTATCACTAAAACGCAGATTCAAAGGCAATTGGCTGCCGCAGGAAACTCGTCGCATGGGACGAGACTTTTAGCGGATTGCCTGTCGTCAGGAACTTCGATGTTGTCCCCGGACCAATCATTTCCGGACGCCGCTCAAGATAATCGGCTAAACTTTCCGCAACCAGATTGGCCTGACTGAATACTTTAACAGTGTCCCCAAGCGCTTCCTGAAACTGCGCTTCCATCAAAGGATAATGGGTACACCCAAGAATTGCGGCGTCAGGAGTGGGCATTTTGCGCAACAAAGCGTCCGTATGACTGCGCACCAAGGCTTCGGCCAATATCATATCGCCTTCTTCGATGGCATCCACCAGTCCGCCACAAGACTGCGCCTCGACGTCCACGCCAATCGCCCGAAACGCCAGCTCACGTTGAAACGCACGGCTGGCGCCCGTTGCGGGGGTCGCAAACAGCGCCACGTGTTTAACATTCACCTCGCGCGGCGGACTGTTGTCGCCCCACTGACGCTCAGTCAACGCCTC
>Ga0181592_10004804_pt1 | contig 11144 bp, 19 predicted proteins | sample 071ome_20_FD_133755 | JGI IMG/M metagenome (GOLD analysis project Ga0181592, IMG submission 133755) | Coastal salt marsh microbial communities from the Groves Creek Marsh, Skidaway Island, Georgia - 071412BT metaG (megahit assembly) | ecosystem: Environmental > Aquatic > Marine > Intertidal...
ACGATGCTACTGAATGGTTGGTCGCACATGGTATTACCAATGACAAACAACTCAACAACATCGTGTATCATGAAGTGGATGGATGGCGATACGCTCACAACAAATGGTTTGAACTCATCGTGTACGAGTTCGTTGAGAAGGACGGACTACGACACATGTTTGAACTCTACTCGGGCGATGTCACTTACGAGTATGACCTTGACGGATTCATCGCTTGGATTGACGACGCAATTGCACAAGACAAAGAGGAGGAATGAAACATGCCGATGTATGTAGGAATAAAAGACGGAACGAAGAAAGGATTCACGAAGGAAGAGTTGGGCTTAACCAACTCATTCTCAATGGGGATTCTCAGCATGGTGACTGGTGTGAGCGACTTTGGTCGCCGTGTCAGTTGGCGAACAGACGAAGTGATGACGGTGGAGAAAGCCCACGCTCGCTTCTGCATGGCTTGTCATGTAGACGCCACTTGGGATGGACTCAAGCCGTATGTCACGGACATCAACTTCGTGCAACGGATGGCTGACGCAGACTGGTCTACCAACTGCGGTAGCAAGACAGACCAAGAGTTCCTTGAGACGATGGCTGACAGGATGATTGAGAATGCACAGCGAGCCATCGGCGACGAGCGTGTACACCTCGGTTGGCAACTGCGCCGCAACTTCCAAGGCATGGCTGAGCGTGAGGCTGAATCAAAAGACCGTGTGCTCGGAGCCTTACAGCGGTTTGAAGAAGTGAAGGACTACCTAACCGACCCCGACTTCGGGGAAGAGGAAGCCCTTGAGATTCTGCACGACATCGCTGGCGACCTCGTTGAACACTTCAATCTGTACGGCCGAGTTGTTGGATGGGACGAGCACGACAACGAACTGTGCTACGAAGTCTGCGAAGAGACTCACATGGTTGTACTCACAACCAAACTGGAAGAGGAGGAATGAACATGGCGAAAGCGAACATGAAATACACGAAAATAGAAGACGACGACGCACGAAAGTGGCTTGAGGTCTTGCTTAACCCGCACCGATGGGACAAGTATACCTTTGACGAAATGCTACTGGTGCAATACTACGCACAGAAATACGAGGACTACTGGTTCACAAGGAAGAGCACTCATTGGAGTTCCCGTAAAGAGGGAGAACTGCTCATCGCTGCTGAACCAAATGTCAAACTGGTGGGTAATCTTCGTGGGGTATACTCCACTTACAAACGCTCACAGTTCGCCCTTAAACCATACATCATCGGTGGCTCAAACGGCTGGAGTGGAATGGAAGGCCTGCTCACTTACCTTGAGGAGCGCAAAGACCGTGGCGAGGATGTCGTGTTCCAAGAACAGGTGGACGAATGTGTCCGCCGCCTCAAACTCAACTACGAAAGGAACACACTGCGCAGCCTTCAACGATTCACCGAGGAGAATGTCACTGAGGAGTACATTCGTGACCGTGTGAGGAAGCACCTCGTCTCCATCAGTCAAGGCGACAGAAATGGAATGCACTGGAACTGGGCTGACTACACGATGTTCTTACAGCGCAAAGAAACTGGTCGCTACCAAGCGACCGTGCCCATCCTCAAGCCAACGCCCGTTATGTTTGACGCTGACATCATCACTTACATGCAGGAAGCCTTGTCCTACAACTCTCTTAAGCGTGATGGATTTTCCGGTACAGCCATCGCTGCGGCCATTCCGAAAGTGGTTGAGCACTACTGGGAAGACACCGTCGCCGCCATCCGACTCGCTGAAACAGCCGCCCGAAGTTGGTGTGCTGTTTGGCTTGAACTACTTGGAGATGAAGAAGAATGACGACAATGATATACCGACGAAGCGTAACCCACGACGACGACTACGAAGACGGCCACTTTGAGATGGTGGAGATTCTTCACAGCGATTGGGACAGCATCAACGCACAGATTGCTGATGTGCTGGAGAGCATTATACCTGCCGACCTTGACAACGAGGGCTATGTCCACTGGGACAAGTACGAGATTGAGAAGTGGAACGACATGGGTCGGGAGTGGCGCATTGAGGAGCAGTATGCTGAGGGTGCGATGATGTCCGAACTCCTCAACAGCGAGTTCGTACAGGACATCAAGCAGATGTACGGCTACCCTGCCCAAGCACGGTTCGCCATGACCGAACCCGTATTCCAATCGTTCCCCACGGAACCGGAGGAACTTGTGGCCGAGAAGAAAGCGATGGAGACATACCCTTCCACTTGGCTGCACAAGTTCACTGACCCCGACGACGACGAGGTGAACGAGGACAATCAAAAGCGTGCGAGGAAAGCCGCTGCGATGTTGTTCGCCATGTGTGACTACCTTCGCAACGGCGCACGCCCCAAGCACATGTCTTGGCGGTCAGCCGTGCGGCACTGGAAAATCTACGACTACCGAGGGCGCACCACCATCACCCAGCAATTCCTGTTCACAGGACTGTCCGACTCAGAATACTTCAACACCGAGATGTTCAGCGGACACAACATCACCTTCAAGGATTTCCAGCGAGCCAAAGACAACGCTGAGTACAGGGCTCACCTCGCCTACATGAAGACGCCCGAAGGCAAGGCTGAGGAAGCCAAGCGCATTCAACGAGAGCGAGACTTGCAGACGGCAATGTACGAGGGTGGCTACACATCCTACGCTCGCAACGACGACGGTACAATCACCATGTGGAGGGACTGAGAATGAAAAAACAATGCAAACACGAGAACGAATACAGGAGTCATATGGACTTGAACGATGCGGCTGGAGACGAGCGACTTACCCAACTGTGGTACGAGTGTACCGTGTGCGGTCATGAAATCTACATTGAACTGCGGATGGACTTTGACAACGCATCCGTCACAGTTATCCGTATGAACGAATCATCACAGGAGGAATTGAATTGAACGAACAACAAACAAAACACATCTGCTGCAACTGCGACCGAACCTACGATGAGCCACCCGAGCGTGCGTTCATGATGGACACGACAACCATCGCCCGACTGGACATGGGCTACGGTCGCAGAGAAGAATGGTGCTGCGGTGAATGCACCGAGGGCGGCAAGCACTGGCTGGCCGCACGAGTATACGGCATCGCATACCGAGACATCTACACGGGCGAACTCACCGTCACTCGCTCCAGCCATTTGCATTGCGGCGACACCAGTCCGGCTTTGGAAGACCGAATGCAATACTGGCTGCACAAAGCGGACGACGCTGACCATGTAAACACTTACTCACTCTTTGACCTGCGACCACCGAGCCAGCCTCATCACGAGGGTTGGTACTTCCCCTTCATGGACGAGCACGGCAAACCTGCTTCACCAGTGCAGCCACAGTATTACTTCAACGACATTATCCCAGCCGTAGGTGCTGAGAAGTTCATGAACTGGTTCGCCACTCACTTCACCCATCGCATTCGCACGGACTGGTCTTCCATTCACCCACGATGGGAAGAGCGATTCACCAAGCCGGACTCCATTGACTACACACTCACGGTCTACAGGTGGCGAGCCCACGACGACGGCATCGGTGGCTACAACAGCCCTATCCTTTTTACCATTAGGAAGACGCACATCCCCTACAATTCACCCGGCGAGATGGTCGTGCTGTGCTCACAAGAAGTATGGATGAGGGGACACGGCGACGACACCGACATCAAGGAGTCGTTTGACGCAGACGATTTATTTCTCACGATGTTTGGCAAATTGAACATGCGCCACGACAATGCGTGGGGAGAAGACTATTGAGAGGAATGAACATGAAAGTACGAGAAGCAAAAGAGAACTACGAAAAGGAGGAAGAATGCGATTCGGACTGCACTTGCGCACACGAAGACGGCGTTTGTGCGCATGATTGCATGCACTGTAAAGAAGAGGAGGAATGAACATGAGAGTACAAGCAGCAATTGAATCCTTGAGCAAGAAGAATCCCGATGAACAAATCATCATAGCGTGGTGGGACAGCGAGGCATTCGCAAACCTCAACCTCTCCCACAAAGAATGGAACGACATCATCTACACGGTTGAGTCATGGATGGATTGGTCAAGTGCCCACGAAGCATTGGAACTACACCTAATGACAGCAAAAGAAGACCACGAAAAGGAGGAATGAACATGACTGACACAGATATAGAACAACTGCACCCATCACTGGGCAAGAAGAACGACGACACACCACGGGTCTATGTGGCCTGCCTTGGATGCTACAACGAGGGTGTCCTTCACGGCAAGTGGATGGACGCTGACGAACTGGAGTCCGAATGGGAACGGGAAGGGCGATGCTTCACAAGCGGGTTCTATCCCATGACAGCGTGCAAGAAACTGTACCATGACGAGTGGGCTATTCACGACAGCGAGTACATCCGATGCAGTGAGCATCCCGACATTAACGACCTTGTTAATACCATGCGTGCCTTTGAGGAACACGGCGATGGTTTCCGTGAGTGGTACAACCACTGCGGTGAGCAGTACGGCGACCCCGTTGAGGCATGGGAAGACCGATACCAAGGTGAGTACGACTCCGAGAAAGCCTTCGCCGAGGAGTGGGCTGAGATGTGCGGCTACCTTTCACTGTTAGAAGGAAAGGTGGGCGAGTACAATCCACTGCTCCGCTACATTGACTTTGAGTGGTACTGGAACGCAGACCTGCGCCACCACTTCACATACTCCAACGGCCATGTGTGGTCGGACTACTGAGGAGGAATAAGAATGAGAAGCGTAACAACGAGACACGGAGAAGCAGTCTTCATCATGATGGTTTGTGATGAAGCAACAGGAGAACAAGAAGTTATTTTGGAGTTGATTGAATGATACGAAAATGGATTGAAAAGAAAATTGAAGCACGAGTGAACGAATACCTTGACGCCTTGGAGGTGGGTGAGGAAGCGATTGCAGAACATGTAGAGGTTGACCCTGCACTGGTCGCCGAACACATTGAGGTAGCGGAAGTGGTTGACTGCCTTGACCTTGAAGAAACACTGCACGACGCACTGGACTACGACCGCATCGCAGACTATGTGGACATGCGCAACCTTGCCGACCACATTGAACTGTATGACCTCGCTGACTACATTGACAGGAGCGACATCGCCGACAACTTTGACATGAGCGACATCGCTTCCGAGATTGAAGTGGACGCACAGGATGTTGCCGAGCACATTGAACTGCAAGACCTTGCGAACTGGGTGGCTGACGAGGACGAACTCATCAGAGCACTGGTTCGCAACGACGACTTCGTGTTTAAGTTGGGCGAATGGGTTCAAGACAAGGTGGCTGATGTTATCACTGACACCGTGAGCCACATGGTGAAAGAGAATACGACCAAGGTCAACGCTGTCATTGAGACGCTTTACCGACTGGAAGATGCGTTCGGCATGACTGAACTACGCTGGGCACTTGAGAAGAAGGAGGAAGAAGAATGAACATGAAAACTGTATTGAAGAACATGAATGAAGAAGAACGAGTCACTCTTACGGATTGGCTGAACGAGAAGGACACTGGGAGCCACGGTCACAGCGTGACTGGCGTTGGCGGCTTCGTTGAGGCTGGCTTCCCAAGAGCATGGCTTGAGCCGATGGTTAATCGTCGGTGGTCTAACTTCGTACAAGTCCCCGAGGGTATCACGAAGTTGGCCAACGACACCGTCACTCGCCTACCAATCGGCTGGCTTGAGAAGAGCGAGCGTTGGGTGTTCTTGATTCCTCCCAAAGACCAAGAGCGAGGCTACCTTGACAACAACTACGGGTGCTGGACACAGAGTCGCACCAAGAAAGTGTGGACATCCTTGTCCGACTACGATGCTTGGAACGACAGCGACCAAGACGAGTATGACATTGAGTCCATGACTGAACTGCACAAAGCCATCATGGAGCAACATGATGTTCACCCCGAATCCGAGTATTGGCATCACGAAATGATGACGATGGAAAACTGCAAGAACTGGGGCTACGAATATCCCGGTGCGATGTTTGAGTTCAAAGTCCCTCTCCGCCCGGAGATGGACTACCACGGCGAGGGGTATCAAGAGTACGAGGTCACCAAGAACATGTACTACATCAAGTACGACGGAACGAAGCGTACTGATTTCTTTCACATTCCGCGCTACGCTTTCTTCGTGATGAAGTCCGAGAAGGAACTTGATTCACTTGAGGACAAGATTGCCTATGTCAAATCAAAGCAGGAGAAGAGCCCCGGCATCGGCGCAGTCATCGGCTTCTTCGGCGGCAACTACAGCGACATCAACTGGCAAGACGATGAACACAATCCCCGCCCTGCCGAGGACATCGCTAAGGAATTACTTGCGGCTGACGAAGAAGAAAAGGCATCGTACAAGCGAGCCGTTGACCGCATGCGTCAGCAGATTCCCGACATTGACAACTACATCCGCTTCAACGAGGACAAGACTCGCTACGGGACTCACAAGGGTTCCCCGACTGGCTGGGTCAAAGAGAACCTTAACCCCTTGGGCTACACCGATGTGTTGTGGAGCCACGACTTCATGCAACCTTGGGTTGACGGCATCAGCAACAGCAGTGTCATCAGTGCCTTAGCCCGACAGGTCGGGGGGGACACCAGTGGTGTACTTTCCATTGGGCGTGGCTCAGCCTGTCGGGAGGTAGCCGCTATCGCTTTGAAGGCGATTGAAGAAAACAACTGGTTCGTTGATTACAACGAAGAGGAGGAATGAACATGAAAATGAAATACATTGAACTGAACAAGAAAGACGCACTGAACCGACTGGACTTCCTTGCACAAGCGTGGAAAGACCGAGCCGAAGACGAGAGCCTTGACCGCTACGACCGGCTCAGAGCGGAGAAGCCATTCGCCATCACGCTGCTCACGCATGGCGACCTTGCACCCGTTGTCATCAGCATGACGAAAGCAAAGGAACTCATCCGTACGACTTGGGAAAGAATGCCTCGTGAGGCAGAGCGCATGACTAAGAGTGGCCAATTCGTTTCTGCTATCCCCACAATGGAACTACATCTCACCGACTACGGTACACTGTGGTTGTCGGCATGCATTGAACGAGAGGCTGGCCCCGAACTACAAGCGAAGTGGGACGCTATCCAAGCGACCCGAGAAGAACAATTTCCCGAACTCTACGAGGAGGAATAAGCATGGCGGACGACTTCACTTACGAGCGAACTTGGGCTGAGATTCAAGACATGCTGGACAGGGCTGAACGCAAACAGAATCAACACTACACAGTCATGCAGAAATGCAAGAAAGAGGAGCGCATGTACCACATGCGGAACTACAAGGCACTGGAAGGTGTCGTCAAGTCCCTGCGTTGGGTGTTAGGGGACAAAACAATTGAACACCCGTTGGAGTGAGAAAAATGAATGAAGAAAAGACGAAAAAATATGCAGACATAGATGAGTTGGAGTTCACCTACCACACGCACTTCACTGTGCGTGTAGATGACCTTGAACACGCAGACCTATTTCGTGAAGGAAAGGTAAAGCAGTTTTGGGTGAAGTACGGTACGCTTCACATTGAAACAACAGACGGCGAATTAGTGAGTGAATACTTGTCCAACTCATCGGACATGTTTGATAATGTTGACCCCAAGTGGCCGGAAGTCACGATGGTACTTGCCCCCCAAGGGTGGCTGCGAAAAGAAGAGTACCATGATAAGTACGAAGGTGAGGAATGAGCATGGAAGGCTACAACCACAAAGGCTACAACCACATGGATTGGATTTTGCACAACACGAAAGGACACACCCCTGCTGGTTACCGCTGGTACGGCAACGGCTCCTCACCACTTGGACTTGACATCAAGTGGTGTGTGACTGACGCACGGCACGATGCCGAAGGATGGACGCAAGAGATTGAAGCAAACATCCTCTTGGTGAAATCCGCACCACTTCTCCTCGCAGAAGTCAAGCGGTTGCGTGAAGTGAATGATGAATTACAGGGCGACCTTGAACAATTCATAGAAAGGTCAGCCGAAGACGAGGCGGGACTCAAAGATGAATTGGAAGCAACAGAAGCAGAAGTCAAGCGGTTGCGTGAGCAACTAAGGCTTGCTAAGGAATGGGTAGCAAAACAATATCCATGTTGCCTTAACACAATGGACATATTTACAGAATACATAGGAGATGAAGAAGAATGATTGACACAGACAAGCACGAAGGATTGAACTTGGACGAATTGCTTACCGATGTATTTCCGTCACCATTGACAACACGCCATTGGAAAGACCATCGGGGTGTGCCGCACTACGGCATCCACTGTAACTGTGGTCTTTGTGCAGAACCCGACGAACATGGATATTGTTATGGGTCTGTGAACATACCCGATGCTAATGGGGCGACTGAAAATGACGCTGATGAAACGGGCATGACACCCCGACAGGAGGACTACGCTCTTCGCTTGGCGAAGACTATGGCGGCGGCACCTCAACTGCTCCGCACAGTTAAGGAACAGCAACTTGAACTCTTTTGGCTCACCGATACAATGGATGAAACCCAACGGGCAGACACGGAGAAACTCAAGCAACGAGCAGTACACCCATCCATCGCTGACTTTGTTCAGCGTCTTGCTGAATGGGGCTTCAACAACTGCGACAACGGGTATGTTTGGGAAGCCATGTCTGCCGTGATTGAAGCAGGTGAGAAGGGCGACCTTGATGACCTCATCGGTTGCTAAATTGAAGACGATGACGGCGAAGCCGAAGCATACTTCGCCAAGAAGGAGGCATCGGAATGATTGACACAGACAAATACGAAGGACACACAGAAGGGCCGTGGGTTATACGAACAGATAAAGTAGCAGGCGCGACAAGAATGATGACTTTCTTCATTCGGCATTATACCGATACAGAATGTGGGATTTCAAAACTCATTTGTTCAATGCAAGGAATACACGAATACAACGCAGATGCAGAACTGATAGCAGACGCACCACTTCTCCTCGCAGAAGTCAAGCGGTTGCGTGATGTGCTCAGAGATGTGAAGTCGGACATTGACTCTTACCTTAACGGGGGTTGGAACGGTGATGAGGGATGGGAGGCTATCTCATCCATCATTGGTGCTCTCGGCATACAAACAGACATGGACTTGATGATGGAGGAATCAGAATGATTGACACAGACAAATACGAAGGACACACACCGGGGCCGTGGGAGGCGGAACTGGACGACACTGATGGGCACATGTATGTGGCTATCGCTGAGGGAGATGAAAAGCGAGAGGTGTTCTTGGACTTACCATGCTGGGTGTGTGAGGAAGACATGTTGGAACTCACGGCTACTGCTGAACTGATAGCAGACGCACCACTTCTCCTTGCAGAAGTCAAGCGGTTGCGTGAAGCATTCATAACTGCGGTTCGCCATGTTGGTGAACACGACCTCAGCAGAGATGATTTGTTCAGCGAACTTGACGAGGATTTGTTCAGTTTGTGGTTTAAGTTTTGGAGTGAGGAAGAATGATTACTTCAAAAGAAATCAAGCAACATATTGAATACACACACTTAGATGAAGATGGACAACCCGATTACTATTATTGGATTCCCGAATGGGATGATTTAATTTTTTCAAGAGAGCAGATACCGATGACTTCGTTTGAAGACTGGAATTGGGATGACACACCCGTTAGTAGTAGGCGTTTAGAAGACATACTGTTGGGTTCACACAGGAAAACTCAATTCCCTGCTGTTGTGTTGATTGAGAGGGATGATGGAGAATATGATGTTATTGATGGACACCATAGATTGAATGCAATGTGCATTCTTGAACATGATTTTGCAGAAGCATATGTAGGAAAAAGACGAGGGTGATTGAATGATTGAAAAGCGAGTATCAAAAGTAATCAAGAAAACCAAAGGTATGAAAGCCGCAGAAAAGAAACCCGGCTCACTGTTGTCGGGGAACAAAGTCACAGGGTATTCTGTCAACTTCCCAATCGCTGGCACCTGCCAGCCAACCAAACTGTGCGTTGAAACCTGTTACTATGCCGCAGGTGCTACTACTTGGAACGCCAGTCTTCGTAAACAACTTTGGCTGATGGAGCAGTGTATTGAAAACCCAGTCAACTTTGCAGAGGGTATTGTCAAAGAGTATCGCAAAAAGAAGTTGGACTACTTACGCTGGAATGGAGGTGGCGATTTATTCCCCTCGTCAGTTGAAGCGTTGAATCACATCGGTGAACATTACCCCGATGTGGTGATTTGGATTGTCACCCGCATACCGGAGATGGCCGCACTGGTTGGGAATTATGAATCACTTCATCTGCATTTCAGCCTTGACGCTCACTCGTTAGAACGAAGGGACAAGGCACTTGCGCTGGTGTCACGGCCAATTTTCTTTTCCTATCAATGTGGGAAAGGGGAACAACCCGACATTGAATACTTGACCACGAATCATGGAGTGTCATTGTTTTTCTTTGACAACTACTACCTTACGAGTCCAGTGTATGAAGAGAAGTTCAAGCAGTTCCTCTGTCCACTGAATCTCAACCGTACCAATACTGGTGACATTAGTGGCTCCTGTGGAGAATGTAGGCGATGTTTCAACGGGCACTGGTTGACTGTAGGAGATGAGATGAAGGTGATTGAATGAAAGCGACAGTACACAAGCACAGCGACCAATACGGACAGCGACTGGCCATTGACTTCCCTTACAGCATGGCGGCCAAGGACCAACTCAAAGCGGAACTCCCCTTCCCACAGACCAAGTGGGAGCCACAGTTCCGAGCGTGGTCCATCAAGGACGAGCCGGGCGTTATCAAGAAGGCGGCTGACATTCTCACATCGCACGGCATTGACTGTGCTGACATGTACGAACTCATCAAGGGGGTGGAGGTGCGTGACCCAAACTCTTGCTGGGTGGAGGTCAAGGGTCAGCGCCTCCATCTCCACTGGCCGTTCATCCGAGACAAGGTTCAGCGAGATAAGGTGCGCCTCACGGTCAAGGCAGTCAGCAACTACAAGTGGCACAACGACATCAAGCAATGGTCCATCCCTGTGATGCAAGCACGCACACTCTACGGTCTACTGGAGACAGTCTACCCACCATTGGCCACGGCTATCATGGAGTGCCGTCAAGTCAACGAGGACATCAATCAAAGCATCGCTCGTGTGGAGATGAGTTCCGCTGCCGAACTCAAACCGGTGGACGCCACCGAACTTGACAGGCGGCTGGCTCAGTCTCTCCCCGTCGG
>Ga0181592_10004805_pt1 | contig 11143 bp, 11 predicted proteins | sample 071ome_20_FD_133755 | JGI IMG/M metagenome (GOLD analysis project Ga0181592, IMG submission 133755) | Coastal salt marsh microbial communities from the Groves Creek Marsh, Skidaway Island, Georgia - 071412BT metaG (megahit assembly) | ecosystem: Environmental > Aquatic > Marine > Intertidal...
ACTAGGCTCACAGCAATGATGCGTGATAAAGGTCAAGCAACTGTGTGGCAATTTGAAGTACCAGATGAAATTTTAGACGAAAACTTTGCTGACGGCAAAGTGAAAGGCAAAAGTCGTCCAGGCAGAGTAAAGAAGGCAGGAGCCAGTTGCAAAGGGTCAGTAACAGATTTACGAGCCAAAGCCAAAAAGTATTCAGGTGAGAAGGGCAAAATGTATCACTGGTGCGCCAACATGAAAGGCGGCAAGAAAAAATCCTAAATAAATACTGCTAATGCAGTTAATCGACACAGAAAATCCATTTGTAAAATTTTTAGCCAGTTGTGGACAAAAACATCTTTTGAGCAATGTGCCTAGCCATGCTAGACAAAGTGTGTATGGACAATGCAGACATTTAGACCAATATTGGGTAAAACCTCAAAACCTATACAATAATATTAACACAATTTATATTATAAGTTTAGATGGTATAGGATCTAAAGAACTGTATGCATTATGGGAAAATAACAAATACACTTGTACACCTTTAGTGTCTGCAGAATTTTTATCTGAGCATACTACGATATTGTTTGACAACAGTGCCGAAGGGTTTTGTGATCAACACATGTTTAAATTTTTATCACAAGTTGTGCATCACTATAAACTAAACCCACAACGAACTTTTTATTGTAACAGTACTGCAAACATAACAGAAATACAAAATAAAACACCGTATACTAATTTTAAAACTTTCTGTTCAAATAATTTTCTTGAGGACAGTATGGCAGAACTGTATGAAAGTTTAAATTATGAGTTTGTTGAAGACAATAAACTTTTTGACATAGAATCTAATTTGCAAAAACAATTTTTGTATAGTTGTCTTAACAATGCACCAAAACACCATAGAGTGTTATTGTTAGGCTGTTTGGCACAGAAAGATTTATTACAATATGGTTATGTGAGTAGTCCCAATATACCATTTGATGAACTGTTCGAAAAAACAATAACAGACTTACAAACAGATTTATCAAATAAAACAATCTCAATATCAGAATTTTCACAAGCATTAGAATGGTTAGACTGTTTACAATCGGTATATCCTATATCAGCAGACGAACGTAACGAAGACAGTATTCATATGAAACAATTCGGAGACGAGTCTTTTATGAATAATATGCTGAATTGTGATATACAAGTGATCACAGAAACTTTTGCCAATGATAATTTGTTTGTTAGTGAAAAAATATTTAAACCCATAGTGATGTGTCAGCCTTTTTTGATTTTAGGCAGTACTAAAACACATAAACATTTAGAAGATTTGGGTTATAAAACATTCGATTATTTGATAAACACAAAAGAATTAGACACATCACGCAACATTGTACAGAAAATTACTGCTATTTGTAACACAATACAACAATTAAAAGATACTAAACAGCAACCAATAGAATGGAAACAGTTAAATGATAAAATGGCAGTAGATATTATACACAATTATAACCATTTTGTTAGTAGATTGAATAAAATAAAACAACAATCCATATTAGGTTTACAAGAATTCTTTGAAATTAGACCTGGATATAGGCTTCCTTTAACAGCACAATAAGATAAATACTATTATGAAAATCAATGACATTATCAACGAAACAATGACAGCAGGATCAGTTGCTACAGTGGTAAAACCCATAGCAAATGATGTGCAACGTGTTGTTCAAAAGCCTAAAAAGCCTAAAAAAACTAAATGGGCTCACAAAAAACCAGGTCCTAAGTCAGAAAGTTCAACAATAATTAAGAGATAATTATGAAAATGTTGAAAAACAAGCATGGCTTAACTGTGGTGAGTTCTAATGAGTTTCAGTTTTTTGATAGATTGCAACATGAAAATGGTATATATGAAGTAGACCTAAATGAAAGTGATCTACACACTGCTAGACAACTTCGTCAAAGAGGTGTAGTTCTCAGAGTAAATGATAATGGCAAAGCAAAATTCAAAACATATCCGCAATAATAAAAAATTAATAGCAGACAAATTACAACAAGCAGTATCAAATGTTGCTAAACGTAATATGTATTTTGTGTCCGGTAATAAAGAATCTTTTTTCAAAGTGGTTAATGGCAAAAATAAAAATGCCGAATTTGTTGATATACCCACAGCAGATTCTGCTCATGCAATAGCATATGTATTAAATAAATCCACAAATAAAACACTTGATAAAGTGAAAAAAGACATACAAACTGCTGTTGACAAGTATTCTCCACAAATAGAAAAATACATTATTGATCTGAGATTTTATAATCATACGTTGAACGCAACATCTGATATAGATAAAATTATTATTATAGAATCTAGAAAAGATCTAGCATACACACGATACCTTGCATATAAACAAGATATGCGAAATAAAATTTATTTTTCTCTCACTCACGCAGAAGATTATAAAACATTATAATTTTTCTTGATAAATTTTTGTTGTTTTTGATAAATACATTTAACAATTTTAATTCGGGAATAAAATTATGAAAATAACAAGTTTTAACAGATCCTCAAAAGATAAAATTAAAAAGTTAAACAGTTATCTTAAGGAAAATCATGGTGTTACTGTAAAAGGTTTTCACCCTAAGGCTAAACTAGAAAAAGTCAGAGAACAAGCACAAAACCATGTTGTGAGATTGAGAAATACAAATCAAAAATTTCAATTAGATCCAGAATATGCAAAATTCTTAAACGTCAGAGACGTTATAGATGTAATGCTTGAATCAGGTATGTATGCAGAAAGTCCTGCTTACGAATCAATGTGTAATGAAGTTAAAAAAACTGTGTGTGAATTAATGGACAGTGGTTACACAATGGACGAAGCAAGCAAAGAGTGCATGAACAGATTCCGTCAAGATTCCCGATATGCTTATGATGACGAACATGTTCTACCTATCGTACTCAAAGCCGCCAAAGATTATTATGAATCATCATGTGGTGGTAAACACGAATCAATCATGGTACCACAAACAGATTTAAATGAATTCTTACTTTCAGAACTTGCAAAAGAATGTGGTGTTGAATTATCAGATGTTGACAGTTTAAAAGCAATTGAAGAAAAAATTGACGCATTTGCACAAGTATCAGGCAAAAGCAGAGATGCAGTTATTGGTTTCTTAAATGGTTTAGAAGAAGATGCAGTAGTAGGCGGCATTCAAATGTTTGGTCGCAAGATTGGCGAGCAAAACAAATTTGTTGGTGCTAGAAAAGATGCTATTGCACAAGGCAAAGACGAGTTTGAAGTTGACGGTGAAACTTACAAGGTAACAGGCGACACTTCCGACGAGAAAAAACAAGCAAAAGAAAGTATGTTTGACGACATCATTGACGAAATGATTACTGAAGAAGTTGATGTTGAACAAGCAGAAGTTGTAATGGCGGCAAGAGCATTATCAGACGATATTCAAAATCAAATTGAAAGAATTGGTCGTATGATGAATGAAGATTTACCAGCGATTGCAGATCAAATGAGAGCAGAAATGGGTGCTGAAATGGCACAAAGTTTTGTGGATCAAATGAATTCAGCACTTGAAGGTCATTTAGCAAATTCAAAAGCATCTAAAGAAGCAATGGATATGGCTATTGGCAGTTTAACAGGTGAAGCACCTTTAGGTGCACCAGCAGGTGATATGGGTTTAGAACAACCAGTTGGCGATGATGAATTTGATGCAGATGCAGAATTAGATGTAAACACACCTGCCGCATCAGGCCCAGAAGAAGAGCCATTAGGCAGAGCACCAGTAGAGTTATAATGAAAATTTCAGAAGTATTGCTGTTTGAAGCATACTTTGATGATTTAAAGAATGCTATTCTTAATCGTCTTGCTCAGTATGTAGGTTCTGATAAGTCTGACATTCCCACAGAAGAATTTAGAAGTGCATTAGCCAGCGATGGCTTCTTATTGAGTACTGATGAATTAATTGCATCAGTTAACAAAATGGATATAGTTTCCAGCATAAATCAAGACAGCATTACTCCTAAAGGCAAAATCCCAAACGATATGGTTGAACCACAACAAGAGCCTATGGAGCCCGAAGTTGATGTGGGCGACATGGCTGGCGATCAAGCAATCAGTGCCGTAAAAGACCAACTACCTCAGTAAACAGCAACTAAATATGCTGTATGACAAGTTCTAATATAGAAAAAATAATGTCTGATATTGTCAATCGTGCACCATTGTACGAAAGACATGTCGAACATACAGAATTTTTTACTGACACTTCTCAAACTGTGCATTATGTGTTAAACAGTTACTTTCACAGAGAACAAGAACTTGACAGTTTTGATCAAGGGTATACATTGGCAGTTGGTTGTAGCCATACATTTGGACTTGGCGTTCAAACACCTTGGCCCAACTATATACCTAACTGTTATAATGCTGGCATTCCTGGAGCAACAGTGTTTGACATGGTGGATGTTGCCATAGAAATGTACAGAACAAGACCTTATGATAAACTATTTTTATTTGCTCCTCACGGCGAACGATTTTTAATCGTTGAAGATAACACTGTAAAATCGCTTAATCCTTTTAGTACACCTGAACTGTTAGACAAATATAAAAGTCTTGACATTGATACCAAAATGTTATATACTAATAGAGCATTAAAACATCTAAGAGATTTCTGCGATTTGAATAGTGTTCAATATGAAATCCAATGTTTTAACAGTATACAGTTTTTAAAACAACAAAAACACATACTGGTAGACAAAGGAGCAGATCAATTACATTATGGCCCTAAAACACAAGAAAATTTTTCAAGGATATTTATAGATGCTACTCAAAAACAAAATTGATTATATCAAATTAAAAAGAATCCAAACTGCCGAAGGCAGGCAATATGTAGGAGAGGACAATAATCCTGTACCAAGTGTTACCACAATACTAGGTGACACAGGAGATAAAACTGCTCTTATCGAATGGCGTAAACGAGTAGGTGACGAAGAAGCAAACCGTATTAGCAGAGAAAGTGCTGGGCTTGGCACCAAAGTTCACAATGCTATAGAAAAACACATAATGGGAGAAGCAGTAGAATTTGGAAATAATCAAATCAGTATCATGGCTAAAGAAATGAGTGAACTGATGATCAATGAAGGATTCAAAAATGTTGACGAAGTTTGGGGTACTGAAGTAGGTTTAATTGCACCCGGACTTTATGCAGGCACAACAGACTGTATAGGACTACACCAAGGGGAAGAAGCAATCATAGATTTCAAAACTTCTAAGAAAATTAAAAAAGAAGAATGGATTGAAGATTACTATTTGCAATGTTGTGCATATGCATTAGCACATAACGAAATGTATGGCACCAATATCAAAAAAGGTGTAATACTGATGGTGAGTCGAGACAACAAATTTAAAGAGTTTGTGATAGAAGGTGCTAGATTTGACATGTACTGTGAAGTTTGGGCACAAAGATTAGCAGATTACTACGGTAAAGTATGATATCCAAAAATTGGAAATTACGATCTTATCCTATTTCTAAAATAGAACAAAATCATTTTGAATTGGTAGAAGAACCAGTACAAGGTAACACTGTGGTACAAAACAAATTTTTAACAGTAGACCCTTCCACCAAACCACTACTAAATCCTAAAGAAATTAAAACAGGTGATTTTATCATTGGTGATGCTGTAGGCGAAGTAATGGAATCCAGTCGTCCTGATCTAAAGCCAGGAGACATCATTGTGCATAAAAAAGGTTGGCGAGAATATGCTGTATTGGATGACACAGAATGGGTGTTAAAAGTTCCTGATACATCAATTGATTTATCTTTTTATTTGAGCATATTAGGATCTACTGCTCGTACAGCATTTGTGGGTGCTACAGAAGTTCTCAAACTACATCCTGGCATGCAAATAGGTGTTAGTGGTGCAACTGGTGCTGTTGGCAGTGTGTTTGCTCAAATAGCAAAAATGCATGGTTGTGATGTATTAGGATATACCAGCAGTTTAGAAAAAATGAATTGGCTCAAAGACGAGTTGGGCATACATGCTGTAAATTCTAATGGACTTAGTTTAGATAAATTAGATACAGAAACTAAGAATATTTTTCCTAACGGATTTGATGCATATCAAGAACATGTGGACAACGTGCATATACTTAATGCTATTATGAATATGAAAGAAAAGACCACTATTTCACTATGTGGCATGATGAAAATATACAATCAGCCAATGGGACCAGGACCAAATATTGCTATGTGTATATGGAAAAACATCAATATCCAAGGATTTTTTATCAAACATTATTCAAAAGAAGTTAGCCAAGACAAATTTTTTGAGTATATGTCTGTGAATTTACCTAAAATGAAGTGGAAACAAACAGTTGTAGACGGCATTGAACATATGGATCGTGTGTTTGTTGACATGTACGAGAATTTTGACAAAGGTAAATTAATCGTTAAGATTTAACTCCGTTAGTTGTACCAAAAGTGATAAATACAATTAACAGAATATTGGAGTTAAATAGTGTCACACCAAGACGATGCAAATTTAAAAGTAATTATAAGTCGAATTCAACAGAGACGAGGTCTTAAACAAGACCTTCCTCAACCATTACGTCCAGGTGAAATAGGTTTTGCTACAGACAGTAGACAGATCTACATTGGTGCGGACACAGACGATCCAACAAGTAAAACTTATAACAAAACAGTTGTATTTGAAACTACTCAAAATGCACAAGATACAACAATAGCATTAGCAAACAGTCAAATTATTAAATTTGAAGTTCCTCATATACGTTTTCCTAAAGGCTCTAGTACTTTTGATGGTACAAGCAAGTCTGTTAGTTGGAAAGCAAATACATCTTCTAATTACACATTATCTGATGGTACTACAGGAACAAGAGAAGTTTTTGGTACAAATATTACCAACAACACCAATGTTATCATCAATCAAAATATCACAAACAAAGCATTCAAAGCAAATGAAATCACCGTGATCATAGACGGTGTTACTCAAGACGGAGATGTTGACGGCACTGGTGCAACTGTGAATACATCCTTTGATTATAATTTTGTTACTGCTAATAGTTTAACAAGTGATCATACACTGTATTTTAGAAGTGCACCATCTAACAGCCAAGATGTTTCTGTAACATATTATAGTAATACACATGTTAATCATTTGTTTACAGCAAGCGGTATTGTTACAAACGGATCTTTAGTTACAGGTTTTTATACTAACCAAGGTATAGAAGATTGGCAACAACTGAATGCAGATTTGGTGCTTGTTAATAAAGAAACTGGTACAGGCTGGATCGGACTAGAAAGCAAACATATCGATGTTGTTGCTGGTTTAGGTAGTACAGGTGTTAGTAATGTTGCTAGTGTTAGTGTAGGCAGTGTTGTAGCCGCAAAAAATCCTAGAGACCCTGCTTTATTAAACGGAAGTACTTTTAATGCTTCTACATATTCAGGCACAGTTGCAACAGCAACTTCTACAGCATCTAATATCACAATAGATACTGGTACAACCACTTTAGGACTAACAGCATATACAACTGCAACCAGTGGAGACTCTGCTTTTGTATGGTTAGAAGGCACAAACAGCAATGCAAATGCAAACATTGGTTGGTTAAATCAAAAACTTTTACCAGTAGGCAGTGCTAGTGGTAACACCATTGTTGTTGATATGCCTGCTAACAGTTTTGTAACTGCTCAGTCAGTTAATAATGTAACCATTAGTGGAGCAAACTTGATTGTGGATATCACAGGTTTAGAAGGTGATGTAAGTCCTACTACTCCTGATGTAGTGTCATTTATAGGAAATGCAACTTTAAATTCTACATACAATGTTTTAGCCGCAAATGCTACATCTTTTACAATAGCAGATCCAGGTTTAGGCGCAAACATTTCTTCCGGTGTTACATTTATTAATACCAGAAGTGGTAACGTTCAACTTTATAGTGCAAGTCATGGATTTACTGATGGAGATTCTGTAACAGTATCAGGTTCTTCTAATACAAGTCAAATAGCAAACTCTGCTTTCACAATAGCAGATAAAGCAACTAACACATTCTTTATAACACCCACTGCTACAGTTACAGAAGCAATCACTGGTAATGTGTCACCTGAAGTACCTGCCAGCGTTATATTAAATGACATGGTAATATCTCCAGGTATCTACATAGACCTAAGCGGAGAAACAACACTTAATGGTTGCATTACAAAAGTTAATCAAGATGGTAATTGGTTAAAAATGAGTCTTATACCTGATAGTACAGATAAAACTTATTTGAGAAGCAGTGATCAAACTGAATATTTAATTTTTGATAATCCTGAAGATGGATCTTCAGGTACATGGGCAAATGTGGGCATAAGCACAAGTGTAACAAATAGATTTACAAAACAAAATCACACAGTAAAAAGTAAACTCGAAAGTTGGTTGAATGCTTTATATCAAGATATATCAGATAGAACAAATATTTTAAGCAATGTGTACATAAATGATCCTTATAATTCTATAACAACATTTGGAACATATGATTTAGATGTTAACTCTACTACAGGTGAAATTGATTTTAATGGCTATGAAGAAGCAGGTAATTTTGCAGAAATAGTAAACAAATTGTATTTTGAAACAGCAAGTCCTAACATCAAAGGGTTAACAACCATTAAAACAAACATTGAATTGTTGACCACAGAAGCACAAGAAGCAAGATCCAGCACAACGGAATACAGTGAGCCAAACGAATTAAATATTCCAACAGGTGTTAACACTATTAGCTCACTTGGAACAGACAGTTCTGTCATAGACACTTTGTTTATAGATTATGTTTTAGATGGTCGTACATCATTAGGCGATTTTTATTCTAAAGTAGGAACACTCAGTTATGTTGCTAACCCATTAGCAGATGGTGGTACAGGCAGTGTTGTAATACAAGATCTAGGTACAGAATATGCTGACAGTAATATCACAATCAATGACGGGGTTGTATTTACAGCAAACATTGCAAATGGCACTGTTACTGTGACTGCTAACAACACAATATCTCCAGCAACAAGTAATGTTACAATGAAATACATTACTAGAAGATGGAAATCTTTCTAAGTTATAGATGTTTGAAAAACATACCTCAGTAGAGACTCGCCTTGAGCAATATAGACTGTTAAGAACTGCTAATCTTTCTGAAACAGACATAGTTCAAAAATTCGGTGAAATCAAAGTACTTCCAAGATATATAGATTACTGGACTCCAAAAGAATGGCCCAATCCGTTTGAGATTATTGAAAACGGATACTTTTGTACCACAGGCATATCTATTTTGATGTATCATGTGTTAGGTCATTTAGGATTTATAAATCCAGTTAATACAAATTGGAAAGTGATAAGTAATAACATAAATGGAAAAGATGGTGCAGTTTTTGTGCATAACAATAAAATATACAATCTGGACCAAACACAGCCGCTGAATATCAACGATGCTGAAGATCATTACATTACTTTAATCGATCATAAAAATTTATTTTTACCTTTGATTTAAGTTGACATTTCAGCAGTTAATTGCTATAATGTCGAAAACAGATATATGGACAACACAATGCAGGTACAGAAAAGAGACGGAACCTTAGAACAACTAAACATAGACAAATTACACAAAGTGGTTGCATACGCCTGCGATGGTATAACTGGCGTAAGTGCATCAGAAGTAGAAATTAACAGTCATATTCAATTCTTTGACAAAATCAAAACAGAAGATATTCAGGAAACACTGATCAAGAGTGCCGCTGATTTAATCTCAGAAGAATCACCAAACTATCAATATGTAGCAGGTAGACTGATCAACTATCATCTGCGTAAACAAGTATACGGAACATTTGAGCCACCATGTCTTTGTGACATTATTCAGGTAAATGTGGAAAAAGGTTTTTACGATTCAGAACTTTTGGAATTCTACACAAAAGAACAAATCAATGAACTGCAAAGTTTTATTGATCACAGCAGAGATGAAGTATTAACTTATGCGGCTATGGAACAATTCCGTGGCAAGTATCTTGTACAGAACAGAGCAACAGGTGAAATTTTTGAAACACCACAAGTTGCATACATGATGATTTCAGCAACACTGTTTGCAGAATACCCTGAAGAAACAAGAATGAGTTATGTTAAAGCATACTATGATGCTATTAGCAAATTCAAAATCAGTTTACCTACGCCAGTTATGGCAGGTGTGCGTACACCACAGCGACAGTTCAGTAGTTGTGTGTTAATTGAAACTGACGATAGTTTAGACAGTATTAATGCAACATCAAGTGCGGTGGTTAAATATGTTTCACAAAAAGCAGGTATTGGAATTGGTGCAGGCAGTATCAGAGCAATTGGGTCTCCTATCAGAAACGGAGATGCAACACACACTGGCGTCATTCCTTTTTACAAACTTTTTCAAAGTGCCGTAAAAAGTTGTAGCCAAGGTGGTGTAAGAGGCGGAGCCGCCACACTGTACTATCCAATATGGCATTTGGAAGTTGAAGACTTGCTGGTGCTAAAGAACAACAAAGGTACTGAAGACAATCGTGTGCGACATATGGACTATGGTGTACAGTTTAACAAACTGATGTATGAGCGTTTGATTAAAGGTGAAAATATTACACTTTTTTCTCCGCATGATGTTCCAGGACTATATGACAGTTTCTTCAATGATCAAGACACGTTTAAAGAATTGTATGAAGCGGCAGAACGCAAAACCAGCATTAGGAAAAAAAGTATTTCAGCAAGTGAATTGTTTAGTGCTTTTGTTACAGAAAGAAAAGACACAGGCAGAATTTATTTGATGAATGTGGATCATGCTAACACACATGGTGCATTTATAGAAGAAGTGGCACCTATTAAACAGAGTAATTTGTGTTGTGAAATTGATTTACCCACTAAACCTTTAAAAGACATCAATGATGAAGAAGGCGAAATCAGTTTGTGTACATTGAGTGCAGTAAATTGGGGAGCAATTAAAAAACCAGAAGAGTTTGAAAGAATATGTGATTTGGCTGTTAGGGCACTGGATCAATTGTTAGATTATCAAAGTTATCCGGTACTGGCGGCAGAACTCAGCACAATGAATCGAAGACCTTTAGGTATTGGTATTATTAATTTTGCATATTGGCTTGCTAAAAATGATAGCACATATCAAAATCCTAA
>Ga0181592_10004813_pt1 | contig 11135 bp, 5 predicted proteins | sample 071ome_20_FD_133755 | JGI IMG/M metagenome (GOLD analysis project Ga0181592, IMG submission 133755) | Coastal salt marsh microbial communities from the Groves Creek Marsh, Skidaway Island, Georgia - 071412BT metaG (megahit assembly) | ecosystem: Environmental > Aquatic > Marine > Intertidal zone...
AAGGAAAATATATGAACATAGGCTTTTATTTACTGGATATAGATGGTTCAAATAGCTATCACAAACAAATTCTTGAAAGCATAGATAGTTTGTGCAAATTACGACCATCTGATGAAATTGTTTTATTCAATGATATCACTAAAACAATACATCCTAATTTAGGATATTATATGTTGCATATTAATGAGGCAAAATATTTTAAAGGACTCTTATTTGTTTTTGATACTAAGTCATTAATATTAACTAAAACTTTTCCATCTCCGAGCAAACAGATTTTTATTGTAAATGAAGCAGATTGGGCTGTTAATAAAACAGTCAATTATAGTGTTTGGAATAGTATGTACAACAATAAGAATATTGAGCTTTTTACAATAGGAAAATCTTTAAATGATCTATGTGAGATTTGTTGGAAAAAACCATTCCATAATACAGATATATTAAATGGAGAATCAATTAATGAAGTGCTACAAAAACTATAATGGTTATGGGGATAATGATAAAAAAAATATCATAGAATCATTATATATAGAGCAGGGACTTAGCTTTGCTGCTATAGCAGATAAATTAAATACATACGCTAATAAAATCAGAAGAGATGCTGTTAAATATAAGATACCTATCAGAGACAAAAGTGAAGCTCAATCCAATGCTTTAAAAAAGGGTGTTCATAAGCATCCTACTAAAGGTCAAAACAGATCAAAAGAGACTAAAGAAAAAATAGGCTATTCTGTCATGAAATCATGGGATAATTTAGATGATTCAACACTAGAAAAAAGAAAGAAAAAATCTAGAGCCTTGTGGAATAAGTTATCTGATGACGATAAACAAAATAGATTTCATTTGGCTAATCAAGCTGTAAGAAATAGCAGTAGAACAGGATCCAAACTCGAACATTTTATTTTAGAACAGCTGGTTAGTGACGGCTATAAAGTAGATTTCCATAAGGAACAAATACTATCAAATACCAAGTTGCAGATAGACCTGTTCCTGCCTAAGATAAATATAGCCATTGAGGTTGATGGACCATCGCATTTTTTACCAGTATGGGGTGAAGACACACTGGCAAAAAATCAAAAATATGACAAAAAAAAGACAGGACTGATACTCGGAAAGGGACTGAAGCTAATTAGAGTAAAACAGATTCATGATTTTTCCAAATCAAGAAGTATGTTGTTGTATAAAAAATTAGTTAGTGCGATTAAAAAGCTTACTGAAACAGAATCTAAATCCATACAGATAGAGGACTAAAATGCCAAAGAAAAAAGAAGAGAATCAAGAAGAAGTCACGAAAAATGTTACTCCTAATGATCTAGGATGGACTGATTATGTGTTAGAAATGTTATCAGAAGATGAGAAAATCAAAGACAATCCTACGACAGATGGTTTACGAAGAATATTTGAAATAGTGATGGATTGTGTAATTGTAGATTCTACCTCGCAAGTTTGCCAAACTCCAGACCCTAATAATGGCCAAAGAGCCACTGTGGTGCATTCTCTGACATATGTTTTAAAAAATGCTCCAGCCGATAGCGTATTTAATACCATAACCGTAAACGGAGCAGCAGACGTTTATTGGGGCAATTGTGATAAAATATTTCGCAATCATCCTGTAGCTGTTGCTGAAACCAGGGCTGAAGGTAGAGCTTTACGCAGGGCTTTAAAGCTAAGAAAGGTTGTGGCTGCAGAAGAACTGGCTAATGAGGTCGAGGATATTGATGGCAATAATGTTTCTAAGATTAGCACTAATCAGATTAATTTTATTGACGTATTATGCAAAAGATTGGATATCAATATTTTTAAATTACTAGAAAAGCTTGACATGCAGTGCGATAATGTCTATAATATTAAGCATGAGCAGGCTGTTTCTTTAATTAGGGAACTAAACACCTATCAACAGAATACAGACTCTATACCAACACAGATCACAGGCTATACGGAATGGAAATAATATGAAAGTAAAATTTAAACCTACTTCTAAGATAGAATTTGAAATAGAGGGTTCTGGACAAAAAGAAGTTTTTAAGGAATTAGCAATAGTGCAGGAGGTTTTCTCCGAAGAGAATTGCGGAGCCTGCAAAAAAGATAATATTAAGTATGTTGTTAGAAATGTAGATGACAATGACTATTACGAATTAAGGTGTCTCTCATGTGGAGCAGCTTTATCCTTTGGTCAACATAAAAAAGGTGGAACTCTTTTCCCGAAAAGAAAAGATGAAAATAACAATTGGTTAGAAAATGGTGGTTGGTACAAATGGAAAAAGGAAAAATCAGATCAATAATAGAGTACTCTTACCATAAGGGTATTATTCAAAGCCTAATATATCACGAAATTTTATTATTGATATTAGCGTTTGTCTATATATCTGTTCCAGAACAGTTGACTAAACCATTAATAATAAGTTTCAGTAAGATACAAGATGACTCTTTTTCTATGGAAGAGCCTGTGTTATCTTTGAATTTTAATAATCAGTCTATAGATGATGCTTTAGCGTCTTCTAATCAACAATCTCTTTTATCTGTTGAGCCTACTTTGCTTGAAATAGAACCTGAGAATATATCTCAGAGCCATGAAAACACTGAATCTATAAAGCTAAAAGACATAAAATCAGAAGACCTACTTAAAAAAGTGTCTGGTAAACTAAAAACAGAAAATACGGAACAATTATCTTCTAATATCAACAATAGATCAAACGCCGCATCATCAACACCTTCTGATTCAATGAGCAGATTTAGATCTTTACTAGAAGGTGGTACTCATTTAGCAGACGGCATACCTGCTGAAGCACTGGTTGCGGGAAATGGGGACTCCGGTAATATTGTAAACAGGCTCAATTCATACGGGGCACAAACAGGCGATATTCAAGTATCTTTAATCTGGAACACATCTGATGATATAGACCTTCATGTTAATTATTCTAATGGGCATCAACAAGAAACAATATTCTGGAGAAACAGATATGGTCAATCAGGAGGCATTCTTGACATAGATATGAATGCAAGAGGACCACAAAGTAATAGTCCTGTAGAAAATATTTTCTGGCCATATAACACTGCTCCAAAAGGACAGTACACAATATATGTTCATTTTTTTAGATCATGGACCGGAAATACGTCCGTGCCAGTAGTGGTAAGACTGAAAACTCTCAAAGGAGAAATGTACTATAATTGTATAGCTGTATTAAATAGTCCTGCTGTGATGGTTGCCAATTTATCTAATTAATAACACCCCATTTGCCAGCAGGACACGCCGCATTTTTATTGGCTAGTTTATTTTGATGATTTTTTTCTCTAACTATTCTGCATCCACACAATATACATGCATCTTCTTGATAGTACTCGCAAGTCTTACAAATCTCCATCCGTTGATCTATTTCCTGTTTAGAACATAGTTCTGTTTTTTGGGTTTGTATCTGTTCACCAACTGATTCCGCTGGTTCTTCTGGTAGTTTTTGGCTAGCAGATATAAGTTCTTTATTTGGTGGTGAGTCTCCATGGTCATGAATACCAATAGATTCAGCAAGTTCTGAATCAGGGCCAAAATCTACTCCTGTATATATTGGATTTTCATGCAATGTTTTTGATATCATAGTATTATACATATCTATTTGCTTTTTAAAGCAGGTAATATTTGTGTTTGCGTTTTCTAAAGCTAATTCCATTCCACAATATTTACATTTATAAATCCTTTTACTTAAAAATGTTTTACCAGTATCTACTAATTCACAAAAAATAGGATTCATTCCACTGTCCTCCAGTTTCTATTTATTGTTTCGACCCAGCTTTGTTTTATCCAGCAGGCATAATCGGTTAATGCACATGGTCTTATCGCTATAGTATCGTTAAGTATATCATCATTATAATCGCTTTGCAGTCCATTGCAATCTAAGTGAAAAGTACTATTTAGGATTGCAAAATTTTCAGAAAAAACCCTAGCACTACTAAGTTCATTCAGTACACTATCAAATTTTCTAGCTCCTACTATATCTCCATACCAATCAGGGAAGGGGTGGCTAATATCATAATCGTAGGGGGAATTACACAGACTAGGTGAATTACCATCACCATCCTCAGCCGATATAGCTGCTGGTACACTTAGAGGTATCCTATATGGCACAGAAACAAACGCATTGATTGTAGTTAGTGTAAATTCGCCTGCCTCAGTTTTATTTCGTTTGGGATAGCTTCCAGTGATAGTAGAAAAACCAACACTTCCCTCACCTATTGGTCCTCTGAGAACCCATCCTTGATAATTAACGCCACCCGCCCATCTGGCCCGCTCTGCATTGATATTTACGACTTGATCACTACCAGCTGTATTCTTAACACCTGCAAGAGTACTAATTCTACTAGTAAATTCTCCTAAAGCAGAACCTGCTAAACCCTTATGGTCCTCAATTCCTTTAGGTCCAATCCAAGGTCCTTCGTCTGGCACACCACATAATCCCACACCTACCCATGCATAACCTGGACCACCACCTCTATCACATTGAGTTATAGCATCCTTACCCCAAAGAATTGGCGGAGCACCATTAATATCTGCAGCACTATAAGATCCTATACCATAGGTTAAGGTTACATCTTTTGTTAGAAAATACTGTGTTCCTTCATCTAATAAAACCAAATTAGGTGTATGCTTATCTGAATCGCATTCAGATTCAATTGATTCTGTAAAATAATATTTATCATTAGGCAATCTCAAGCTTGTTACTTCACATTGTTGGATAGGATTAATATCCTTACAATAAGTTTTCTCATTATTAGCTAATTTAATATTAATAGAATTAGTATTGTAAGAAATATTAGCTAATGCAATCGGACATACTGGTTGAGTATATTCATTACCAGCTATTATTGAAGATACTCTATAAACCTTGGCATCCATTACACCCCTGCAATTATAGGTAGTTTCCATAGTACATTTATCATATCCGGGTTGTCTAGCCCCAGGTAAACCCTGAGCATCAGGATTGTAAGAAAGAAAAGTAGGATTAGGATTATCGTCGGTCTCATCGCAATAAGATCGAAACGTGTTTGCTCGCCTTAAAGGCATACCTGAAGCATTACAACCAAAATATAGACTGTATATATAGCCCCTAGATCCATCACCACCACATGCTGGAGTGATGTCATAGATACCACTAGGACACTCAAACGAGCCCGAAGGAGGCCCACCACTATACTGATAGTTAGAACCTATAGCAGCATCCAAAACAAATTTTGTTCTACAGCTCTGAAAATTGTACGGTATGAGAGCACCGTTAAAGGTGTATTCAGCAAATTCCATACAGGTGTTGCTACCACCATAACTTCCCGCAGTTCCGTATCCATACAGACTACAGCTCCCCACTGGTGCGCAATTCCAAATTGAGCCATCTTCACATTCATAATTGATTCCCGAACTCATACGATAAATAATTTCTGGAGCAATTGATGCTAATGATATATTATTGGTAATTTCAATCTGATCTTCCTCGCCTCCACCTAGATTATCCTCTGGTCCAAGATTAGTACCTACAGGACAATCGAATAAAGCACTACCATAAGAAGTCTGGCTGCAACCAGGAACAGCCATAGGATCTCCTGTATAAAACCTTTGACTGCGCCATCCATAACTGATATCACACCTACCATCTATATCACCAACATACTCAATAACTCCATACTGAGGGGGTTCCGCCGTTTTTGGCACAGCAATATAATCATATACGGTTTTTTCACCAGAAAGGCCTTCATCTAAATAAAGGTTAAAAGCCTGACCATTTATATCGACATTTACTGTCGACACCTCTCCATTAAATGTGAGATTTACTGTATTACTACCGATCTTTAAAGTTACTGTATCTCCCGCACCTCCTGTGCCATATATAGTGATATTGTGATTAAGATAAAAATTTGTCATTTCAGCAGAACGGTCATAATTATATGGTATGTCTCTATATATATCCTTTGCTTGTGTGTCATAAGATACATCCACTAATCTAGAGTAGGTTAGAGCTTCTTCTTCATGAAATAATCTTTCTCTATTATATTCTTGTTTTTCTCCATATAATATTCTAAAAAGTACTTCATTAGCATATTTATCTGTTTTGTTTACAATATCTGTTTTCTGATCTTCTGACAAGGCGCTTATGCTAGCCCAATATGCAGGATCTGCTTTTTGATCATATATGAATTGTGGGAGTAATCGATTTGCGGGCGACATACACTTATCAGCAGAATCACCTCCGTCATAAGACCGTTCTATCGTAGTGTAAAAATTATTAGCTGAAAAATTTATTCCTGGCCCACTATCGTAGCTTAAACCTAGAGATATTTTTTTCCCTAATAAGTCTGAAACTGGAATTGATTGCTGATCTTCACCGCCACCAACACCAGACCTAAAAGCCATATGGGTTATTAGATCTATACTGCCCTCACGACTAGCATGACATCTATCATTTAACTCTCCAGAACATATCGATGAGAAAGAATGAACGTCATATCTTATAAATGGATGATCCCTTTTCTGAACCTCATTTAAATTAGACAAAGAATAATTTATTAAATCATCCAAAGGCTTAGCTAATTGTGTTTGGGCGTTAGAATTAGCCCCATAGTTATTCTTCCTTTTGACTTCTTTTAGTCGAAATGGCAAAGCTGGTGCATACATATTAACAGATGAAGCAGAGCTGCTGACAGGTGCTAACAATGCATTCTTATTCAGGTTCAATATATAGTCTCTACCATCAGATGGCGAGTTATCCACTGTATTACTCCATAATCTATTAGATCTGACTTTGTATACAGCATCAGGAGACTTCGAACCTGAAAATGTTTCATCAAAAATGTTAACATCCAAAACCCCTAAATAATTTTCATATTGACCATAACTATCTCGATAATATTTTTCTTCAAGATTTAAATCATCAATAGCATATTTTTGAGGTATGTTATATTGTATATTTTTTATGCCTGTGATATATATTGCACTATCTTCATTATCTCCATTATCTTCTAGACCATTTAGCAAAAATCTAAAATCAACAGATTCCTGCAAATCTGATAGTATCAATTTGTAAAAATTGTTAAAATATTGTGTTTTTGGTATCGGTAGGTCATCTATATTTATTTCAGATAAAACAATAGGCTGATTAAATAAATTATCATCATATGTTCTTAGATCACCATACATAGTATATGGATCCAACATATATGGATCTCTATGATTAGAATATTCCGCTGCTTCAAAAAATACAAAAGAACAATTCCTTTTAGAATTTATGCTATCTACGTATTTATAATAAGGAGACACGTATGAATCTAACTGTAATTCTGTAAATAGTCTGAAATTCTTGGTTTTATCTCTGGTTGTTCTAAGATTATCTAAGTAGTATTGAACTAAAATTCTCCTGCTTCGAACAGTAGCCGGTACTTCATGACCCGCCCCAGTATACAGCAATACTGTATGGTCATCTATCGCTTCATAGCTATCGGGTAAATATGATGAAATATTGGGGCTGGATAAGTCAAAACTTAAATTACAAAAATTAGTAAAATATCTTGTAGATTCTAATGTAGGCATATAAAGATAATTACGTATGTCATTCCTGTCCTCATTAGCATATTCACCACCAATATACATAAATAATTGTCCTTGAAAATCTACCAAAGAACGATAAGATATTGCAGATGTTATATTGACTGATAGCTCCTCAACCTTCGTTATGGGTACAGGCGCAGAAATAATGTCTTGATCAGTTTTCATGCAGAAATAGTGTCGAACACCAGGCAAAATTAATCTTCCAGGAGTATTAGAAACTACAACATTTTTTTTCACAGGAAATATCTCGTCAATATCTTTAGCAAGATAATCTAATGTGATACTATTATATTTTGCAAAAAAATACGGTTGGTGTTTTCTGTATATCGGAATCAGATATGGCGAGCCTCGAGAAAACTTACTATTGCTGATATATTCGTATAATACTGGCGGACCAGTAAAAGTTCTTTTTTGAGAAGGTACAGTATATACAAATTCATGTGTTTTAGTATCGATATACTCGTACAATTTATCATTGTAATATATATAAATTTTTGGTTTTTTGCTCTTATCTACATTATATATATTCTCCAATGATCTAATTAAATTATTATTTATTTCTTCAACGAAAGATAATGTGTCGGATTCTGTTATACCCGACAAATTATCAAATGGTATTAATCCACTGGAATTTATATGAGAATAATTGTCAATATCTGTTGTAGATATACCACTTTTTATATGAAATTGTACAGGATCTAACATCAAGCCACTATCATTCATAAACGAAGTATCGAAATATACAGAATTTTTAGCCTCTTCTCGTTTAAAAGTTAATGTAACGCTAGACATTTCGTCGCCACGAGGACCAAATAAACCCCAAACATTATCAAAAAAATGATTCCCCCCTGTGACAGTTGGGGGGTGTAAAACCTGTTTACCAGCTGTCAGCGCTTCTAAAAATGGATTGACTAAATGAATATTGGCGGGACTAGCAAAATTTGCTCTTTGTTGATCATAATATGAATTACCATTAATTTCAACTCTAGTAGTAAATCTTTTCCAGTTTTTATTTATTCTTTCCTCAAAAAAGCCAGATTCATCTTCAACAACATGATAACTGGTGCCATATAGATCAGCATTTTCTGAAATAGTAATAGTATTAGCATTAGTACTAAACCTCCATTTAGTAGTATGATAATTAGGTAAAGATATTGATTTACCTTGAGAAGTTCTGCCGTCAGGGTATTCCGGATCTATCCTATGCGTTAAAGATTCTAAAAAATTCTCTGCAATTAAATTTTTACCTGGAAAGTTATCGTCTAAATATTTTTGACTATATCCTCCGTATTGATCTAAACGTGGACTATAAGAGCCAACTGAAACATTTGGGGTATATGATTTATTTTCAATAAATGAGGGAGTCATATAACCTTGTAGCTGATCAGGTAACAGAGAGGGACATTTACATAAATTATCATAATTAACAGGAAATCTTATGGCATAACTCGTAGTAGTATCAGACTGTAAGGGCGTACTTCTTATATCATAAACTTTAATACCAACATCATTGGTAGTGAATTTGACCCGAATCGATCCAGTTCTCAGTGCCTGCTTATTATCATTAATGATTTTAAAAAAGCTTTTTTTTCCATCTAAACCAAACATTCTAGATTCTATAGCAGAACCAAAATTAGGATGTATTGCTATAGCATCTATTCTGGCGTTCATTGCTTGAGCATAATAATTCCTTTTCATTATTAAAGACCCATCAGATATTTTTTGAAAATTTCTGCCTCCCCTAAAATAATCAGCTAATGTATAATCACAAAAATTATCTTGTTGACATAATGTTCTAGCAATTCCGGCTAAATAATAAGAACTCTTAGAATCGCACTCAGCGCAATATTCGGTAATATCTGCTGAATTCAAAACTGCTCTTGAATATTTATCATAAAATTCATTAGGTAACCTATCTAAAAACATAGAGCCTTTTGCATCACCCCCTATAAAATTAACCAATTTTCCAACACCAGTGATTGAATATTTTGCTCTAGTATATGGGGTCTCACCATCGTCTAACAACCCAGTTTCCACAATGCATTGTTCAGGTGGTGAATATACACTTATGCTGGGAGAACACGACACTACCCCATAATTTCCTACAATCAAATCAAAATTATATGTAAAAGCCTTATCTGCTATAGGACCAGCGTAAGATAATGGCTGAGAGTTATCATTTGTAGAATGTTTTATTTTGTTGGTATCTAAAACCATATCATAATCAAGCTCTAAAAAATCTCCTTCATAATCTATAAGTTCTATACTAGCAGTAGTACGAGGCGGTATCCAAACATATTGACCATATTTATGTCTTAAGTTTTTAATAGTGTCATTTAGATTTTTTACATAACTAAAATCGAATGCAGAACCATAATTCATTCCTGTACTCATGTGGTTATTAAGGCCAGAAAGTTGTGCAAATTCATTTCTCGGATCGTCAGATGGGACAGTAGCAAATAAATCTAATGTAATATTATCGTATTGTGGGCCAGTCGCAAGTGTTCCGGCTATATCTATAGCTTTTTTCACGGAAACACCCTCTACTGCTACTACTCTATCAAAAATATCCTTAAATAATGGATATATGTTTTCTGATATATAAAAGAAACTAGAGCCACTAGGCAGTATATGCGCAACCTCGCCGTTATTATCAATTATTTTTAAACCAGATGGACATCCGCTCATCTCTCTAGCTTCTCCTCCGCCACCTCCTGTGCTATTGCCTCCTTCTTCTTCTTCTTCTTCTTCTCCTCCTCCTCCTTCTTCTTCTGTCTCAATTACTAATGGTTCGGGACCATCCATTGTGGCATAAAAAAAATCTCCTGGACTTATGAACGATTCATATTTGCCCTCAAAATATCTTTGCCACATTAAAATACCTTCATCATATTTCCATTTCCAATAAGACCCAACTCTTTTTCCTTTGTAAAATAAATTATTATAAGTGCCATTATTAAAGCCATAAGGCGCTGTGAACTCCTCTACACTCGGCAAACTCGCAGGTGTTAAATCACTACCCAAAGAAATAAAATTACCAGCAGTTTTACTAGTAACTATAGATCTTCTATATGATTTTTCATGTAAATACTTACTTTGATGCTGGCTTTCTAATTCATTATATGGAATCTCAGACATACATTCTTTTATTTTCCAGTCTATACACAGTTCGCAATTATGTAGTATGATACCTTGTTTTTCCAATATTCCAGATACTCCGCTACCATTAAATTTTATATATCTTTCTATGCCTAATCCAGGATTGTTGCATCCAGGAAATTCATTCATATATTTAAAATCAACAAAACCACTCAGTAGCCCCTGATTCAACATGGGTATTTTTGGTAAATAATCATCTTTATTGAGTCTAGTATCACAAATACCGTCGCAACAATCATTAGCTGTTATTGGTCTAGATTTAAATCCATTTTCAGTATACAAATACCAATCAATTGATCCAAGAGAGTTTGAGCAGTAGGAGCAATTAATTGTGGAATTTTCTATTTGATCATAATACCCTTCCGTCACAGCTGAAAAATCTGCAGTATTACAATTA
>Ga0181592_10004817_pt1 | contig 11130 bp, 10 predicted proteins | sample 071ome_20_FD_133755 | JGI IMG/M metagenome (GOLD analysis project Ga0181592, IMG submission 133755) | Coastal salt marsh microbial communities from the Groves Creek Marsh, Skidaway Island, Georgia - 071412BT metaG (megahit assembly) | ecosystem: Environmental > Aquatic > Marine > Intertidal...
ATTGCCAGAACAACTTGCGTGCGTCCATACATTTCACGTTTCATCTTGTAGAAACCGTCGCGTTCGTGTCGCTTGCCCTTTTCGCAAATTTCCAAAGCGCGCTCAAAGGAGATGCCGCGATCTATGAAGACCTTTGTCGATGTGAGCGTTTGCCCGTGATACGGATCTTTCAGGATAACCTTGGATTCTTCATCGATGCGGATCGATGATCCCTCCAAATCGCTCACGCCTTCCGTGTACTTGCCCTCAGCCTTGGCGAGCTTGATTTCACATTCAAGCGTTTCGGCAAAGTACGCAAACATGATATTTTGCGTTTGCACTGGCAAGCCGAGAAGACGGTTAAGAAACTTTCGCACGTCACCTAAATCTTTGGTACCGTATCCAATCTCCTGTAAGAGCACGGTTTCTTCCACCGTTAAGCCGTCATTACGCATACCAACTTGGACACCGAGTTCGATGAGCGCTGAGCGCAGATTAGCCTTCAAATCAGGCCAAGATGTCGCCGCGCTTCCATCGAGATCGTCTTGACTGACGTGAGATAATATTCCATCGATTGTGACACCCGGAGGGGCGTCGGCATCACTTCGGACGAGAGCTTCATACATCTTTTTCAATGCTTGCCGCCCGAGAGATGAGTCGAGGTTGCCGTCGGACAAATCGATGCCGATCGCTGCTCGTCTGTCTCCGCGAGTCAAAGCGCCTAAACTCTGAAGTCTTCTCGCAACGGCGGCTACGAAACGACGTTCACCGCCAATATTTGTAGAACTCATCAGATATATCGGGCCGGATGTTTGATTTGATCTGTGCGTGCGACCAAGTTGCTGTATAGCCTTGTCGGCACTCCACGGAAGTTCAATGGTGATGTGTACTCTTCGACGCTGATTCGGGGCGTCCTTCGACGCATGTAGAGAAATGCCAGTACTCGCAGCGTCTGAAATGATCGCGACGTACTTATCTCCCTTCATGAATGCGTTCTTTTCGGCAATGTTTACGCCGATGACGTCTCCTTCGCCGCTGATGCTATTGCCCTTCTTTGACGTCGTGCTTCCACGAGCCTCGTAAATGAGCTTCTCACGTCGGCGAACTATTCTACCACTACGCCCAGTCAATTCAGCTACTTCATCCGGGCCGCCTAACCCGTCAATCAGTGCGTCAAGGAAATTCGGCGGAAGTTTCAATTCTTCAGCTTTTCGCATCAACTCGTCTCGAGCGTCAACCAATTCTTCGTCTACTTTCGTCGGCGCGTTGGCGTGATAATGCCCTGAATACGTCTCCTTTACCTCAACGCCACCACTCGCTTGTTTCCATTCATTGTTCGCGGCCCAATCCGGCGGGACTGCTGACGTGTCAATGCCGCTCAAATCTGAAACGCCTACTATTTCTGTCGGAAAATGTGTTCTCAAAAAATTAAAGAGCATCTCTCTCGTGGTACTAATGAATCCCATCGGCGTAACGTCGGCGCCAAACTTTAATTCACTCAAACTGTCCATAGACTCACCAGTGGTCTGCAAACCAATGACGACGCAGTTTCCTTTGGCGAGCGCTTCATTTGCTTTTCGGATCACCTCTGGCACCTTCATGCTGATGCACAAAAGCTTGAAAAAGCGCTGATGAAGACTCCAATACGCGCTCCAAACGCCCTTACCGTTTGTCCCGGTTCGCCGAACAGCTTCTATACAAGCGCTACGAATCAAACACATCAAATCACACGCATCATCGTACATGTGTCGTTGTTCCTTTGAAATCGATATTGTGCTCTGTTCAAATTCTGCCTGTCGAAAAGAGAGACCGCGGCTGACGTATTTGCCGCTCGCCTTCATTTCCATGGCTAACATTTCTAGGAATCCTACACCACGCGACTTCATGCTTTCTATGAATGAATCGGCAGACTTAAAAGGCGTCCCGGCGCCCCAAAATCCCAAACGAGAGAGATATGTCATGTGGCCAACCTCAGAGATACCGGTGGCGCTGGCGTACACGACGCGAGCCTTTGGACAGCGCTCTTGGAACGCTATAACAGCCGCCGCAACCTTGCTTCCAGTCTCCGCCGACGCGCTGAAATTCTTAGCCTTGTGACATTCATCGAAAACGACGACCCCTTCCGCGTCTTCACCACCAAACCAGTCTATAATTTGATCTAAACGATTCTTCTTTTGCGTCTTGCTCACGAGGGTGCTGTATGTGGTGAACAGCACTCCTTCTTGATAATCCTTTGATAATCCTACGGCCCGCGTCTCTCGATCGAGCTCTGGGCAAGAGTTGATCACCTTGATCGTGCTGCCGAGATCGCCTAAATCGCGCTCGGCATCGCGATGGAGATCACCCGAACTTGAAATCCACACCGCCTTTCGACGTCCGCGAACAAAGTTGTCAATGATGATTCCGCTAATCTGTCTCCCTTTACCCACACCTGCGCCGTCTCCAATCATAAAACCATAACGTTTACCATCGGGTGCAAATTCACAGTGTTTTTGGCACGCAAAGAGCACCCCTTCGAGTTGCAATTTGCTCAACTTACCCGTCTCCACGAATTCGTCGCCGAAAGCGTCAAAGAGGGGATAACGTGCCGCCGGAAGTTCGATGGAAGCCAAACTCGCCGCCTCTGCGATATCACCGGGATGCACGATGCCTCGCTATGGATTTAACGCGCGGATGAAACGTATAAATCGCATCGTCAGTCCAGTCCGTCGTTCACGCCAACTCTCTGTCTCGTGTGCGCTCCTTTTCAAAACAACGTAGAACAACAATCTCATTTCGCTCGTTCGCTTCGAACGCGCACGCACCTCGATCGAGTGACACGTGTACCCACTAAACACTTCTCCAACAACCTCGGACACGCTCTCGTGCGCCCCTAACCCATCGTTTCCCTTGTCGCTCGACGGAAGCCCCCCCGGCGTGTGGACAGACGTCTCGTTGGCGTCTCCATCGACAGCTGCATCCAAACCACGTCGTCCGAAACGATCGTCGTCAGACGCGGCTTCGGCGTCCATTCGATCCGTTCCTTCGACCGTCGACGAAGAGACGCACGCCGAGACGCGTCCACGCACGCACACGATGCGCGCGTCGCCGGCGTCCTTCAATAACGTCGTTCGCGTCGTGCGTCGCGTATCGGTGCCCGGTTCTCATGTATGATCAAACAGTACGGATAGATGAAGAAGAACTTTTATCCACACTCGCGGCGTGGCTTCGCACGGCATTGTACCGAGCGCGACCGTGCCGACTGCACCGCCGCGGACGACGATCGGATCGAGTTTGACGATGGCGATGACGATGACGACGGTTTCGCTGATGCGCGCGACGACGATTCAACCGGGACGCGGTGTGGGCGTGAGCGTTCGCGTCGGTGGACGAGGGAGAGGAGGAAGGGTGACGACGTCGACGAAACGTAGAGCGATGACAGAAGAGGGCGACGATGAGACGGCGACGACGCCGGAGTCTTCGAAGGATAAACCAAAGGATAAACCGTTACCCGGGTCTGGGGTGAACCTGTACGACCCCGCGGCGACGGCGTCGAGGTGGTTGACGAGACGGTTTGGCATCGTCGGCGGTTTGGGCTTTGTCGCGCTTCTGGCGAGCGTGGAAGGCGGGGAAATTGTCAAGGCTCTGCTCGAACGTGATTCGGAAGGTTCGAACGAAACGTTTGATCTCGACGCTGGTGTCGATGGCCTCACGGCGTCGGACTCTAGAATTGGCGGTGGGGTGAGTCCAAAGAAGGGTGATTTTGTCGGTCTCAACCTCGTCGTGACGGATAAGGAGGACGGAACCGAGTACATTAACACGAAGAAAAATAGGAGACCGATTGCTTTCACGTATGAAAAGAAACCACTGATCCCGCCTGTGTGCCAAGCGATCGAAGAAGGGGTGAGGACGATGAAGCGCGGTGGCGTGCGAAGAGTCAACGCGCCCAGCGCGACGGCATACGGCGAGCGAGGCGTCGTCCTCAACGACGGCACGCGCATCCCGGGTAACCGCGACCTCATCATCGATATCACTCTCGAAGAGGTGAGTCCGTCCTACGTGTAATCGCGCGAATCCGTGTAATAGTAAAGCGCACACAATTTGTTCGTGAAGCAAAATTGTCACTCCCTCGCAAGCGCGCCTTCAAACGAAATTAATTAAGGGGAAATCATTGTCTCAATTACACCGGTTTCCAAAGAAGCTTCTACTAAGTAAGTAATATATTCGCACGCTGCGCTTATTCCCACGCTTGACCATTCTCGCCGAAGAAGGCGTTGATGTGCTCGAGCGCGGACGCCTCGACGATGACCTTGTCGGCGTTGAGAACGTCGTACACGTTGAGGTGGGAGACGTCAGTTTGCACGACGCGCTCAATGTTGCGAGCGCTCTTCGCAACGTTCGGGTTCGCATCCTTGGTGATGACGTACGCCTTCTCGTTCGCACCGACGCCCCACGCCATGAGGGACTTGTTGAACGCGTTGGTGCCCGGGGCGGACACGTTACCGGAAATGTCGTCGACGACAATCATGGAGCCGGCAGCAGATTGCAACGCGGTCGCCATGGCCAAACGGCGCTCCTTCTTGTTCATCTTAATGGACCAGTCGCGCGGCTTAGGACCGAAAGACACGCCCCCGCCCGGCTTGAGCGGCGTGCGCGAGGAACCCGCGCGCGCGTTACCGGTACCCTTTTGCTTGAACGGCTTCTTACCACCCCCACGAACTTCGCTCTTGGTGAGCGTGCTCGCCGTGCCCTGTTCATCGGAAACGAAAGCAGGTACGGAACCAATCGTCAGTCTTCTCCCTCTTTCGCGCATCGCGATCGCAAATCCTAGAGTTGTTTTCCATCCATCGCTCCGGCTTCGTCGGCGTCGTCTGACCCTCCTCCTCGACCCTCCAACAGGGTTTCACACCCCAATCCCACCGCCGCCGTCCTCACCCGCGCGAGGCCGACGCGGAACCGACGGACCGACGACCGCGCGACGGAACCGAAACGAAGAAAATTTCCTCGCCCGACTCCGACCCGCGCGCGTCATCAAACCTCCGTCGATTCGGTATCGCGCGTCCGCGACGCATCGCGTTTCAGGGTTCAGGGCCCCGCGCGCGTGACCCACTCGTCCAACTTTCCCGACGCGTCGTCCGAACGCTTCGTCCCGTCTCGTCGCGCGCGTTTGAAGAGAAAAAACTAAGTCGTAAACGCGTCGTCGTCGTCGTCGTCGCACTCACCCTGCGCGCGTTTTGTCTGACCATGACGACGTATTTGTGCACCAGACCCTTCGCGACTTCCGCGCGGGCGACGCGAAGCGTGAGGTCGGCGTCGCCCGTCTTGGCGCCGTCGAAGCCGACGCGGGAGACCGCCGCCGCGCGCGGGGTCACCGCGCGTCGCGTCGTCGTCGCCTTGCCGTTCGCGTTCGTCGTCGCCGTCAGCGCGGCGCCCGACACCGTCGCGCTCGCGCGCATCGCAAGTCCACCAATCATCGTCCAGCCGCGAATCTCGTGGGGTGCTGTGACGTCGGTGCGCGTGACGGCGGCGACGAAAAGAAAACACTCCTTTCGGGGTCATTTTTTTGCTCATTAGTAGTCGTACTACTTGTAATTAAAACTGGTTAATGTACAGTCATTTATACCATATTATACGATACCCAAAACCCATATGAACTACTATTACTACTAGTATCATCAAAGCGACGAAAAGGATGAAAACGAAGCGACGCGCTCACATCATCGTCATGTTGGACTTGTGCGCCTCTACAAACTTGACCGTCTTTGGGTACGCGTCCTCGTCGATCTTGTACTGCTCCAACACGAGAGAGACGCGCTCGCTCCCAGTCTTGGTGCGGTAAGAGCGAACTTGGTGAAACGCATCGCCTCTGAAAGTGACCAGGAGGTTCTCCTTTGGGGCGACGGATTCGAGCGGCGGCGCCGCGGCGTCGGGGTACCCGTCGCCGTAAGGGAAGAGCTCCAAGTCGCCACCCTCCATGTCGGACGGGACGGAGCTGTAGAGAACGGAAACCTGATGCGCGACGAACGTGTGACGGGAATAAATGCCGACGGTGGTGTCGAGGTGCAAACCGACGGAGAGCGCGTCGGCGTTGTATTCGTCGTACTCTCCCAGCTCGCAGAGCAAGATATTCATGACGAACGCGTTGGCGTCCGGCAAACGAAGCTTATCGAACACGCCCGCAAAGCACCGGTAATCTTCGTGCGATCGAAACTTCTCCTCACCCTCGAGATTAAACTTGACGACGAACCCTCTCGTCTTTGAAAAGCCGGCGTCGCTGAGCGTGCCCTTGACTCTTAGCTTCGGGTGACCGAGCGCGCACTCCTTGAGCTCGGCGTACTCGGTGAAGGATAAAAAGTCATCCTTTCGCACCGTCAGCGGTTGATCGTTCGTCGTCGTGATGTATCGCGCCTCCGTCGCCGTGTACAACCGCTGGGCGAAGCGCAAGAGGACGAAGACAAGAATCGCCGCCGCCCCGGCGCGTTCGTTTACCGACTTTTCCAGCGCCCTTCTTCTCGCGCGCAAATCCTCCTCCCGTACCGCGTCCTCGTCCGATTTCGCCAGTCCCGGTCGTCGACGCACCGACGCGTCTTTTCGCTTCCCCATCGCCGCGTCCCGTCGTTCGACGCGTCCGTCGCGCGGCGTGGACTCGCGGAATATTCGAGCGAAGTCCTCTTCACGCGCAACCGTCACTACTGTTTACACAGACAGACAGACTAGACAGACTCTCTCCCTCTCGCGCTCGCTCGCGAAACACCCGGGTGTGATCAAACAAACGTCCGCGACTCGTCGATCTCGTCGGGACCGACGCGGCGCCCCCGCCCGGAACTTCAGTCGACGACGACGACGACGACGCGTCGGTCGGTCGGTTTACTTCGGTTTCAAACTGGAACAAGATGGATGACGCGGTCGGCATCGTCGACGCGACGACGACCGCGACGACGAGCGGTGGTCCCGGCGGCGAGACGACGACCCCGGGGAACGCCGCCGTAAAAGAGGCGGTACCCCGAGACGTGAACGCGAACGCGTGCGTGGTGGATCGAGCGTTGGCGAGCGCGACGTTGCGGTTGGAGGCGATCGATGGGGAAATTTCAAGGCTGAGCGCGGAGTGCGCGAGGGCGGTGACCGCGACGTGTCGTCGCGACGCGTCGTCGACGGCGAGCGGTGGGGACGAAGAGGTCGGGGTGGAAGTGAGCGCGGAAACGCGAGAGCGGGCGGAGAAGACGCTCAACGCGCTGACGCGACGGTTGTACGCGTTGCACGATGAAAAAGTGAGCTTGGCGCAGGCGGCGTACGACTGCGTGGACGACCACATTAACAAGTTGGATAAAGATTTGTCAACGTTTGAAGAGACGCGACGGGCGGAGGATAAGGATTACGACGCCAAGGCGGTGAGGAATGGGCCGAACCCTATCGCGGGTTCCGTCGGCGTTGGCGACGGGGCGGACGGTGACGGCGCCGGCGGGAACGTGTACGACGCGCCGATGGCGAATCCAAACGAGCCGACGTATTGCGTGTGCAACCAAGTCTCTTTTGGTGAGATGATCGCGTGCGAAAACGATAGCTGTCCGATCGAGTGGTATCACTTTAGCTGCGTCGGGTTGAACCCGACGAAAAAGATCAAGGGTAAGTGGATATGTTCGACGTGCAAGGCGGCGGGGGCGAAGCGGTGACGACGTCTCGCGCGACGGCGGGTAGTTGAAAAAAATTGTAAAACAGTGTGTTAGAACCCCGTCAGAGCGCGACTCGTCTCGTCTAATCGCATGCGCTCGGCCACGCGTGGTCGGCTGACCTTTGACGGTCCGTCAGCGACGTCTGGACGTCGGCGTCGGCGTCGTCAATTCTTTGCCGTCTCTCGACAGGATGAGCGTGAGACGACGGTTGAACGCTCTCCGTTTCCTCTGAGCGCGTTCGAGTCGTCGTCGTCTTCGTCCGTGCCCCCGGCGGCGCGGTTTCTGTGGAGCAGTTCGGGTCAACCCGCGCCCTCGCACGGATTGCGCGCGCTGCGGTTCGATAGAGATTGGTTGGAGTCGGCCTCCGACAAGGAGAAGTTTGAGAAGGAGATGCGCGTCAGACGCGCGCTGCTCGCGAACGCCAAAGAAAACGGGGTCGTCGTGTGGAGCGATGAGGCGTCGGACGCCGCGGAGGAGTGTTTAAAAATCGCCGTGAATTGGCTCTGCGAGCGATATCCAGAAAGATACGCCGTCACGGAGGATGGATGCGTTCGAGTGGACGAGTGGACGTCGGACCGGCCAGTCGAAGAACATCGCGGTCGCAACGCGCTGGTGCTTTTGGGTCATTTGATACAAGAGGATTTGTGTTTTATGCGCCCTCAAGAACTCGATGACGGGTCTACGACGTATGTATTTAACGCCGGCGTGGTTTGCTTCAGTTTCGATCCGCAAAAGCGACGAGACAAGGCGCTGAGAGCGCTGCACGCGCCCGTTCCAGATTACGAATCGAAAATGTCGCGAGTGGTGGATAAGATTTTCGATAATCTACATGTGAATCGTCCGATGTGGCGCGCCAACTGGGCCGTGCAAAACTCCGATGAAATCATCACCACCGATGCGCCTTGGCACCCGTCGAACCGGGCCATCGGTGGAGTGGAAATGCGCTCTTCTTTCGACAACCTTTCAAAAACGTTTGCAGACGAAGCGCACGTCGGCTACATGGATCCCTTATCGGATCTCCCGACGCGGCCTGAAGATGTTCCAGAGTCGATGTTCCTCAGAGTCGAGTACGAGACCATCGTTCGTTTGCCTCGAACCGGTTACATTCTGTTTACGATTCACACCTATTTGGACGCTCTCGGCGACTTTGACGAGGAATGTTCGGCGGCGCTCTTGAGAGCCATGCGACAGTCCTCGGCGAAAGAATTAGATTACAAGTCTTTAGGACACGAACCTCTTCGACAGGTGGTCGAGGAGTACCTCACTAGCGCTATTAGAGATCGCAGCTCGCTGTAATTGTACCAATACAGGCCGACTACCGGTTACATTAATGTTCAAATCAACACTACAAAACTTTCCTCGCTGTTGTTTCAACTGTCACACCACCCTCAACCTCATTCGCGCGCACGCGATCCAACTCACGCGCAAGATTACGGCCGTGAACGAACCCCTCGTCTCCGGTGGCGACGAAGAGACGAATCCATTCGAGGAGAGGATGTCGATCACGTCTCTGTACGTCACGGCGACCGCCTTTGCGACGTTTTCGCTCTTGATTTTCGTCAAATTTGTTCCACCAGCCACTCTCTATGACTGGCACCCGGCATCGATGAGTTTATCCATCGGAATGGTTGGCGCGAGCGCGGCGCTAGGAATATACATTCGTCGCATTCCGCCCGGACGAGACCGCCTCAAGGCTCTCTGGACGCACTTGGCCTTGAACTCGTGCGGAATCTTCTTGTGGCTCGTCGGCGTCGCATCCATTTACGCCAATAAGAATAACATCGGTAAGCCGCACTTCACTTCGGATCACGGTTTCGTTGGGATCTGCGCGACGCTGGGTATGGTGTTCACGCACTCGCTCGGAATTGCCTCATTCAATGTCCTCGGTGTGCTGGGTAAGTTGGGACTGGGTCGACACATCAACCTCACCAAGGCGACGCACAGGCGTCTGAGCGTCGCGGTCGTCTTCGCGGGGATCTACGCGGCGGGCTTGAAGAGGAGGCACGATTCAATCGGTCACGGCGCATTGGCGGGCTTTTTGACCGATTTATCTCTAGGTGTCGCGACTGTAGGTCTCGCGTTGTCGGCGTTGACGACGCGCGCGTGGAACGCCAAGTGAGTGGTAAATTCATTAGCCAGCATATAAAACAGCGCTGTAAATTAAAGTAAATCACAATTTGATTGAATACACGTTCACTTTTAAAACAAACACCCAAGCTCATGGCTTGCGCATCGTGATCAAGTTGAACTTGATGGTGCCCGTCGCGAGGCCGGTTTGCATGAGCGGCATGACGAGGGCGCCGCGCAACGTCGCCGGGCCAGCCTTGATGAGACCGAGAACTCCTTGCCAAGTGAGCGCCGTGGCGATGACCCCTTTCCAAAAAGGCTTCACCTCGTCGCTCCAATCTTCAGTCTTTATGTCCACCATGCCGGCTTCGCGAGCCAAGCGCTCGTAGTCGGCGATTGAGCACCACGCCGGAAGGTAATACGCGTCGCAAATGCGATCGAGCAGTACCTTTTCCGCGGGTTCGAGCTCCTTGCCCTCGTCCAACACGCGATGACACCACGTCACGATGAGAATTCTCCCTCCCGGAGCGCACACGCGCGCGAGTTCGTTGACGAATTTCGTCTTGTCTGGCATGTGCTCGCCGCTCTCCATGCTCCAAACGAAATCAAACGACTCGTCTTCGAACGGCATGGCGAGCGCATCCGCCACCTGATACTTCACCTTATCACCGAGACCTTCTTGTTCGGCCAATGCGTTCGCTCGCCCGGCTTGAACCGGCGACAGCGTCACGCCCTCGCCTCGACATCCAAACTTTCTCGCCATGTGACGCGAACTCCCGCCGATGCCGCAACCGACGTCCAACACTTTATCGCACGTCGTCACCCCGGCCCAACGCAGGCTCTCATCGATCATATCCACTTGCGCTCGAGCGTGATCGATGGACGCTCCGTTTTCACCCCTGTTACCCTTCCCGTAGTATCCGTGATGCATGTGCGTACCGTCGCCTCCAGACGCGCCCCACACGTTTTCCCACAACGTGCTCGACTCGTCATAAAACTTTGCAATTCCTTCATTCAGCGTTCGCGTGCTCTCCACCAGCGGGCTCACGACGGATTCGAGCTCAAACCCACTCCTCTCTTCTCGCGTCGATGCCGCCGTCCTCACCCGCGTCGTCCGCGTCTTCGTCACCATCGCTCTGTTGAGCGCACCGTTGTCGGCGACATCCACGCGTCGCCCAACAACCACCACCGCCCGGCGTCTCAATCCTCGTCCGAACGAACCCCCAGGCGTCGTTGTCGTCGTCGTCGTCGTCGCGCTCATCGTCGTCATCGTATCCTAAACGCGTCCCTCCTTCGTTCGTCGTCGTCGTCGTCGTCCTCGTCGTCCTCGTTGTGACGACGCAATCGTCGTCCGCGCGCCCAAAACGAAGCGGATCGTCCAGTTTCAATCGGTACAAAATCACCCTTAAAATAACCAACACGTCCCAAATCGATC
>Ga0181592_10004828_pt1 | contig 11116 bp, 8 predicted proteins | sample 071ome_20_FD_133755 | JGI IMG/M metagenome (GOLD analysis project Ga0181592, IMG submission 133755) | Coastal salt marsh microbial communities from the Groves Creek Marsh, Skidaway Island, Georgia - 071412BT metaG (megahit assembly) | ecosystem: Environmental > Aquatic > Marine > Intertidal zone...
CAGCGTGAGTGGTTCCGTCGGCCGTCCGCCGATGCCCGAGGGCTCAGCCGGCGAGCTCCTCGGCCTCGCCCGTGAGCACGACCCGGCGATCGGCGCGGTGGTCGTGGGAGGCGGTAGCGACGGTAACTTCACGGCCGCCGTCGGCGTGCCCACCCTCGACGGGATGGGCGCGGTCGGAGGTGGCGCGCACGCCGATCACGAGCACGTGCTGGTGGAGACGATGCCGGATCGGGCGCGGTTGGTCGCCGCGGTCGTGTCGGCCCGCTGCGCCTGAGTCAGTCGGCGCCGGGGTCGAGTTCGAGCTTGCCGCCCGAACCCAGGGTTCCGACCCGTCGATACACGTCGAGCTTGGACCGGGAGTCGGCGATGTCGAGGTTGCGCATCGTGAGCTGACCGATGCGATCGAGGGGACCGAAGGCGGCGTCCTCGACGCGCTCCATCGAGAGTCGATCGGGTTCGTAGGTGAGGTCGGGCCCAGAGGTGTCGAGGATGGAGTAGTCGTCACCCCGCCGGGGTCGGAGGGTCACCTCGCCGGTCACGGCGGAGCCGACCCAGTGCAGGAGCGCCTCGCGCAACATCAGGCTCTGCGGGTCGAACCACCGTCCCTCGTAGAGGAGTCGGCCGAGGCGGCGACCCATCGAGTGGTAGTTCTCGAGGGTGTCCTCGTTGTGGATCGCGGTGAGCAGTCGCTCGTAGGCGATGTGGAGCAGGGCGAGCGCCGGTGCCTCGTAGATCCCGCGCGACTTCGCCTCGATGATGCGGTTCTCGATCTGATCGCTCATGCCGAGGCCGTGACGACCACCGATCGAGTTGGCCTCGCGGACCAGTGCGACCTGGTCGTCGAAGGTCTGGCCGTTGATGGCGACCGGCCAGCCCTCCTCGAAGCGGATCGTGACGTCCTCGGTCTCGATGTCGACATCCGGGTCCCAGAAGCGGACCCCCATGATCGGCTCGACGATCTCCATTCCGGTCGAGAGCTCCTCGAGCGACTTCGCCTCATGGGTGGCGCCCCAGATGTTGGCGTCGGTCGAGTACGCCTTCTCGGCGGCGTCGCGATACGGGAGCGAGCGGGAGGTGAGGAACTCGCTCATGCCGGTCCGTCCACCGAGTTGGTCGACGAACTCGGGGTCGAGCCAGGGCTTGTAGATCCGGAGCCGGGGGTTGACCATCAGTCCGTAGCGGTAGAACCGCTCGATGTCGTTGCCCTTGTAGGTCGAGCCGTCGCCCCAGATGTCGACGCTGTCGGCCTGCATGGCCCGCACCAGGAGGGTGCCGGTCACGGCGCGGCCGAGCGGCGTGGTGTTGAAGTAGGTGCGTCCACCGGTGCGGATGTGGAACGCCCCGCACTGGAGGGCCATGAGCCCCTCGCGGACGAGTTCGGGACGGCAGTCGACGAGTCGGGCCTCCTCGGCTCCGTAGACGCGCGCCCGGTCGGGGACACCGGCGAGATCGGGTTCGTCGTACTGGCCGAGGTCAGCCGTGTAGGAGAAGGGCACGGCGCCGCGCTCACGCATCCAGGCCACTGCGGCTGAGGTGTCGAGGCCGCCGGAGAAGGCGAGCCCGACGTTCTCTCCGACCGGGAGCGACATGAGCACGTTCGACATGGGGGTGGAACCTATCCGGAGGTCTCGTTGCGCCCACGGCCGGCCAGTACTGCCGCCGTGAGTGCCGCGGCTGAGCATCCGAGCGCGATCACCACGATCCCGATGCCCCGCACACCGGGGAGGTCACCGAGGCCGACGATGACGATGGCGAGGGAGCAGAGCAGCCCCAGCGAGATCAGGCGCGGGGGGTCGATCAGGGTTAGGAGCACCATGGCGACCACCGGCGCGAAGGGCACCACCGCGACGAGGGGGTAGCCCGGGGTGGTCGCCAGCAACCACCAGGGAGCCTGCCCCACCTGCTCGGATGCGGCCCACAGCGCTCCGAGGGCCACACCGATGAGGGACCAGCCGAGGAGCAGGGTGAGACGCCAGCGGGGGTGAGCGTGCACGTCTCGACTCTACGGCCGCGAAATCCGCGGCGCGCGTGTCGGTGGCCGCGGATACCCTGCCGTGGATGTCCGGTGTACCCGTGGCCGGCCCTCCGTTCGAGAGGCTCTCGGTCTTCTATCCCATGTGGAACGAGGAGGAGTACATCGACCGCGCGATCGCCTTCGGTCGGCGCGCCTGTGAGCGTCTGGTCGCCGCCGGCGACATCGCTGACTACGAGCTGATCATCGTCGACGACTGCTCGACCGACTCGACGGGTCGTCGGGCCGACGAGTTGGCCGCGGAGGATCCGCGGGTCCGCGTCGAGCACCACACGCGGAACCGGAAACTCGGTGGTTCCATCCGGACCGGGCTCGCCTCGGCGACCGGGGACGTCGTGCTCTACACCGATGCCGACCTGCCCTTCGACATGACCGAGCTCCCCCGTCTGGTGCGTCTCCTGCGCGAGTACGACGCCGACATCATCAGCGCGTACCGCTTCGACCGCACCGGTGAGGGAGCGCTCCGCGCCGTGTACACCTTCGCCTACAACGCGATCATCAAGGCGCTCTTCGGGGTCAGGGTCCGCGATATCAACTTCGCCTGCAAGCTGGTGCGACGCCGGGTCCTCGATCACGTCGAGCTCCGATCCGAGGGTTCGTTCATCGATGCGGAACTGATTATCAAGGCCACGAGGAGTGGCTTCGAGGTGGTGCAGGCCGGTGTCGACTACTTCCCCCGCACCCGAGGCGAGTCGACCCTGTCCTCGCCGGGGGTCATCGTGACAATCTTGCGGGAGATGTGGGCCCTTCGTCGCGATCTCGCTGGTATCCGTCCGATCGACCGCGGCTGATCCGGCCGACGGTCCGGGCCGAAAACCGGTTGGTAGCCTCGCCGGAGGTCTCGCCGTGAACACCCCCGCCCCCCGCGCACCCTCCCACGTACCCGACTGGCAACGTTGGGTTCCGATCGTGCTCGCCCTCGCGGTGCTGGCCGCTGTCATCGTCCTCTCGCGACCGGGCGACACGGCGGTGGAGTCGGTCGATGAGACCTCGACCACCGCGGTCGTCGCCTCGACGGAGGTGGCGGCTCCGACCACGACCATCGTGAAGGTGCCGATCGCCCGGGCGCTCGTGCGCGGCCTGGCCGGCGAGGACGTGCGGATGGTCCAGGGGCGGCTCGCTGAGATGGGTTTCGATCCGGGCCCCATCGACGGGGTGATGGGAACCATGACCGGACAGGCGATCTGGGCCTACGAGAAGCTGGTACTCGACGTCCCGCGGGAGGAGGCGACCGGATCGGTGACGCCGGAGCTGTGGGACCGCATGCAGGAGCCGTCCGGCATCGTCCCGAGACGCCCGACCGGCGGGGTGTCGAATCACACCGAGATCTACCTGCCCGAACAGGTGCTCGTCGTCTTCCAGGCCGACGAGCCGGTGCTCATCACCCACATCTCCTCCGGTGAGCTCGACGAGTTCGGGGCCCCGGCCCTCTACTGCGAGACGGTCACCTATGACACCGACTCCAACGGCAACCTCCTCGAGGAGCCGGTGACGAGGGACATCTGCGCCTACTCCAAGACGCCCGGCGGTGTGTTCACCTACCGCCGGATGATCGAGGGGACCCGGAACGGACCCCTCGGCGACATGTGGAACCCGGTGTACTTCAACTACGGGATCGCGGTGCACGGGGCGCTCAATGTGCCCCTCGAGCCGGCCTCACACGGTTGTGTCCGGATCCCGATGCACATCTCGGAGTACTTCCAGGGTCTCATCACCCTCGGCGACAAGGTGCTGGTGTGGAACGGCGACCAGGAACCCGAGGACGTCTCCGATCTCGACAGCCTCCCGTCCTTCGACGGGAGTGTCGCGCCGCCGTCGACGACCACCTCGTCCACGCTGCCCGGGCAGCTCGGCGCCCCCATCGACCACATCATCGTGCGCGGTGACAACCCGTCGAGGCTCGCTGAGATGTACGGGGTCGCTCTCGAGATACTCAACGAGGCGAACGCCGAGAACGCCGACTACCGGACCTTCCCGATCGGTGGGGTGGTGATCGTCCCGGCGGGGGCCTTCATGCCGTCGACCACGACGACGGTCGCGACCACGACGACACTCCCGGATACGACCTCGACGGTCCCGACCGAGACATCGACCCCCGCGGCAACGTCGACCACCTCGACCACCTCGACCACCGTTGCGGGCTGAGGCTCACACGCAGGCCGAGAGTCCGCCGAGGACCCCGGTGCGGAAGGCGGCGATCTTGTCGAAGGCGGTGCCGTTACCGGCGTCGCCGTCGGAGCTGTCCGAGAGCCGGATGATCATCTCGAGGGCCTCGTCAAGGTCGCCGGGCGAGGTCGCGACGGTGCTGGCGCGCTCCGACGCCCGGTCGAGCCCGAGGGTGATGTCGTCCACCCAGGCGCCGATGAGGCAGTCGGTGAGCAGGGCGCGATCCAGGCCGGTGGCCGGTGAGCCGATCCGGGTCAGGACCTCCTCGACCCAACCGAGTCCGAGTAGATAGCCGAGCACGAAGTCGCCGACCCGCTCGTAGGCGGCGAGCACCGGCGGCTGGTCGAAGACGACCTCCCCCGGGCAGAGGGTGACCTGGTCGACGATGCGGCGGGCCTCGGAGCAGGTCGTCCCGTCGAATGAGGGTCGGGCGGTGAGGCCGACCGGCTCGCCGATCACGATCGACCAAAACTCCTCCAGATCGCTGCCGAGGAACTCCCAAGACGGTGAGCACTCGGGGTTCGGATCGAGGGCGCAGTTGTAGGGGGCGTTACCGCCCCTCAGCATGTCGTCGACGCTGAGGAATTGGTTCGGCATCAGATCGAGCGGCTGGTCGATCAAGGTGAGGCAGGTGTCGAGACCGGACTCGAAACCGACCTGGAAGGCGCCGATGCGATCGAAGCCGGAACCGTGACCACCCTCATCGAACTGGTCGACCCCGGCGGGGTCGCGGACATTCAAGATGGCGATCAACGCCGTGCGCACATCGCCCTGGTCGAGGCGGAGCACGGTTGAGCCGTCGCGGGCCGCTCTTCCCGTCCATGCCCCGGCGACGCAGTCGGCCTGCTGTTCCAGGAGGATCGTCGGGATCCTCCCGTCGAGGAGTTCGAGCCGGTCCTGGAGGGCATGCCCGTACTCGTGGGCGAGCACCACAGCTGCCGCCGAGGGTCCGTGGTCTCGGCTCAGTTGCTCGAGCAGGCCGTTCGGTCCGTCGTCGAGCACGACCACATCGCCGATCGGGCAGTAGAAGGCGACGAACTGGGTCAGATCCTTGTACGAGGTGGTCGCACCGTTGCCGCATCCGGGTATGTCATCCGCCCCGGGCCCGGCGGCGATCCGGCCGCCGCGCAATCCGTCCCAGGCGCGCCCGTCCGGTGTCGCGAACGCCTCCGACAACCATGCCTCGACGTCGACCGCCGCGGCGGCGAGCAAGGCGTCGTAGCTGCGCTCCTGGCGCCTTCCCCGCAGGTCGAACACCTCATCCATCGACACCTCGATCAGCGGACCACTGGCCGATGTCACCTCCTCCGGGGGCGGGGGAGACCCCGGGTCACCGTCGGTGTCGGTCCCCGCGTCGAACTCGGGCTCGGCTCCGGTGTCCGCATCAGCGTCAGGCCCACTCCCGTCATCGCTCACCGGGGCGGTCGGCACCGTGGTGACCGGCGTCGGGATGGCCTCTCGGACGACGGCGATCGGAGCGGGCGCGCAGGAGACGGCGACCAGGGCGAGCAGCGACGCGCGGATCCGCACGATCACCGCAGCAGCAATCGCATCTCGATGATCTCGTCGGTCTGCGCCGCGGCCATGGCGGCGGCCATGGCGCGCACCTCGGGGGACAGGGCGCGCTCGGCGGCGAACTCCGCCATCTCGACGCCGCCGAGGTGGTGCTCGACCATGAGTTCGACGAAGACCTCGTCGGCCTTGGAGCCACGGGCCGCCGCTAGACGGTCGATGTCGTCTGCCGAGGCCATGCCCGGCATGTCATCGACATCAGCGGACATCCCCATCCAGTTCATGGCCACACCGGACATGTTCGCCTCGGCCTCGCCGAGGTCGCGGAGCATCTGGATCATCCTGCCGATCTCGATCCCCTGGCCGAAGGTGATGCTCCTCGCGATCGTTCGGAGCCCTGGGTGGGTGCCCTCCGCCTCGAGGAAGATGAAGCTCATGGCGACCGCCTGCTCGTGATGGCCGCGCATGTCCTGCAGGAACCCGGTGTCGACCTCGTTGTGATCGACGACCACCGACTCCTGGCCGACCATGAAGCCGACCATCCCGAAGACGAGGCTGCAGGTGATGATCAGGGCGACCACGTTGACGGGTCGTCGCCACCAGCGGACCGTCGGGGGGTCGGCCACCGCGGGGGACGAGGCGACGTCATCGGGCCTTCCAATGCCAGCAGGGTCGTCCAGCGGGGTCATCCCCGGCTGGTCGGGTGCCTCCTGGAGGTCGATCAGCCGACTGAGGGGGATGTCGGGCTCGCGGGACACACCGACATTGTGCCAGTCACCGCGCGGGCGCGCCCATCGCGGTGCTCCGTCCCCGTTCGGCGCGCACGGTCTCGAGCGCGACGGCGATGAGCGCCACCCAGACCAGCGCGAAACCGATGAGACGGAGGGCCGGCATGCTCTCGTCGTAGGCGATCCACCCGAGGAGGAGGTTGATCGTCGGGACGAGCCAGCCGATGGGCCCGAACAGGGTGAACGGGACGCGCTTGGCGGCATGGGCGAAGAGCAGGAGCGGAGCGGCGGTGATCAGCCCGGTGCCGAGGAGGAGCAACCACGGTCCGATCCCGGGTCCCGCCGAGTCGACGACCCCGCCGTCACGCCACAGGCTGATGGCGACCACCAGCGTGGCGAACGGCATGAGCAGGAGCACCTCGGAGCCCAGGCTGTCGACCGGGCCGAGGGGGACGCGACGCTTGGTGAGCCCGTACCAGGCCCAGCTCCCGCCGAGGAACACCGCCACCCACGGGATCGCCCCGTAGGAGATGGAGGTGACGACGATCGAGGCGACGGCCAGGGTGGCTGCCACCCGTTTCGTGGTGGTGAGGCGCTCGCCGAGGACGACCACACCGATCGCCATGGTGATGAGAGGCGCGAGGAAGTATCCGAGCGCCGTCTCGAGCACCCGGTCGCTCACCACGGCGAACACGTAGGTCGACCAGTTGACGGCGAGGAGCGCGCTGGCGAGAGCGAGACGCCGCCGGGTGGCCGCGTCCGAGAGCGCTCGCGCCACGTTGCCCCAGGTGCCTCGGGCGACGAGGAGGACGACGAGGACGCCGGTGGCCGAGGCGACCCGCCAACCGACGAGGTCGGCGGGGGCGAAGTCGGACAGCAGTTTCCAGTAGGCGGTGAACCCTCCCCACATCGTGTAGGCGAGGACCGCTGAGCGGATCCCGACCATGAGTTCACCGGTCGGAGGAGGGTCCGGGACGGACGGTCCTGCGGTCACGGCGCTGAGGCTACGGCCGGACTGTCGCGCCGATCGGTATGGTCGTCGCGATGGGTATCCGATCGCTCGACCAGGTGCGACTGCCCGACGGTGACCTCGCGGCGCTGATCGCGGCCGATCCGGGCCGCGCTGAGCGTCTTGTCCTCGAGGTGGGCGATCTCAGGATCGACCTGTCGCGTCAGCCGGTGACCGACGACACCCTCGACGACCTCTGCGAGGTCGCCCTCGCATCCGGTGCCATCGACGTCCGCGACGCGCTGCTCGCCGGGGAACGACTCAACCGCACCGAGGATCGGGCTGTGGCCCATCCGGCGCTCCGAGCCCCACAGGGGGTGGTGATGCCCGTCGACGGTCGCGACGTGGTCCCCGAGGTGCACGATGTGCTCGACCGCATGGCGATCCTCCACGACGAGATCCTGGAGGGCGGCTCCATCACCGACGTCGTGAACATCGGTATCGGGGGGTCGGATCTCGGGCCGGCCATGGCGACCCGCGCTCTCGCTCCGTTCGCGCGTCCTGGGCTGACATCCCATTTCGTGTCCAATGTCGACGGTGCGGACATCTCCGGGGTCCTGTCGCGGTGTCGACCGGAGTCGACGCTGTTCGTGGTGGTCTCGAAGACCTTCACCACGGTCGAGACCCTCGCCAACGCCCACACCGCCCGTGCCTGGCTCGCTGACGCCCTCGGTGAGGAGGCGGTCGGCAACCACTTCGTCGCCGTGTCCACGGCACTCGACCGGGCGGCCGATTTCGGCATCCCCGCCGAACGGGTGCTCGGATTCTGGGACTGGGTCGGCGGCCGCTACTCGGTGTGGTCAGCGGTCGGTTTCTCGCTCATGCTCGCGGTCGGTCCTGACGCCTTCGGTGAGTTCCTCGCCGGCGGACGCCGCATCGACGAGCACATCTCGGCGGGTCCTCCACGTGAGAACGCCGCCCTGTTGATGGCCCTCATCGGCGTGATGCACCGGAACCTCCTCGACCGTCCGACGAAGGCGGTCCTGCCCTACGCGGCGCTGCTCGACCGGTTCCCCGCCTACCTCCAGCAACTCGACATGGAGTCGAACGGCAAGTCGGTGCGAGTCGACGGGACACCGGTGGACGCTCCGACCGGACCGATCGTGTGGGGCGAACCGGGGACCAACGGGCAGCACGCCTTCTTCCAGTTGTTGCATCAGGGGACCGACATCGTGCCGGTCGATGTGATCGGGTTCGCCCGCCCCGAGCATGACCTCCTCGAGCAGCACGACCTCCTGATGGCCAACCTGTTCGCGCAGGTGGAGGCCCTCGCGCTCGGTCGACCCGGGGCCGAGGAGCCGCATCGCCGCTTCGCCGGGGGGCGTCCGAGCACGCTCATCCTCGCCGAGCGCCTCACGCCCTCGGTCCTCGGTCAACTGGTCGCCCTCTACGAGTGGATCGTCGTCTTCCAGGGCGCCGTCTGGGGTGTCCCCTCCTTCGATCAGTGGGGAGTGGAGCTCGGCAAGGAACTCGCGGGTTCACTCGAGACGGCGATCGCCGACGCGTCGGCGTCGGTCGCCGATCCCGCGACCGCGGCCGGCATCGCCTGGTACCGCGCTCACCGGCGCTGAGGGTCGAGGGATCGCAGCACGAGCAGCGACCGCGAGGGGACCCGGAGGGTCGCCCCGGCTGAGAGGACCCGGTCGTTCTCCTCGTCGACGTCGGGATCGGCGCTGTCGAGGGTGACGATCCAGCGGTTCCCCCAGCCCTCGGCCGGCAGTGTCCAGTTGATATCGGTGTCGCTGGCCGACAGCACGACGAGGAACGAGTCGTCGAAGACCGGTTCGCCGTAGCGATCGGGTGCGCGAAGGGTGCTGCCGTTCATGAAGACCGACACCGACTGGGCGAACCCCTGCTCCCAGTCGTTCTCGCCCATCTCGTCACCGTCGGGTCGGAACCAGGCCATGTCATCGACCCCCCGGATCCGTTGACCCTTGAACCAACGTCGACGGCGGAAGACCGGGTGCGCCTCGCGGAGGGCGATGAGTCGTCGGCACCACTCGAGGAAGGTCCGGTCGATATCGGACCAGTCGAACCAGGAGGTCTCGTTGTCCTGGCAGTAGGTGTTGTTGTTGCCGCCCTGGGTTCGACCGATCTCGTCCCCACCGAGGATCATCGGCACGCCCTGCGAGAGCAGCAGCGTCGCCATCATGTTCCGCCGTTGGCGGTCGCGGAGCGCCGTGATCGCGGCGTCGTCGGTGGGTCCCTCGTGTCCGTGGTTCCAGGAGCGGTTGTGGTTCTCGCCGTCGCGCGACTCCTCGCCGTTGGCCTCGTTGTGTTTGCGATCGTGGGAGACCAGGTCGACCAGGGTGAACCCGTCGTGGCAGGTGATGAAGTTGATCGAGGCCGATGGGCGGCGGGTGTCGGCCATGTAGAGGTCGGATGATCCGGTGAACCTCTGCCCGAAGTCGGCGAGTCGGGCGTGCTCGCCCCGCCAGAAGTCCCGCATGGTGTCGCGGTAGTCAGCGTTCCACTCCGACCACTTCGGTGGGAACCCGCCGACCTGGTATCCGCCCTCGCCGACGTCCCAGGGTTCGGCGATCAGCTTCACCTGGGAGAGCACCGGGTCCTGGTGGACGATGTCGAGGAAGGTGGAGAGGCGGTCCACCTCGTAGAGTTCGCGCGCCAGCGCGGAGGCGAGGTCGAAGCGAAATCCGTCGACGTGCATCTCGGTCACCCAGTGGCGGAGGCTGTCCATGATGAGTTGCAGGACGTGGGGGTGGCGCATGTTGAGCGTGTTCCCGCAGCCGGTGAAGTCGAGGTAGTGCCGGGGGTCGTCGTCGACGAGCCGGTAGTAGGCCTCGTTGTCGAGCCCGCGGAACGAGAACGTCGGTCCGAGGTGGTTGCCCTCGGCGGTGTGGTTGTAGACGACGTCGAGGATCACCTCGATCCCGGCTGAGTGCAGGGCTGCGACCATCGATCGGAAGGCGTCGCCGGGCGCCTCCCCCTCGGCGGCGTAGGCGGCGTGTGGGCTGAGGTAGGCGAGGGTGTTGTAGCCCCAGTAGTTGCGCAACCCCCGCTCCGTGAGGTGATGGTCGTGCACGAACTGGTGCACGGGCATCAACTCCACCGCGGTGATGCCGAGTGCCACGAGGTGCTCGATGACCGCGGGATGGGCGATACCGCCGTAGGTGCCGCGCAGGTGCTCGGGCACCGCCGGGTGACGCAGGGTCATGCCTCGGACGTGGGTCTCGTAGATGACGCTGCGGTGCATGGGCACGCGTGGCGGCCGGTCGTCACCCCAGTCGAACGTGTCGCTGGTGACGACACCGAGGGGTACGTGGGCGGCGCTGTCGTGCGTGTCGGGACGGTCGGGGTCGTCGAGGTCGTGGCCGAAACAGGCGGGGTCCCAGTCGACGGTCCCCTCGACGGAGCGGGCGTAGGGGTCGAGGAGGAGTTTCGACGCGTTGCACCGTTTCCCAGAGTTGGGATCCCACGGTCCGTGCACCCGGTATCCGTAGCGCTGCCCGGGTCCGACCCCGGGGAGGTAGGCGTGACAGATGTGTCCGTCGACCTCGGTGAGCGCGATCCGGTTCTCCTCCCGGTCGGGGCCGTCGAAGAGGCATAGCTCGACACCGTCGGCGACACCGGAGAAGATCGCGAAGTTGGTGCCGGTCCCGTCGTGGCGGGCTCCGAGCGGATGCGGTTCCCCGGTCCAGACGCGGCGCA
>Ga0181592_10004832_pt1 | contig 11113 bp, 22 predicted proteins | sample 071ome_20_FD_133755 | JGI IMG/M metagenome (GOLD analysis project Ga0181592, IMG submission 133755) | Coastal salt marsh microbial communities from the Groves Creek Marsh, Skidaway Island, Georgia - 071412BT metaG (megahit assembly) | ecosystem: Environmental > Aquatic > Marine > Intertidal...
AAGCTGGCTCAGCTCTTGTAAAGCACAAGGGCTAAAGTCACGCGACACTGGCAAGACACAGAAGATTGGTAACAAAAGGGTAAAACTAAACAACCGCAGATTAAAGAGTCAAAGTTATGGCGGCCCAGTTAGCCCAACAAGGACAGGCTAATGAGATACAGTGATTTTAAAATTGTTGAAGCTAAACTAGACGAAATTCCAGATGATGGATTTGGTGCAGCACAAGACAATGGTTACACAGATAGACGTAACATTCGAGCTATGCTAGGAATGGATGACGATGGTAATGTAAGCCGTGGATTAGAACAAGGACCACCTTACCCACCCGAAGATGCAGAAATAGTCAACGCCATGCAGCGTCAGCTAGAACATCTTGGTTACAGTGTTGGCACAACAGGCCAAGATGGCAAGTACGGTCCAAGAACTGCTAGAGCAGTACGTGCATTCAAACAAGACAACAACCTAGGCACAGATGGTATGACAATGTCAGCAGAAGATATTGAAGCATTACTAAGTGCAACTAGAGTAGCAAACCCAACACCAACAGGAAATGAAGCTGGTGGAGCAGGACGTGGTTCAGTTGAATTACCTAACCCAGATGGTGATGGCGGCAGCGGTCAACTAAGACTAAACAGAGGCATGAGTCCATTGTTAGACCTAAGCGGTGGCCAAAGCAGCATGACTCAAAGTGATGCTGATACAGAAATGCAAGAAACTCTTAGAATGGCTAGAGAGATGGCAGGCATATTTGGCAAGCCTCTCACTATTAACGATGCTATTGCTAAACGTGGAACCAGTAGAGAAAGCTCAACACCAGGAAGTCAACACTTCCACGGTACTGCACTAGACTTAGATACATCAGGTTATAGTGATGAAGAAAAACTACAGTTGGTCAATGCAGCTCTGCAAGCAGGTTTCTCAGGATTTGGTTTTGGCGTAAACATTTTACACGTAGACAGAGGTACTAGAAGACATTGGGCATATGGTAACAGCAGTTATGGCGGAGTTCGTGTTGCTGACCTAGGTAGAACAGTTAGAAACTATTCACCGTTCCCAGGCATGGACCGCGGTGCTTCAACAGGGATAGCATAATGAGATATAGAGATTTTAAATTAGTAGAAAATAGAGTAATTTTAAAAGAATCAGGCACTACTAATATTAGAGTTGGCAGTAACACCTACCAAGTAGGTAATGATCTTATTAAAGATGGTAACAAGTATGCTGTCTTTAGCGGAGATAGTGCAAGACAATATGCTGAAGAAAATGGTTTAGTTGTGCCACCAAGAGAAGTATTACAGCAAGTTTATAGTCAAGGTAGACAACTTGAAATGCCTGTAAGACCTAACAATCCTACCAACACTGATCAAGATGGTGGACACACACAAGAAATATTTGAAGCAAATAATTTAAGTGGATTCCCAAGCGGACTTGTTTACGGACACAAAAAAGAAATAGCAGCAGGTGATGGCACTGTGTTGTTTGGTGGCATTGTAGGCGGTCGTCAGTTACAAGCAGGTACAAGGGCTCAACACGGTGGCAACTACTTAGATTACAGTCAAGGAATGAGAGAATGTAAACTAGTAGAAGGTGGTGATGCCACTCCAGCAGCCGCAGCATCTTCTGGCGAAGTATATGTTATTGGTGACAGTCATGCAAAAGCAATGGGCGGCAGCAACAACATTGCAGCAAATGGTGCTAGATTAAATGCTATTGCTAGCCAAGCAGAACAAGTATCTGAAGGTGCTACAGTTTATATGACAGGCGGCCATAATGATGTTGCAGCAGGTACAAGTCCAGAACAGATCGCAAATCAAGTTAAAACAATTATAGACAGTTTGAAGGAAAAGAATTGTACAGTTAACTATGTTCTATTCCCAGAAGGTAGTGGAACAGCTAATCAAGAGAACATGGCTCCTACAAGAGAAGCAATAAAAGGTGTAACAGACATCTTCCATGACTTAGACGGCAGTGAAATGCAACGTGATGGTATACATGCAGTGCTAAGTGCTTACCATGGTATTGTTGGCGGCAGCGGCAATGGCGGAACAGTAACAAGAAGTGACAGCAATGATCCAAGCGGAACTGACGGACTAGAAGCAGGCCCTCCATATCCATCAGAACAAATGGATGCAGTACGTGCAATGCAACGTAAACTAGAAGAACTAGGTTATCCTGTAGGTAGCACAGGCATTGATGGCAAGTACGGTCCAAGAACAGTACGTGCTGTTAGAGCATTTAAACAAGATAATAACATAGACGGTGATGGCACAACAATGTCAGCAGCCAATATAGAAAAATTAAACACAGCAGAAAAGGTAGAGAACCCAACACCAACTGGCAACCCAGCAGGACCAGACCTAGGTGACATAGGTGATCTAGCAAGTTTAGAAAACATTGGACAAGCACAAGAAGTTGTAAATGAATTTTTAGGCAGAGAGATATCAGGCGAAGAAATGAATATGTTGATTAGAGCAACAGCAGCAGAAGCAAGTCGCAACAGTCAAGAACGTGCAGGCGTTGCAGCAGTTATTCTAAACAGAGCAAGAAGCAGCCAATATCCAGATGGCATACGTGCAGTACTAACACAGCGTAATCAGTTCCAAGCAGTTACAGGAACACGTTACGATCCAGGTCCAAGCACAAACTTTACCAACATGAGCGACAGCACAGGTGCAGAAGTTATAGGTGCAATCATTCGTTATCTTCCTAACATGGATAAAAGTTGGTTGAACTTTACAAGTAATGTTGCAGGAGCTTATGGTGCCGGAACTAATATCAACTTTATGTATGCAATGCGTGATGCTCCAGGATCACAAGTTATTGGTCAAACAGTATTTGGAACCGCATAATGAATTTATCAGGACAACTCTTAATAGCAAGACCTCTCAACAACGATAGATACTTTAAAAGAAGTGTAATCCTTATCTACGAGTCACACAGAGCAGGTACAGTAGGAGTTGTTATCAACAAGCGTACACATCACACAGTACAAACGATGTGTGCCCAGCACGATCTAGTTTACATGGGCAAGGAATATGTTTATGAAGGCGGCCCTGTAAACGATAGAGCTTTAGTTATGGTTCATTCAAACGAATGGGCCTGCGAAAATACACTCAAAGTAAATGAATACTTTAGTGTTACTAGCCATAAAGATATGTTTAGAAGACTAAGCATGGGACAAACACCGCGAGCGTGGAGAATATGTGCAGGCATTTCAGCATGGAGTGACGACCAACTGCAAGGCGAACTGCGAGGCGAAGCACCGTGGACCCCTGAACATTCATGGCTAACAGCAAACCCCAATCCAAGTTTGCTTTGGGGATACGACGGAGACGAACAATGGAATCGTGCAGTAGAACTATCGGGGAAACAACTAGTACAGAGTTGGTTCTAACCGATTTATACAGACAAAGAGAAAAAGTCGCAGAACGATCAAAACAATGGTACCGATTACAGGAACACATTGACCAAATCGTAGCAACTAATTTTCTTTATTATGTAAATAGATAAAAGGATTGCAATTATGAAATGGTTAGCCACAACGTTTCTGTGTTTGCTAACCGCAGTAGCATCCGCAGAACCACAACAACCCAACCCACCCAATGTAGTAGCGTTACCTCTCTTTATGGTATGCTCCGACATTGATCCAGAACCCGGCCTAGAGAAAAACTTTCAAGAGATACCTTTTGTTGAAGGCGATGCTAGTATTAACATCGGCGGCGGCAAACAAGTGCAGGGAAGATTACAAATGTTTCTCACCCAAGATATGAAAACGTTTACTATTATGTTTGAACTAAATGATCAACTATACTGTATGGTAATGACAGGCGAGAATTTAGAACCGTCAATGAGAGGTAAAGGTATATGAAATGGGTTTTAGTTTTTATATCGCTCACACATCACGGACATCCTATTGTAGAAGAAATAGGAAGATATGACTCTATGAAAGATTGTTTTTTTGCTAGAGAAGACCTTGCACTCAAGTTAGGTAGATACGATGGATACTTTCCTGTAAATACTCAAGCAGTGTGTATCAAGCACAATTCACAAGAATAAATACTTTTAGCAGAGGACAACAATAACGTGGCAGACACTCTTGTACTGAATGCCGACGGGCAACCAATTAGTCTTTTACCACCCTCCACTATCCAGTGGAAAGAAGCAATCACATATCTATGGTTAGACAAAGTCAACGTGCTTGAATGGTACGATGATTGGATTGTTCGCAGCTCTACTTGGGAAACACGAGTACCAGCAGTAATCATGTTAAAAGAAATGTATCGGCGGAGGCGTACGCCAAGATTCTCTCGCTACAACCTACACCTCCGTGACATGTTTACTTGTCAATACTGCCTAACTCAATTCCCTCAAAAAGATCTAACACTTGACCACGTGATTCCAATCAGCCGTGGAGGCAAGACACATTGGAATAATATTGTAAGTGCTTGTAGACCTTGCAACAGTCGCAAAGGCAACAGTCTAACACCTAAGCCCAAGCGAGCACCTTATCAACCTGAATACTACGAACTAGCTAATAATAGAAAGCAACTTGATTTCGAAATTAAACACCCTAGCTGGGAACATTGGCTAAAATAAAGTATGTTCAGAGTAGTTCCCTATAGCAAAGATCTAGACTTACAAGAATTCTTTTATGAAGCAGAGAATCGTGGATTTGAAAACAACATATCCGCACATAGACTTATTGGTTGCTTTGATAAAGAAAGAGAAAAGCAAGCCTGGATACTCTATTATAATAATGAACCTGTAGGCTCAGTAGCAGCACACAGCTTTGATGATGTAATGGGTCCTAACTCATATCGCATTGCAGCAAGAACTATGGTGTTCACAAACAAACTAGAAGGTATGCCCTATGGTACAGGACTGCGAGGACTAAGTGTTATTACCAAACATCAAAACCCTACAGCACAATTCCTTATACCTACGTGTATAGAATGGGCACCAAGTGATGCTAAACTTTATATTACTTCTAATGAAAATGAAGCAGGAACACAGCGTAGAGTACACAACATCTTTGGACCTGCATTACAAAAGCTAGGTGTTATGACACCTGTTAAGAATGTTCATTATAGAGGTACTGATCAAACAGTTTGGCATTTTGATCAACACAAGTTTTACGAACAGTTAGATAAGTTTGGACGTTGGCAATAAAAAAAGCAGCCCTAAGGCTGCTTTTCTATTATTTTAACCAAGCAACTTTTTCACCAGCATCTTTTCTACGTTTCCATTCAGCTTCGCTTCCGGGGTATCTCCATCCCCAGATGCAGACTAGTAACATAAAACCCGCTGTCCAATAGATTGCTTTTAAGTTTCCTGTTGTGAACCACATAATAGCAAGACTAGAACACATTGTTACTACCATAAAGTATTTGAACTTGGTAGGAAATATACGCTTGTCTTGCCACCCTGTTAAGAACGGTCCAAACAGTTTATGATTGTATAGCCAGTTGTGCATTCTGTCACTACTTTTGCTAAAACAATATGCGGCAATCACCGCAGGTGTACTCCAAGGTAATCCTGGAACGTATATACCAACAAAGGCAATACCTAAAAAGATCATCCCAGCAGTAAACCATAATGCTTTTCTTATGTTCATTGTTTACCTTCCGATGTACGTTTGAAAGTTTTCCTTAGAGCTTCTACAAGGTCGTGCATCATTGCATCTGTATGTAGCGGAGTAGGAGCAATTCTCAAACGTTCTTCTCCTACATCTACTGTAGGAAAATTTATTGGTTGTATGTAGATGTTATAATCATTGAGTAGCATGTCGCTCATCTCTTTGCATTTTTTTGCATCGCGAACCATAACAGGTACAATGTGAGTGCAAGCATCAGCATGTACTTCAATGCCCACCTCGGACAACATTCTAGTCAGTGTGCTTGCTCTCTCTTGATGTTTTTCTCTAAGCTCGTTGTGATCTTTGAGATATTTGATGCTTGCAAGGGCACCACTACAAATCACAGGACTTGTAGAGGTTGTGAATATAAATCCACTTGCTACAGACCGAATTGCGTCTATGACTGTTCCATCACCAGCTATGTAGCCGCCTTGCACACCATAAGCCTTGCCAAGGGTGCCATTAATTATATCGACTCGTTTTTCTCCAACTTTTTCGCAGTAGCCTGCTCCTGTTTCACCATAAAGGCCAACAGCATGGACTTCATCAATATAAGTTACTGCACCATACTCCTCGGCAAGGTCGCAGACACGAGAAATTGGACCAACATCGCCGTCCATGCTATACACGGATTCGAACACAATACAAGGAGTGTGTCCAGCTGCGGTAACAGTCTTTAATTTCTCTTCTAGATCGCTCATATCATTGTGCCTCCATATCTGCTTAGGTGCACCACTGTGTCTTATACCTTGTATCAGAGAGGCGTGATTCTTTGAATCACTTAAGAACACAATGTCGGGAATGATTTTACTTAAAGCGATGAGTGTCCACTCATTGGCAACGTATGCACTAGTGTAGAGTAATGCCGCCCCCTTGCTATGCAAACGTGCGAGCTCGTTCTCTAATGCCACATGATAGTGACTAGTACCACCAATGTTTCTTGTACCACCTGACCCACTTCCTGTTTGGTCAAGTGCAGTATGCATCGCATCAATAACTACTTTATGCTGACCCATACCAAGATAATCGTTTGAGCACCAGTTGACAATGTTTTTAATATTGTAAGGACCATACCAGATAGCTTCTGGAAAGTCTCCACGTTCTCTAACAATGTCATTAAAAACTCTGTAATTGCCTTGTTCTTTTAGATTATCAATTACTTGTTTAAACGGTGTTAAGTTTATCATAACGTATTTAATATATTGAGAGTGTCCAACGCATAAATACTGAGTAGGAGCAAATTATGGACATTAGAGATATTATCCGCGGCTTGTTAGATGAGCTAGACAAAATACAGCAAGTAGAAGACAACTATCCTGAACAAGAAACAGGAGAGCAAGGCAGTCGTTTCAAGCATATTTATGCAATGCTTGATAGAGAACGCAAGCCTGTAGCAAATGCTCCTAATGAAAAGTATGCTGATATAGATGCAGTTACAACAGATGCAGGCGGCGGTGTAAACGGTCCTAAGCACGTAGATGATATTAGAGTTAAAGACCCAAGGGGATACTAATGGCAGCGAACGGTATATCAACACTAGCAACTAAAAGAGCAAGACAAGATGCTAAACTTGCTCTAGCGGCTACTAAGCGTACTAGCACAGGTAGACGTGATACACTAAACATAGATCAACTTCCAACTGTATATGATCCTGCCAGCAACGATACAAACGATGTTATTGATAATGCAAACGCAGGCGGCTTAGTTGTTGGGAGACCTTGGACCTAATGGCTAATAGAAAACACTACGCTTTTCAACAAATGGTAGCCGCTGGCTACTCAGACGACCACTCACACAATCACAAGTTTGGTGCCGCACCTGCTATATCAATCAACACTACAAGTTCAATATGGGACGTACAAGGTTTATATCCTTGGACAGCATTAGACACACCAGCAGTGGTAAATGTAGAACGCAACAATGCCGCAGACAACGGTATGGTTGTTACAGTACAAGGCTTAGATGAAAATTGGGATTACCAAACGGAAAACATTACCATAACAGGTGCGGACCAAGTGGGTACTAAACTATGGCGTAGAGTAAATAGAGCATACGTCACAGGAGCCGCACAACAGTATAACACAGGCGACATTGACATTGAAGCAGGTGCCGCAGGCGGTACAACAGTTGCTCGTATCACAGCCAACCTTGGACAGACACTGATGGCAGTGTACACTATTCCAAGAGGCTACATTGGCTACTTGTATCAAGGCACTATGACTATCCAAGAAGGTGGTGATGGTACAGGCTATATGTTTATAAGACGCAACGGCGAAGGCGTTACATTTCGTGTAGCCCATACATTTGAAGTGGGCAACTCTGCCTACAACTACAAGTTCTCATTCCCTCCAGCAATACCAGAGAAGAGTGACATTGATGTAAGAGCATTTGTTCGTGCTAACAACTCACGTGTTACAGCAACGTTTGACATTCTTCTTGTAGAGAACGATCCAGAAGCACCTATTACCGATCTACTATAAAAAATTAACCCCCCGCCTAGTGGAACTAAACGAGGGGCTTCTACTACTTACTTATTATTACGGGCTATGCCCTAAAATGTACTTTCTGTTAGAATATTATTTATTCCCGTTTACAAAAGCGTAAAACTTTTCAGCTGCTTCTAGTACAGTTTCAGTACCAGGTACAGTAGGAAGTTCTACTTTGGTTACAACTTCGTCGTGTTCCTTCTTAATAGAAGTTTCGAATTGTCCCCATTTTGCATAATAGTCTTGCCATACGCTATTGTTAGCAAGTTCTAGGATCTTTGTGCGGATTTCGTAACCGTTTTTGTTTGCAGTTACTTTTGGCATTGCTGCCTTCATTGCTTCGGCGAATTGCTCGAATTGTTTTGATACTTCACTCATTGTTTTCTCCTTGTGTGTATGTGTGTAAGTGTTACTAATGTAACAGAGTATTTAGCAAATGTCAAGATTAAATGCAACAGAAATTCGATTTTCTGCAGATCGGTTTACCAAAACACTGTGAGCAGTGTTGCCCGGAAACAACACTATCATACCATTTTCTGGTGTAATTTTGTGTCCTGAACTAGTATTACGTGTAAACGGAAACTGTTTGGTAAGATCTTTAATTGGGGCTTGTAGGTTGTGTATGAACAGGTCGCCACATTCATCACCAACATTGATATAAACAATCCCGCTGAAGTCTGCTGCTGCATGTGTGTGCATGATATTAGCACAGCCAGGATCGTTTATGTTAGCCCATTGTGCAGTGATAGCATATTCTTGCTGTTCATTACCTAACATTCTAAAATACTTTTTAACATGACTGCTAACAATACTGTCTACTAGTTTTAGGTCTTGATTCCTGCTTTGCCAGCCGCCATCGTTAGAAACTTTTACTCCTGGGTGTAAGGCCAGTTCTAGTATTTCTTTTTCAATAGATGATAGGTCAGCAGTTGTGTAACCTATGTAGATTGGAATTGCAAATAGTTCTGTTAGCATGAAACTATTTACGACTAGAAAAGAAAAAAGCGTCCGAGTCTGGACGCTTTGCTCTTATTATTTTCCGTTTAAGAAGTCTGCTTCTTCGTCAGTGTAAGGCCACATTATAGTATGCCTCCCCAGAACAGTCCATTTAATAATAGAAAGCCTGATAGGAAACTCATCAACCCAAGAAACACTAAACTAGTTCTAATAAAGTCTTTGATACTAAGCATGAGCTTTACCTTTCCAAGTAGCATATTTTTTGCCTCTTAGATAATGATCACCTGCTTCATAGTTTTCTTTTTTAATTAGTTCGCGAACAGGTTCATTAGCAATCCAATAGATCTCTCCACGAGCAATACCTAGATCGTTAAGTTCGTGATCTGATAATGCACTAAGTTCTTTAATAGTTCTACGAGCTAGTTTTTGTTCTGGAGTAAGTCCAAATAGTCTTTTAAAACTAATCATTGTTCTTTGCTCCTTGTAACATAAGAGCTTTTGCTTCAGCATAGTAACCTTGACGTGCAAGTTCGCTTGCGGCTCTTGCTCTGCCTGCTGACTCTCCCATTGCTATCATACCTACGAATACTACGTTTATTGCTTTGCGAACTACTTCGCAGAACTTACAAGTGTAAGCCCATGTTGATTGTGCTATTGTGCTCATTGATATACTCCTCCTACTGTTGGCAACTTTCCTGGATTGTTTTTCATTTGTTGGTAAGCAATTTGCCAATTGTTACCGTATTCAGTCTTAGCCCAACGAATTAGATCAGAGTCGTTTGCTTTTGGTGCAAACAAGCCTTTCATCCAAGACATCAGACTGCTATTTTTATTAGCCATCTTTTTCTCCTATTGATGTATGGATGCTTTGTGGTTAGCATGATACCCCGGAACTTCCCCGGCGGTGCAACTGCCTTTGGCAGTCGTCAATCACTTGTAAGGCATGGATTATGCCCTAGTCTTTCCTAGTGTCTATGTGTGTAGTATCAGTGAAAACCATTAATGGTTTCTACTAATACCCATCTATTTATCATATAGTACAGCCATGCTTACATTTTTTCAAGTGTTTTCTGTGCAAGACTGTGTTGCTATTTTTGCATGAGTGTCATTAGATTATCTAATGTATAGTATAAAAAACTTTTTGGCAAACTGAGGTTGACACAGACTAATACTTTAGTATAATAGTATATGTGTTAACTAAGCCGAGGAGGCAAAATGAACATTAATCAAGAAGAACTGCTAGAAGAATTGGAAAGCGTCAAGCATTGTATTGAAATGACGCATGGCAATATCAAGCACAAAGCAACACAAAAGATGATTATTAGTGTATTAGATAAACGTATTGCACAACTACAAGATCAAGTTGATGCTGCCATTGCTACGCAAGAAATGGCAGGAGATCCGTTCGAGGTAGCGTAATGGCTAAGGATAACGGACATTACGTAGGATTGGATCGCGGCAAAAAACTCCCAGAAGGACATAAGGGTGGACACTACATTGCTGGTGTCCAAACTGAGGAAGGTAACCACAAGGACGGTAAACGTTTCCTACACGGAAAGAAACGTCCTGACTTGGATGCTCTAGAAGCAGGCGATCCAGATAACAACGCAATCAATAATATCCCAGACGATGATGACTGGGGACAAATATGAAAATATTCGAAGCAATGGTTTTAATTAGCAAAGACGATTGTCCAATGTGTGCTCCGGGTACAACATTCAAAGGTACTCATGCAAACATAGTTCATATGTGTACACCTGCTGTAGAATTAGAACACGCAAGAGAATACTTTCGTAATCAGGGAAAGATAATGAGTAATATTCACGAAGTAGGTACAACTACTTTTAAAGATCACAAGGAGTAATTATGAAGTTTGATACTTTTACACCAAGGAACGGTTATGGCCATTCGGCCTTCAATAGAACACTAAGAAACACACAAATGTTTGGAGTGTTTATTGCAATTTGTATAGCAATCGTAGGATTGTTTTAATAGGCGAAAGCCGAGGAATAAAAATGAGTTTAGAAAGAGATGG
>Ga0181592_10004837_pt1 | contig 11109 bp, 10 predicted proteins | sample 071ome_20_FD_133755 | JGI IMG/M metagenome (GOLD analysis project Ga0181592, IMG submission 133755) | Coastal salt marsh microbial communities from the Groves Creek Marsh, Skidaway Island, Georgia - 071412BT metaG (megahit assembly) | ecosystem: Environmental > Aquatic > Marine > Intertidal...
GAAGATCTGATGAAAAGTATCCATGATATGCAAGTACGCATAAAACTATTGGAGGCAAGTAACAATGTCCGACAACAATGATAACGTACCCGATAAAGCGGCGTATCAAGTAAACCGTAGACTTATGTGCTGGGCTGCTTTGGGCATGATGATGGCCGTCGTTGTGTGCTTTCTCATTGATCCGCAGAAATATGGTGGGTCTGAGCTTGGCCCCATTTTTTACGGTTTGTCTGGCCTCGTCGCCGTCTACTTTGGTGCCACTTCGTTCCAGCAGGCTAAAAAATGATTGGTAGTCTAATAAGCGGCCTTGTAGGTCCAGTAACTGGTATCCTTGACAAAGTTATTGAGGACAAAGATCAGAAGGCCCGTCTCGCCCATGAGATAGCTACGCTTGCCGAGCGCCAAAGCCACGAAGTGATTATGGCTCAGATAGAGGTGCTGAAGGCCGATGCTAAAGGTAATTGGTTCCAAGCGAGTTGGCGACCCTTAATTGGGTGGATTTGCGGTCTTAGTTTAGGCATAAATTACATGGTCAGCCCTATAGCCGCTGGTTTTGGTGTTGAGATACCGCAGGCTGATATGAGTGTTATGATGCCTCTGATGTTTGGTATGCTTGGGATTTCCGGCATGAGGTCTTATGATAAGAAACAGAAGACTGATACAAAGGTTATGAAGTAATGGCAAAAACATCTGTAGGTGCTGTGTGGAGACCTATACCGGTCAAGAAACGTACTTCTATTGGCCAATCACCATTGAGCCGCCCGTCGAATAAACATAAGCGACGTAACTGGAAAAAGTATAGAGGTCAGGGCAGATGACATTTCTAGAGAAGCTCCGTAAAGACCTAGAGAGAGATGAAGGCGTAATGTACGCCGTGTACAATGACCACTTGGGTAAGAAAACTTGTGGAATTGGGCATCTTTGTCTTAAAGGTGAACCTGAGTATGATTGGCCTCCCGGAGCACCTGTGTCTGAAGAACGCGTACAAGCACTGTTTGAGAAGGACATGGCAACCTGCCTAAACGACTGCCGTTGGGCCATTAACAACTTTGATACTTACCCGGAAGAAGTGCGGCTCATATGCTGCAATATGATGTTTAATCTTGGACGTCCTCGATTCTGTGGGTTTAAGAAGTTTATTGCAGCGGTACACGCTACTGATTGGATAACTGCGGCAAAAGAGATGGCAGATAGTAATTGGCATCGACAGGTGCAGAACCGTAGTGGGCGTCTAATTAAGCGTATGCTTGCGGTAGGAGGTATAAGCGATGAAGACTAAACATGAAGCCGCAGTTAACGCTGAAGGCGCTGTAGAACCCTCCCATGAAATAGAAGTTGTTTGTGCACACTGCGGATATGATCTAGATGCAGCAGAGCTAGAGGCTGATACTTGTTCCGATTGTGGTAATTCGTTACAATTAAAACGTAGTGTAGCCATAACCGTCACAACACTTCCGTTGTTCGGAGCTTCTCTGGAGTAGCGTTTATGCCGCTAAAGAAGTTAGCCTTACAGCCCGGAGTCAACCGAGAGCGAACCCGTTATACCAATGAAGGTACTTGGTATGAGTGCGATAAGGTGCGTTTTCGTAAAGGCTTCCCTGAAAAATTAGGGGGTTGGCAGCTTATATCGTCCTCAACTTTTACTGGTGTGTGCCGATCTCTTTGGTCATGGGTTACACTTAGCGGATTTAGTTATGTTGGTGTTGGCACCAATGTGAAGTTCTACGTCGAATTGGGCGGTGCATATTATGACATCACTCCACTTCGTGCGACAACAACCAATACAGCAACATTCGCAGCAGTTTCTGGATCCACTACTATTACGGTAACTGATGTGGCTCATGGGGCTGCTATAGGAGATTATGTTACATTTAGCGGTGCTGCTTCTTTAGGCGGCAATATTACTGCCGCTGTTCTAAACGCAGAATACACTGTCCAGTCTGTTCCTGATGCCGACACATACACCATTACAGCCACAGCTACCGCAAATGCATCCGACACCGGAAACGGTGGGGGTAGTGTAACCGCCGAATATCAAATTCCTATTGGTAACGCTACAGCGGTGCCTTTAACTGGATGGAGTGCTGGTGGTTGGAGTTCTGGTACATGGGGTATCGGCGTAACTACTACCGACCCAATACGTCTCTGGAACCAAACTAATTTTGGTGAAGACCTTGTTCTCGCTTACCGTGGTGGTGGCATCTACTATTGGGATGTAACAAGCGGCACCTCTAGTCGTGCAGTTAATATATCTACTCTGGCGGGAGCTTCTAACACTCCTACGGTGCAAAATAGTATTCTTGTATCGGACATTAGCCGGTTTGCGTTTGCATTTGGCACCAATCCTTTAGGGTCTTCTACACAAGATAAGATGTTAATCCGTTGGTCTGACCAAGAAGATATAGCTAACTGGACCCCTACAGCTACAAACCAAGCGGGTAGTCTACGGCTCTCTCGTGGGACTGAAATCATTACTGCTAAACAAGCTCGACAAGAAGTGCTGGTATGGACTGACTCTTCTTTATATTCCCTACAGTATTTAGGTGGTACTGCAGCGTGGGGCGCACAGTTAGTTGGTGACAACATATCCATAGCTTCTCCCAATGCCGTGACCTATGCATCAGGTGTTGCGTTCTGGATGGGTACAGACAAGTTCTATTCTTATGATGGTAACACACTACCTCTACCGTCAGACCTACGACGCTATGTATTCAATGATTTTAACGCTGAACAGATAGACCAAGTATTTGCAGGTACTAATGAGGCGTTTCACGAGATATGGTGGTTCTATTGTTCTGCAAATTCAGAAGTCGTGGATCGCTATGTAGTCTACAATTATGTAGATAAAATTTGGTATTACGGCACAATGGGGCGTACAGCTTGGCTGGATTCTGGCACGAGACAATACCCACTCGCCGCTACCTACACATACAACCTCGTCAACCATGAAGAAGGTATTGACGATAACGAGACTGGTACCCCTGCAGCGATTAACTCCTATATAACGTCAGGTGAGTTTGATATCGATGATGGAGATAAGTTCGCATTTGTCTGGCGTATATTGCCAGATATGACGTTTGATGGGTCTACCGCCTCATCTCCTGCAGCTACCATGACGTTATACCCACTAAAGAACCCCGGTGCTGGCTATAATGACCCTGCATCGGAAGGTGGCGTGAACTACGCTAATATAACTAGGAGTGCGACGGTTCCAGTTGAGCAATTTACTCAACAACTTAATACTCGTGTTCGTGGTCGCCAGCTTGCTGTTAAGATATCCTCAGAAGATCTAGGGGTGCAGTGGCAGTTAGGATCCCCACGACTAGATATGCGTGCAGATGGTCGGCGCTAATGGCAAACGAGCTAGAGACTCCACAACCACCCGCACTACCGATTGCTAGTTTTGACTATGATAGGGGCGCTGTTACTCAGAAAGATAACATCCTTCGACTATTTTTTAACCGGCTGACAGCTACTATTGGCGATGTATTGAGTACTGAGGATGGCGGCAAGTTTTTGTATATGCCTCGTGGGTTGTTCTACAGCACCACTAACCAGACTGCGGCAGCTACCAATACTGGATACCCTGTAGAGTTTGAGAATACGTATATTGGTAATGGTGTTAGTATTGGCGGCACTGATGATACGCGAATAACCGTGTCCTCTGATGGCGTTTATAACTTCCAAGTAACCTTAACTATCCAACATACGAACTCTTCTGATGCAACAATTTGGACATGGATCAACAAGAACGGTTCGGATGTTGCCTATGGGGGTCAGAAACAAACTATTAAAGGTAATGACGATAAGGCTATCTATTGGAACTTCTCTATCGACGTCGAAGCTGGTGAGTATATAGAAATGTATTGGGCTGTGAGTGATACTACAGCAAGTTTGCATACGGAAGCCGCTACAACCCCACATCCGGGAGTACCATCTAGTATCGTGGCAGTATCTTTCGTCAGCAACCTATAAAACATTGTGACTTTCTAATACCGGTGCTACCATGCTTGTCCCTTTAATAGAGGTGCAATATGAACCGTTTAGAACTTTTTAACGCCCTTTTGGGTGTGGTGAAGATAGATCCTTCCAATATAGAACCTGCTGTATCTGAGGATGTTACCTTAGAAGATGCGGGGTTAGACAGCTTCGATTTAGCTTTATTTGGTATGTATATTGCTGAAATATACGATATACCTGAAGACGTTGCTCGTAACATCCCAATGACCACCATACGTGAAGCCTTTGAGTATGCTGAACAACATGGCGCTAAAAAACCTGAATCTGTAGATGCTGTTATGGAGTCTATACAATGATCCATATGACCTACGCAGTCACCGTGTCTACTACTGAAACTACCCTATACGAAGATATAGCCTACCCTCAACGGGCTCATGTAATCAGTAAAACGTACGCACGAGCTAAATCAGGGTTATCGTACCCCGCACACAATCTTCTTAGCCGAGTTATTACCCCCACTGCTATAAATTACGTACATGATAACCCTGTACCGGGCAAAACAGCGTTTTTATTTGCCGCTGGAAACCAAACTTGGCCGCATAAAACTGCGCGATACGATAATAACCCCGATGCAGAATTATACCACTCTACAAAAATACCCTTCATAACCCTCACAAATATATATGCGGGTCGTATTGCATCCATGTTTGGCGTTGAAGATCATATATCCACCGATGCTACAGCATGTGCATCTAGTTTGAAGGTACTTATGGATGCCCAAAACCTGTTATGGCACTACGGTTTTGACCGTGTGATTGTGTTAAGTGGTGAGGATGGTGTGTCTGTTCAATCTCTTGAGTTCTTTGGGGATGCTAGAGCCTCTTTACTCCTTGAAGATGAAACTAAGCGGAGACCTTCAGCGTTTGACGGTAAGAATTATGGGTTTCATGTTGGCCAAGGGGCTGTATTAGCTATATTTGAACGCGAGCACCCAAACATGCGGGAGCCTTTAGCTACATTCCTTGGTGCATATACCGCTGCAGAGAGCAATAGAAACCCATTAGGCCAAGAAGAAAACGGTGCCGGATACGTTAGGGCTATAGAAGGTGCTTTGGATGTAGCCAAACTACCCGCAAATGTAGTAAAAGTGGTTAAGACGCATGGCACCGGCACTCCGGTCAATAATGCTGCAGAGAAAACCGCACTGACTTCAGTGCTTAATAGCTTTATAGCTACATCGTATAAGCAGCGAGTGGGGCATACATTGGGTGCTAGTGGGTTATTAGAGACAGTGTTGTTGCTTAAGGATATGGCTAACGGCTATATTCCGGGTATACCTAATAGAACTGAGGACGATTCAGTGTTTGTATCTGGAGATGTCCCCGCACAAAAAGGTGTTATACTAAGTCTCGCTGCCGGTATGGGTAGCGCATTTTCTGCAGCTTTGTTCTCTACGGATATCTAATATGGATTTAGTTGACAGCAAAGAACGTAAGCTTCAACCACCGGAAGTACTTGTGTACGCCGCTGCTACCAACAACGGGCTTGTTCCTGTTGGAGGTGAGACTCCTTATCCTGTCCAAGCTATGATTAGTTCTATTGCTGCAGAAGCAAATATGCCTCGTACCGATATCAAACAGTTTGGTAATACGTTATTTATTTCACATCGAGGTAAGGGTGCTAACCGAAACAAGATGGTTGGTAGAGCCCTAAATGCAGATACAGGCAGAAATTTTCTTACTAACTCACTACAATTCATATCTTATTTACAGAAGAAAGGTATAACTCATTACTCCACATCGTTTGAAGCTAACAGTAACTTTCTAAACGCTTTTAAAATATTCCAGCGTTTAACCAAAGGTATTGATACTAAGGTGGCTATTGGTAGGAACAAACGCACCGGAGAATACAGGGCTTTCATACTTATAGGTGAAGATCCTATACCGATGGAGGTGTAGATGGGTGTTGTTCTAAGTGCGGCTGAAGATGTTGGTGGTGCTGTTGTAGATGTTGTTGAGACTGTCGCAGCGCCAGTTGCAGATGTTGTATCTAGTCCTGTTCAAGAGATTGCTGACTTAGTAAACACTGGCCAGTTGCCCCTTCTTGGTGGCGGCGGTGGGAATATATTTGATGACATAGTCGATATTGGTGGAGATATAGTTGATTTTGCAGGTGATGCTGTTGGTGAAGTAGTTGACGTTGTTGAGGACGTAGCTGACGTTGCCGTAGATGCGTTTGAGTGGATTGGCGAGACAGTTGTTGATGCTGCGGAGTGGACTTACGACGAGATACTTGAACCTGTAGTTGGGGTTGCCGAAGGTATTGTGCAGGGGGCTATAGATGACCCGTTAGGCACCGCTATTATGATTGCTGCCGCCTCCACAGGTAACCCATTTATTATTGCCGCTGCCGCTGCCGCAAGAACCGCTATCAATGGCGGTAGTGTCGAAGAGATGCTCATATCCGCAGGCACTTCCTATCTCGGTGCTGAAGTCGGTTCATTTGTAGGAGATTATATAGGTAGCACCGTTGCTAGTGAGGCAGGGGCTACAGCCGGAAGAATAGCCGCCCAATCAGCCGCAGGTGCTACTAGAGGTGCTATAACTGCAGCCGCAACCGGAGAGAGCATAGAAGATGCGGCCCTACGTGGTGCCGTCAATGGAGCCGCCGCTGCGGGTGTTAGTTCTCTCGGAAGTTATGTTCGAGGTCAGGTGAGCCCCACACCAACCGCTACTACAGGGACAGCCGGGGCGGTAGACATAGATGTAGACCCTGACTCGTTTAACTCTACATTCACTAATACATACGACAGCGTTTCAAATGAATTAAGCTCCCTTGTAGATGGGTTCGATACGCTTCCCAATATAGTCCAGAATACCATAACTAGTGGCGCTGCTGCAGCTATAACTTCTTATGTAGAAACCGGTGAAGTTAATGAAGACGTTGTAGCCGCGCAGATGTTCAATTCCGCCATTACTGCGGGTATGGTGCGTAGCGCCGTTAATGATAGTGAATATTTTGACCAAAATACCACCGAAGGTAGAACCCGTACCGCTCTCTTAACGCAAGCAACAAATGCAGCGGTAGCCTCAGCATTTACTGGCGCAGATCCTTCTAGAGTAATATACAGCTCGTTACAATCTGCAGCCGCAAGTAGTTTAAATCAAGCTATCAATGATATTTCTGAGGGTGGTCTTTTACGCGCTTTTGATGAGGTTGCTGGAACTCAAGCCGACGTCGATAGTGCATATGCTAACGCCCAAGATATTGGAGACAGTTTAGAAGATCTTAGTTTACGACTTACATCTTCCAATGACCGTATAGGCACTTTAGAAGGTATTACACTAGAAGATGCGGCGGCACTTGATGCTCTTATGCAGCAGGGTGATGTGTTTGTTGACCGGGCTAATAATCTTAGAGAGCAACGACGTGTTGCGGATAACTATCTTAACGGTCTTTACGAACGCAAAGATCAACTTGATGCCATAGGTAGTTCCGGTACATGGAGCGCCGAATACCAGTCAGAGTACGACTTTCTAATCGACAACATAAACAGTCAAGTAGCCACAGTTAATAGTCTAAATAGCCAGTACAACGATGCCGTAGCTGCTTCAAATACATGGCAAAATAATAATTCTGCATTGTTAGGCGAACTTACTACAGCATACGACAATAGTATTGCAGAGCTACAACAAGAAGTATCCAATGCACAGTTACTGGCCGAGCAGTGGAATGCTCTCAATACCGAATATAGTGAGGCTGTAGATACATATAATACAGCTACAGAACAGCTTGTTCGTGATGAACAATACGTAGATGAATTGATTGTGCCCATCACAGAGGCAGCGCAGAGGGCTGTTGTCGATACTATTACTGCCGACCCAGTTCTTAACACACCACAGTTTAACCCTGACGAATACCGGGAAATGTATGGTCTAACTGAAGACCAAAACCCCTATACACATTGGTTAGAGACAGGACGTACGAATTACGTAAACCAAGAGCATAAAGACACTGCAGATAAGAATTTTGCAAGGTCCATAGCTCAGAGTTTAGCACCCCAAGAATCTAATGTTTATCAACTTGCTACAACCGTAGAAGAAAGATTGATGCAATCTTTGGGGTTAAATGAATTTGAAGCTGGAGAGTTAGCTGTCCAAAGCCTTGCGGATTTAGGGTTAGTCGAAGATCCTTATCAATCTATAGGCTCTCTAACGGAGATACCTGACTTTTTCCCGACAGCTTATGACTTAACACTAGCCGAAGGCGTAACAAAAGAAGACGTTCTTACAGGTAAAGCGCGCGCTAGAGTTGACTCCATAAATGCCAGAACTGGAGAGATGGGCGTTACCTTTATACGGGAGCCAGAAATTGGAGGTCAGGTATTTGATCCAGTCTCAAACTTGTATGTTAGAGCTACATATGACCCCATAAGTGGACAAGGTGCTTACTTTGATGTTCGGAATGGTGAATTAGTTTCCACCTTCACGGATGCCTTGATAACACCAGAAGGTGAACTCTCTGTAAATCGTAACGGGGTCCGTACTAATGTTCGGAACTTCAGTGAAATACCTTTAGACGTAGTAGATACGTTTGAAATGCATCCGGTTATGAGATTACAAGCCGCCGGGATGTTAGGTATAACCAGAGAAGATTACGACAACCTCGATCCTATCCAACGTAACTTATATAAGTTAGCGACAAATATTAACGAGTGGACTGCATCTGCATCTGCAGATCCATCTATCCCAGAAGCGGCGGCTAGTAATAGACGACAAGCTGCTAATGCTATCATGCAGGTTGCTACATTTATACCAAGTTTAGCAAATAGAGCAGCTACGTTTTTATATAACGCACAAGTTGGCGAAGGTGCTCGGCTACTTCCGTTTACCAGTGAAGCCATAGACTTCTTTGCGCCTGAAGGTTCGGCTCTAGATTTTGACCCTGCAGACCCTAGCCAGACGTGGTTGGGGCGCACCATAGGGAACCTGCGACAGATTACTCAAGCCGGGAATACGGCTGAAGTACAAGATACCATACGTAATATGGATCAAGATATAGCAGGGGCTCCGACGTGGCTTGCGGGAATAGAGCGTGGGTTTAATGCCATATCGGATGCACCGGGCGTTGTTCTGTTTGATAAGGTAGGGGGTGAATGGGGTGAGGAACTTCTAACCTATGTTGTTGGTGCATCCACAGGTTTAACCGCTGCAAATCAAGCTGTTCGAGGAGGTAGAATAGCCGCTGAGGCAGCAAACAGGTACGCATCGCGTGTAGGATTTACTACTGTTTTTGGGATTAACGTCGCAGATGAGATTACAGGTGCGGCGGAAGAAGCATATACCCCCTTATACCAAGCCTATATGGAGACTGTCCCCCTAGATATGCGGGCGGACCCGGATGTTATTAAACGTGCTAATGAATATGCCGCAACACGCGCTGCTAACCTTGGTTTAAGAGCTGGTCTTATAGAAGGTAGTTTAGGCGCAATACTCCCTGCCAGTGTATTTAAACAGTGGGGATTTGGAGATGATGCTGCAAACGCAGCAATGGAATTATCAAAACGCGTTCGTAACACGGCAGTAGTTACAGGAGCAGAGGCTGTTAGCGAAAGTTTCTCGGAGGCTTCAACAGCAATTGGTGTTGCCAATTACGAAGCTCAACTTGATCCTTCTGTCCTTGAGCCGGGAGGTAAATACGAAAATTTTGGGGCATACCTTTCTGGACCGATGCTTTGGTCCGCTTTGGCAGGTTCTACAGTAGCAGGCACCACTAATACTGCGGCAGAAATGATGGCTGCTGTGGATGCAGGCACTTATACTTCTGAATTCAATAATGTAGATCCTGCAGAATGGGCTAGTGAATTAGGCTCTATAAATACTGGTAATCCTGTCGCCGACGTACTGCTAACATATAACCCTGCGCTTAGTACCGCATACACGAATACGCAATCTACAGATCCAAATGTACGGGCGGCTGGTGAAGCCGAGATTCAAGACCTCTTTGGCTGGGATCAGTTCTTTGATGAAGGGGGTACACTTATTGATCTTAGCCCCGATGCACAGGGTATTTACAGTGTAGCGAGTGATACACTTAATACGGTCAACGATAGCGCGTATACAACCCCTACTGAGGTGCGGGAAACTTATAGCTCCCTCTCAGAAACAGCGCCAATTCAATTATCAGACGCCGAACTACTTAGCTATACCGGGCAACGACCTGATGAAAATCTCGTGCAGGATATTCGCACAGATATAAACCGTGGGTATATACAAGAGCTTCTTGATACTGCGGGACTTCCTAGCACCGATGCAGATGTAGATGCGGCACTTACTGCCGCAGTGGAGCAATACGATGTCGCTCCAGATGCAATGCTCGATACTAGAATTGGGTCTCGTTTGGCTTTCCAATACAACCCGTCGCAAGCAGTTACCGATATAGTAGCTAGCCAGTTAGGTCGTCCGGGACAAGCTGTTACTGAACAAGATATTGCAAATGTAGCTGATGTTATAGCGCGGCAAGATACTGCTACCGAACCTCTAGTTTACACGGAGGCAGAGTCATCCCTAGATGTAAACAATGATGGTGTAATAGATATAAATGACCAGATCGCGCTGCAAACACTACAAACACAGCAGCAAACAGGTATATATACTGACACCTCTGTATCTGTAGATCCATTAAGTCCTTTTGCACCGACAGGTGTGTATGCAGAGCTAGAACGTCAGCGAGCTGCTGCCGCTAGACAAAGACAGCGTGCAAATGTGGGCCAACTCATAGGTATGTTACAAGGTGCACAAGGGCCAAAACTTGTTGCAGAAAGTCCTGAAGTTAAAGATATAGAATATTATTATAATCCTTATGAGGCTGAGAGCATATTTGCAACACCGAAACAAGCTGGTATATTTGGCTCTGAGCTAGCTGGAGACAACCCAAATAGTGCAAATGATGACTTCTTAAGTCAGTTACGGCGCGCCACCGGAGGTATATAATGGGCTGGTTTGAAGATCTTTTGAATGACATTGGTTTAGGTGATCTAGGTATTGATGTTGGCGGTGTTGCTGACCTAGCTGGCCCTGCCCTGCTTTCTTACGGCATACAGGAATTATTCCCCGGTTTTACCGACCCACAACGTCAAATGGCTGGATA
>Ga0181592_10004844_pt1 | contig 11103 bp, 5 predicted proteins | sample 071ome_20_FD_133755 | JGI IMG/M metagenome (GOLD analysis project Ga0181592, IMG submission 133755) | Coastal salt marsh microbial communities from the Groves Creek Marsh, Skidaway Island, Georgia - 071412BT metaG (megahit assembly) | ecosystem: Environmental > Aquatic > Marine > Intertidal zone...
GTTGGGTTTCAGGCGGGATTGAACCAATAAGATCTCTTCAGCGAGGTGCGGTTGCCCCCCTTGTTGCAGTACGTGGGCGTAGGCCATGGTTAGCGGATGATTGCCCGGCGATACCCGCAAACGCGCCTCAATTTTTTTTGCCGCGGCGTCGGCTTTGCCTTTTGCCAGAGCTATATCAGCATCGGCAAGTACATACTCGATACGCTGTTCGTTCTCCGCCCAAATTCCGTCCAGTACGAGAGCAGCCTCGTCGGGTCTTCCCGCCTGTGTTAGGGCCAGTGTGAGGCCGTAACTAGCGGCCTCTCTTGATCGCGGATTACCCTCTATCTGATTTTTAAAAATAGTCACCGCTTCCTCAGGCGTATCGGCGAGAGACACGGCGACCCGGGCGCGCATGAGTTGATATTGGAGGCTAACCGGTCTGATGCGTTTCGGGTACTGCATGGCGCGGGTGCGTGTGTCTGCGATTCGTTTTTCAGACAGCGGGTGGGTGCGAAGAAATTCGGGTAGCCGATTGGCGCTGCTGTAGCGGGTGGTGGCCAACATCCGCTCAAACATGGCGGGTGCGGCGTAGGGATCCATACCCGCGTCATAGAGCAGCCTGAGTCCAATCCGGTCTGCTTCAGCTTCATTAGCGCGGCTGTAGCGGAGCTGCTGATCCTGCAGCGCGGCTTGGGTGGCTGTCATGGCAGCGAGACCAGCGTCAGTCCCGGCTGTCGCCGCTAATAAAATACCTGCAAGCAGGCCAGCAATATTGAGTGGGGACTGGCTTTGGGCCATCTCCACACCACGGGAAAAGTGACGCTGGGATAGGTGGGCAATTTCATGAGCGATAACCGTTGCGAACTCATCTTCGGTCTGGGCATATTGGAACAGCCCGGTGTGCACCCCGATGATACCCCCGGGAACGGCAAACGCGTTGATATTTGGGTTATCGACGATGATTAGTTCCAGACGCCGATCCTGTAAGTCGCTGTGAGTGACCAGATCAAAAACCATTGACTCCAAATAACTGTAGAGAAGAGGGTCATTGACGGTGGGGGCTTGACGACGGAAGGCCTTTAACCAGTCCCGACCTAAGTTGTACTCGAATTCCGAGGAAAACAGACTGGTACTGGATTCCCCAAGATTAGGTATTTTCAGATCCTCGGTGACCGGTTTGCCAACCGTCGGAAAGAAAAGACTGAGGCATAGCAGGATGCCACTCCAGAAGGCTAATGGTCGCTTTAATACTTGCAGACGTGTCGGCATAAGCGCACTTTATCGCAACTGGGCTCATAGTGATGACATCAATGAGGCCAGCTTTAGTAAATATTCAGGATCTGTCCTGTTTGGTTGATCAAGCCGGTATACTGGGCTGCGCCGAAAATGGATTTTGGTGATAACTCAATGACCTCAACCCAACCCGACAAGCAGATTGATGCCCGTGGACAACAGTGCCCGATGCCCTTATTGATGGCCAAGCGCGGCCTGCGTGAGCTGGAACCGGGGATGGTGTTGGAATTACTGGCCACCGATCCGAGTTCTGCACGAGACCTGCAATCTTTGCAGCGGCTTGGGGGTCACAAGGTTGAAACGGAAGTCTCTGAAACTGGCATTTATCGTCACACCATTACCAAGGCCTGACTATGCTGGACGTCCTCAAAAAATGGTACCACCAATATTTTAGCGAAGAGGAGTCGGTGCTTCTCCTCCTGCTGTTGTGCGCCGGTTTAATTATTTTGGTCACAGTGGGCGATATTCTCACCCCGGTATTCATTGCGGTCATCTTGGCTTATTTGATGCAGGGCATCGCTAACCGGTTGCAGCGCTCGGGCTTATCCCCGCGGGTGGGTGTTGCTGTCGCCATGGCGCTGTTCATCAGTTGTTTCTTTGGGGTGATATTGGGTTTGTTGCCACTCGTCTGGCGACAGTTGGGCAGTCTCGCCAAGGAAGCGCCGGCAATGGTTGAGCGTGGCCGACAGGCGCTCTCGGTGTTGCCTGAAAATTATCCATCCCTGATCAGCCAGCAACAGATCAACCAGGTGATGAATGCCATTCAGAGTGAGATGGCGCAGTTAGGTCAGATTGTGGTGGCCAAAGGATTTAGCAGCATTCCGGGGCTCCTCGCACTACTGGTTTACATGGTGCTCATTCCCCTGCTGGTATTTTTTCTGCTGAAGGATCGAGAAAAAATAATGGCTTGGGGAGCGGGATTTCTACCGGCACACCGACCCCTTCTCAATGACATCTGGGCACAGATGAACCGGCAATTCTCCAACTACGCCCGGGGTAAGGTCATTGAAATTGTCATTGTTGGAGTGGTGAGTTACGTCACCTTTAAAATTCTTGGATTGGACTACGCGGCTCTGCTGGGTTTACTGGTTGGATTGTCGGTGATCATCCCTTACATCGGTGCTGCATTGGTAACGATCCCCGTTTTGATGGTGGCTTTTTTCCAGTGGGGTCTGACGGAAGATTTCTACTGGGTGTTTTTCTCCTACGGCATGATTCAGGCCCTTGACGGTAACGTGCTGGTTCCGCTTTTGTTTAGCGAGGCGGTCAACTTGCATCCCATCGCGATTATCGTTGCGGTGCTATTTTTTGGCGGTATATGGGGCGTTTGGGGGGTCTTTTTTGCAATCCCTCTGGCGACGCTCATTAGCGCGGTCGTGACCGCATGGCCTACAGCCTACAGGGAACATCAGACCTAGATAGCTGTCTCACTCACGTCAATTTTAAAGTTTGGAGAATATCATGGACGTAAGCTCTCGGCCCGCCTCGCGATATGGAAAGCTGCTGTTTGTTGCTGGTGCGCTGTTGCTAGTGCTTGTATCGGGGTGCGATCAAAAAGCAGCTACTGACAGTGAAAGCGACGCAGCTGCAGAAAAGCAGCGCGTCATTCAAAGCCCAAACGACACCAGAGCCTATCGAGCAGTGACACTTGAAAACGGGATTGAGGTGTTGCTGGTTTCAGACCCGGCGGTAGAAAAATCGGCGGCTGCGCTCAGCGTTGGTGTTGGACTAATGTTTGATCCGATGGCCTATCAAGGAATGGCACACTTCCTTGAACATATGCTTTTTATGGGGACCGAGGCCTATCCGGATATCGACGGTTACATGACCTATATCAACGAGAATGGTGGTTCCAGAAACGCCTACACTTGGCTCGATATCACCAACTACATGTTTGAGATCAAGAATAGCGCTTACGAGGGGGCCTTGGATCGGTTCTCACACTTTTTCAAGACCCCGCTGTTGGACCCGGAATACATTGAAAAAGAAAAGAGTGCGGTCAATGCGGAGTGGTCCATGCGTCGGGAAATGGATTACTTCGGTATGTTCAAACTCGGCCGCGGTTTCATGGGCGATCACCCAGCCAACCGGTTCCTCATAGGTAACCTCGAGAGCCTGGCCGATAAAGAGGGATCAACGCTGCACAGCGCCACGGTAGATTTTTATCAGCGTTACTACGGTGCCGACATCATGAAAGTGGCTCTGGTCAGTGATCAGGGTTTGGATCAGATGGAGGCTCTGGCTGAGCGCTATTTTGGCGACATCCCCGTTAAGAATATCGAAAAGCCTGCAGTGACCACGCCGCTTAATTTTGATGAGGCGGCGGGTAAGTTGGTGCGCTATGTGCCCCTTGAAGATCAGCGCATGCTGCAGCTGGATTTTTTCATCGATGCAAACAACGATCAGTTTCGTGTAAAGCCCAATCGCTATCTCTCGTATATTTTGGGGTCAGAAATGCCTGACACGCCTGCCAGTAAGCTCAAAGAATTGGGCTGGGCGAGCAGTCTCATGGCAACGGCGTCGCCAAATGAATTTGGTAATTACGGCACTTTTAGTATTCAGGTCGACCTCACTGAGGCTGGCATGGCCCACCGTGAAGAAATCACTCATGTGATCCTCGGCTATTTAGAGATGCTGCGTGCAGAGGGAGTGGACGATCGCTACGCAGAGGAGTTACGAACCTCCCTCGATAATCAGTTTCGTTTTCTGGAGAAGATAAACGACTTCTCTTACGTATCCTCGCTTGCCGCCTCTTTACAGAACTACCCGATTGAAAATGTCATCAATGCGCCGTTTGTTTTCGACGGCTTTGATGCCGATGCGGTAAACAGCGTGTTGGCGCAGCTTGTGCCCGAGCGGATGAATGTGTGGTACGTCTCGAAAGACGAACCCGTTACGGAGACGATGCATTTTTATGCGGGGCGTTACGCGGTGGAGCCACTTCAAATCGCGTCCACCGACGAGCAATTGGCCCTGGTCAGCGAATATGGATTAAGTCAGCCAGCATTGAATACGCTGTTACCCGAGTCGTTTGAGGTGGCTCACGGGCCGGCAACGCCGGAGAAGCTGATATCGACCGATGGGATGGAAGTCTGGCTTCAGGGGAGTGAGACCTTCCCCGAACAGCCGAAGGGGTTTACGCAGGTTTACCTGAATACGGATACCCGCGAGGCAGATGCTGCGTCAGAGGTGATGTATGCCCTCTGGACGGATCTCTACAATCTCAGCCAGATGACACTGTTCACGGAAGCATCGATTGCCGGCATGAACGTGGGCGCATCCTCGGGCTTCGGGCTTCGCTTCACCGTGTCGGGGTTTACCAACAAGCAACCTGAACTCTTAAAACGAGCCGCCGAGGCACTCAGAATCCAACCAACATCACTTGAGTTAGAACAGGCGGTGGACCGCTATCTGCGGGGGCTTGAGAATGCCAGATATGGTTTTGCGGTGCGGCAGCTTTTCCCGGCGGTGCAGCGGCTTACACAATCGGGTCAATACAGCCGAGACAGCCTGATAGCGGCGGCGAGCGAGGTTACTCCGGAGTCGTTGCGGGAGTTTATTGAGCAAGAACTCTCTACATCCTATGTACGGATCTATCTCTTTGGCAATTACAGCGCGAGCTATGCGACGGAATTAAGCGAATTGCTGACATCAACGCTGTCCGCAGGGGATAACGCGGGTTATGTGAGGCCAAAGGTCTACGCCCCTCAGAAAGGGGACCGGATCGTTTATCAGGAAGAGCTTCCCATCGAAGATTTGGGCATGCTGTATTTATTCGCCGCACCTGAGCCATCAATCGAAAATTTGGCGCGGGGCGAGCTGGTGAGCGCGCACTTATCGAGTCGCGCCTTTAACCAGCTGCGAACTGAAGAGCAGCTTGGCTATGCTGCCGGTGGCTTTGCCACCGAGCTGGGTGATTATCCGATGTTGGGTCTGTACATTCAGACTCCCGTAAAAGCGCCGGTGGATATGCTTGCGCGCTTCGATGCCTACCGCACTGAATTTGCCAAGGATTTCGATTCTCTTACCGAGGAGGATTTCGAGCGAATCAAGGCTGGGGTGCTGACCACGCTGACAGAACCGCCTAAAAATCTCTCGGAAGAGGCGTCGCCATTCGTGAGCGACTGGACGCGGGAACGGTACAGTTTCGATACCCGCGCACGTCTTATAAAAGCGGTTCAGGCGGTCAGTTTGAGTGAGGCTCAGGCTTACTATCGTGACACGATGCTTACGGAGGATAGCGGGCGCATTTTGATTCAGCTCAAAGGAACCAAGTTTGCTGACGCTCCCTTTGCAGCGCTCCCCGATGGAATCGTGGTTGACGATGTGGACGCGTTTCATCAGCAGATGCCCGCTCAAGATCGGTAATTCTCGCCAGCTAAATGTCTGTCCGGGGGAGCTTGATGGCACATCCCCTGGGGAGGCGTTGGACACCGAGCATGCGTTGCCGTTGATCTGACTGATGCCCCCCTTCAGCGTAAGAAGGGGCATTTTTTTGCATTTATAATAGTTCTAAAAAGGAATTTAGTGGCGTATAGGCTTGGAATTCGGTAGATTTAATGCTGAATTTCGAGATTTAAGAGTTCTTAAATAGAACCAGATCCCTGTCAGGGCGATAATTTGGCAACATTCCCACTGCGGGAGGTGTGCTAGCAGGTGCCAATGAGCGGGGTTTCAAAGACAGGGCGCCATCACAGGGGGAAGTAATCTGATGACCGAAACGCTGGTGGACGCACAGGAGCGTCAGGAATGGCTTGACTCGTTGGACGCGGTGGTACGCCACGGCGGCATTGAGGCTGGCGGGGAAATCGTCAACTCATTGGCACAGCATGCCCAGAATTCCGGGGTGCCGCTTCCTCAAGCCATCACGACCCCGTTCAAGAACACCATATCCCCTGAGCAGCAGCGCCCCATGCCGGGGGATTTATTCATGGAACGCCGGATTCGGTCACTGGTCCGGTGGAACGCCATGGCGATGGTCATGCGGGCAAATGACAATGAGGATGGCCTTGGAGGGCACATTTCAAGCTTTTCATCCAGCGCGACCCTTTATGACGTCGGTATGAACCACTTTTTCCGGGGGACTGAGAACGGACATCCCGGGGATCTTGTTTTTTATCAAGGGCACAGCGCACCAGGTATGTATGCCCGCTCTTTTCTGGAGGGGCACATTACCAAGGAGCAGCTCACCAACTTTAGGCGAGAAGTCGATGGCAATGGGTTGAGCTCCTATCCCCATCCCTGGTTGATGCCCAATTACTGGCAGTTTCCGACGGTATCTATGGGGCTGGGCCCAATACAGGCGATTTATCAGGCCCATGTCATGAGATACCAGCAAAATAGGGGTCTCGTGGATCACCGAGATCGAAAAATCTGGTGTTTCATGGGCGACGGCGAGTGCGATGAGCCTGAGTCACTGGGCGCTATCGCCCTTGCCGGACGGGAAAAACTGGGCAACCTGCATTTTGTCATCAACTGTAATCTACAGCGGCTCGATGGTCCTGTAAGGGGTAACGGCAAGATTATTCAGGAGCTTGAAGGGGTATTCCGGGGGGCTGGCTGGAACGTCATTAAGGTGATCTGGGGACGTAAGTGGGACCCTCTATTGGAGCGCGATAAAAGCGGTTTGCTCCAGAAGCGTATGGATGAAGTCTGCGACGGTGAGTTACAGAATTTCAAATACAACGGCGGTGCTTACACACGGGAGCACTTCTTCGGCAAATACCCGGAAACACTGGAGCTGGTAAGAGACCTTAGCGACGAGGACATCATGTATCTCAACCGCGGCGGTCACGATCCCTACAAAGTCTATGCTGCGTACGCCGCCGCCTGTGAAGAAACCGAGCGGCCCACGGCAATCCTTGCGATGACCGTAAAAGGCTATGGCACCAGCGAAGCGGGGGAAGCCAGTAATGAGACCCACTCCCTGAAAAAGCTTGATTTAAAGAGTTTAAAAGCGTTCCGAGATCGTTTCGGTGTGCCCATTAGCGACAGTGCCCTCAAAGAGGTGCCGTTTTACAGGCCTCCTGCAGACAGCCCGGAAATGGCGTACATGCGAGAGCGGCGCGCGCAGCTTGGGGGGCATATTCCAAGCCGCCGCGCGGTCTCCTATCACTTACCGGCACCTTCCCGAGCAACTTTTGCCTCGCAGATGAAGTCCAGCGGCAAGCGAGAAATCTCAACCACCATGGCCTTCGTCCGTATCCTGTCATCTCTTATAAAAGATAAAGAAATCGGACAGAGGGTGGTGCCGATCGTGCCGGATGAAGCCCGCACCTTTGGTATGGAAGGAATGTTCCGGCAACTTGGGATCTATTCGGCAGCTGGCCAGCACTACACGCCCCACGATGCGGGGGGCATCTTGTTCTACAAAGAAGATGTGCAGGGCCAGATTCTCGAAGAGGGCATCAACGAGGCCGGAGCATTCTCCGCATGGATGGCAGCGGCGACCTCATACAGCGTGTCCGATTATCCGATGATCCCGTTCTTCATTTTCTACTCCATGTTCGGGTTCCAGCGTATCGGCGATTTGGCCTGGGCTGCGGGGGACAGTCAGGCCCGGGGCTTTCTGATCGGAGGTACCTCGGGCCGAACCACCCTCAACGGCGAAGGGCTTCAACATCAGGACGGACACAGTCATCTACTCGCCGCCACGGTGCCCAATTGCGTCAGCTACGACCCCACCTATGCCTATGAATTGGCGGTCATCATCCAGGACGGCATTCGGCGCATGTATGAGGAGGGGGAGAACTGTTTTTATTACATTACGACGATGAACGAGAATTATCATCAGCCTGACATGCCCGACGGCGTGGCTGAAGGTATTATTAAAGGCCTGTATAGAATGACCCTAAGAAAAAGTAAGCACTCACAACGCGTACAGTTAATGGGGGCGGGTGCCATTCTGCGTGAGGTCGAGGCGGCTGCTGAGATACTGGAAAGTAACTTCGGCGTGGCGGCAGATATTTGGAGCGTGACCAGCGTCAACGAGCTGGCGCGGGAAGCTCAGGATTGTCATCGCTGGAATATGTTGCACCCCACAGAGTCCCCGCGGGTCCCCTATGTCACCGAGCAACTCAGCGGTGCTGACGGCCCGTTTATTGCGGCGACCGACTACATGAAGGCCCACACGGACCAGCTTCGGGAATTTGTACCCGGGCGTTTCACCGTACTGGGCACAGACGGATTTGGACGCAGCGATACCCGGGCGAAGCTACGTGAGCACTTCGAAGTAAATCGGACGTTTATTGTGCTTGCTGCCCTCAAATCCCTGGCGGACGAGGGGAAAATAAAACCCCAGCAGGTAGTGGATGCGATGAAAGAGTTGGGCATTGATGCTGACAAGCCTAATCCTAGATTGGCCTGACAGGGACGGAGACTACGCTTATGGCAACACTTACTCTGACCGTGCCCGACATAGGGGGTGCCGAAGGCGCTGAAGTTGTAGAGGTACTCGTCGCTGTTGGTGACACGATAACGTTGGAACAGAGTCTTATCGTGCTCGAATCCGACAAGGCGTCGATGGAGATACCGGCAACTGCCGAAGGTAAAATTCTGGCGCTCAAAGTCGCACTGGGGGATGCCCTGTCTGAAGGCGATGCCATCGCCGAGATAGAAACTAGTGACGAGGTGGCTTCCGCCACTCCCGCTCCGCAAGGCACGACTCCCAGTGCCAATCCCGCAAGCGCCGATGAGGCGCAGGCAACTGATGGTTCACCAATGGACGGCGGTACCTCTGACCCCGCGCAGACATTATCTGCGCCGGCTGCTGAGTTGGCGGTGATGACGGTCGAGGTTCCCGATATCGGCACCGATGGCGATGTTGATTTGGTTGAATTGCTTGTCACGACTGGTCAGGAGGTCGCCGAGGGTGACTCCCTAGTGCTTCTGGAGTCCGACAAGGCGTCGATGGAAGTCCCTGCGCCTGCTGCAGGCAAGATCACCGATGTACTGGTTTCTGCCGGGGGGTCAGTTCGACAGGGCACCCCGCTGATGACCATGGCGATCTCCGCCGATGGCCAGAGCGCAGCGGGTTCAAGCCCGCAAGCAAGCACAGCTGCTGGCGACGCAGGTACTCCGAGTGCAGCACCCCAGATCGAAGCGCAACCAACTAGCGGATCAGTCTCAGCATCGGCGCCTGAAAACGCCGGGTCATCGATACCCACACAGACACCCATACAGACACCCATGCAGGAAGTGGCTGACGCCTCTGCGATTGATGATGGTGCAGCTGTCTACGCGGGCCCTGCAGTGCGCAAACTTGCCAGAGAATTTGGCGTTGATTTGTCAAAGGTGACAGGCTCTGGACCTCGCGGCCGTATCGTGAAAGAAGACCTGCATCACTACGTACAGCAGGCGCTGAAGACAGGTGTCGGGTCGGCCGATCTGGGTGCAGGCATCCCGGGCATTCCCGAGGTCGACTTTAGTCAGTTTGGCGCCATTGAAGAAACCCCTCGCTCGCGACTCGATAAGGTGACGGCGAGCAACATGACGCGCTCATGGCTTAATGTCCCCCATGTGACCCAGTTCGATGATGCTGACGTCACCGACCTGGAGGATTTCCGCTCGGAGATGAAGCAGGAGGCAGAAAAGCGCGGTACCAAACTGACGCCGATGCCCTTCATTCTAAAGGCCTGCGCGGTTGCTTTAGGGCGGCATCCCAAATTAAAAACCTCGCTGTTCCAGGGGGGCGAAACGCTGGTATACAAGCATTATTGTCACATTGGCATGGCTGTAGATACCCCTGCAGGATTGGTGGTTCCGGTGATCCGAGATGTGGATAAAAAAGGGTTGTGGGAGCTCTCTGAGGAGATGTCGCACCTTGCCGCGCTGGCTCGAGACAAGAAGTTGAAGCCGGATCAAATGCAGGGTGGCGTTTTCACTATAAGCAGTCTCGGTAATATTGGTGGGCGTGGTTTTACGCCAATCGTAAATGCCCCCGAAGTCGCTATTTTGGGCGTATCTCGTGCCTCGATCCAACCGGTTTGGACGGGCAGAGAGTTTGAGCCTCGAAAGCAACTGCCCCTCTCCTTGTCCTATGATCACCGGGTGATCAACGGCGGCGATGCGGGTAGATTCATGACCGAGCTGGTGGCGTTGTTATCCGATATCCGTCGCGCCCTGTTGTGACTCTGGTTGGTAGCGACTCAGATTGGCAACGGTATGTGCTGCAAGCTTGTTAAGAATAGGAGCGGGTTTTACTCACTCACCTCTTGAGTAATGGTTGAGCGCGGTACCATTCTGACAAGCTTGGCCTGATATGGAAGACGTCATGACCTTGGGTGGAGCGGTGTTGTTGGCGGCAGGTAGAGGTCGGCGCATTGGCGGCCGGCCAAAGAGCCTTCTGCGTGTGGATGGTGACTTGCTGATTCACAGACAAATTTGCCTTCTTACTCGGCTTGGCGTTGCGCCCGTTGTTGTCGTTCTAGGGCATCACGCCGAAGCAATCAGTGAGGTACTTGCCGAGGAGCAGGGTGTGATCTCTGTCTGTCAGCCAGTGGAGGAACACTCCCAGTCCTCCTCCCTTCGTCTGGGCCTTGGCGCGCTGCCTGAAACGACCAGTGGCGTGTTGGTGAGCCCGCTTGATATGCCCTTGCTCGATGAGGGCGCATACCGGGCGCTCCTTGATGCGTGGTCTTCCAGAAAGGCGTCCACCACGGTTCTGGGTCCCGTGGTGAACGGTCAGCCCGGCAATCCCGTCGTTATCCGGGGGGATATTCTTACCTCTATTATCGCTGGAGAGGGACCCTACGGCAGTGGGCGATGGCGGGGCACCGATTTTCCCGGGCTCGAGCACTGGCAATCCGAGAATCCCGCTTACATTACTGA
>Ga0181592_10004849_pt1 | contig 11093 bp, 8 predicted proteins | sample 071ome_20_FD_133755 | JGI IMG/M metagenome (GOLD analysis project Ga0181592, IMG submission 133755) | Coastal salt marsh microbial communities from the Groves Creek Marsh, Skidaway Island, Georgia - 071412BT metaG (megahit assembly) | ecosystem: Environmental > Aquatic > Marine > Intertidal zone...
AGATCTTCCCCATCCTGCCAAAGAACAGACTGGAAATCTGACCGCGAATGTTCTTTCCTTCTCCAAATGGAAGTTTCCAAAGGAGAAGACAACGCTTTGCCGGGCAACGCTTTGCCGCGCCGCACACTTGGCAGAACCGGACTCGAAGTATCCGTTCTCGGATTCGGGAGTGCACCGGTCGGAGATCTCTATCGAGAAGTCGGAGAAGCTGCCGCACTGGAGACGATTGTTACCGCGCTTTCGAACGGAGTCACCCTGCTTGACACCTCCCCCTTTTATGGCAGCGGACTTTCCGAGCATCGGGTTGGATCAGCTCTTCGCCACGTCCCCGAGGTGAAGCCTGTCATTTCCACCAAAGTGGGGCGCTATGCGCTTCCATCACAACCCAGCCCCGGCTCCTCCTTTGCTGGAGGCCTCGATCACGCCCTGCAAATTGATTACGGATACGACGGGGCTATGCGCTCGATCGAGCAGTCACTCCTCCGCCTTGGCGTCAACCACCTCGACATCGTTCTCGTCCACGACCTCGATCGTTATACCCACGGTGATAACCTGGAAGGCTACTACCAGGAAGCGCTCGAGGGCGCGGTAGAAGCCCTGACAAAGCTGCGGGATGAAGGAGTCATCCGAGGATACGGAGTAGGAGTGAACGAAGCCGACATGGCGGAACGTTTTGCTCGCGATTGCGATCCCGATGCCATTTTGCTCGCCGGTCGCTACTCCCTGCTCGAACAGCCAGCGATCGAATCATTCCTCCCTCTCGCAGAAGAACGAAACATCGGAGTTCTTCTCGGCGGAGTTTTCAATTCCGGAATTCTCGCGACCGGCCCAATCGAAGGCGCACGCTACGACTATTCGGAAGCGCCACCAGAAATCCTCGAGAAGGTCAGAAAAATGGAAGCTGTCTGCCAGAGTCACAATGTCCCGCTCCGACGTGCTGCCCTGCAGTTTGTGCTTGGTCACCCTACCGTGAGCTGCCTCGTCCTAGGTGCTGAAAAGCCGGCAGAAGTTCACTCCCAACTCGAAGATCTTTCCGCCACCATTCCCGACGATCTCTGGGCCGAACTCAAACACGAAGGCCTCCTCGGCGAATCCATTCCTACTCCCTGACACACTCTCATGATCATCGACGCCCACCAACACTTCTGGAAACCGGACCGCGCCGACTATGGATGGCTCACCCCGAAGTTAAAAACGCTCTACCGCGATTTCCTGCCCTCGGATCTCAAGCCACTCCTTGATAGCTGCGGCGTCGAGAAAACAATCCTCGTCCAGGCAGCACCAACCGAAGCCGAAACCCATTTCATGCTAGGTCTGGCTAAAAACGACGACTTCATTGCCGGAGTCGTAGGCTGGACCGACTTCGAATCCGAAACTGTCGCCGAAGCGACAGCCGCTCTTGCAGAAAACAAATTTCTCGTTGGGCTTCGGCCCATGGTACAGGACATCGCCGACGACAAGTGGCTAGCCCAGCCATCTCTCGCGCCAGCTTTCGAAGCGATGATAGCCAACAAACTGGCCTTCGATGCGCTCCTGCTTCCCCGACACATACGGCATCTCCTCCCCGTTCTCGATCGTCACCCGGAATTGGCTGTGGTCGTTGATCATGCCGCAAAGCCCACCTTGAAAACCGGGGTTTCGAAAGATTGGTTCAATGATATGGCAGCCGTTGCCAAGCACGAGCATGTGCACTGCAAACTTTCCGGACTGGCTACCGAAGCACGGGAAGACTGGACCACTGGAGACCTCGTCCCCGTAGTCGACCATTTGCTGCAATGCTTCGGCCCCGATCGACTGATCTGGGGCTCCGATTGGCCCGTCCTCACTCTGGCCGGGACCTACGAGCAATGGTGGAAAGCAGCACAGGAACTCACCTCCACCCTGACCGAAACAGAACGAGCCGGAATTTTTGGAGAAAACGCAAAACGTTTCTACCTGACTCACCGCGGCTAACCATTCTCAATTCTCTATTTCTCCCTAACCATGCTCAAAGGAATTAATCCCATACTCAGTGCCGACCTTCTTCATTTGCTTGCCTCGATGGGACATGGAGACGATCTCGCCATCGTCGATGCGAATCATCCGGCAGCTACCGTTGCATCAGAAACGACAAGCGGAACCTTGATTCGACTACCCGGCCTTCGCATGGAGGAAGTCGTTCGAGCAGTCCTCAGCGTCTATCCCATCGACACTTTTGTCGACGATCCCATTCGGAGGATGGAAGTCGTCGGCAATCCCGAAGAAATCCCTGAGGTGCAAGCCGACGTGCAAAGCATTATCGGTGGATCCCAAGCCATGGCCGGCGTCGAGCGTTTTGATTTTTACGACGCCGCAAAGAAAGGCTACGGGGTCATTCAAGTCGGCGACGCGAGACCTTATGGCTGCTTCCTTTTGCGAAAGGGCGTGATTGCTGGGTAGAGGCAGATCAACTTTGAATCAGAAGCTAGAGGGACGCCTCGCCCTACCAGCTATTCAGCGCGTTGACTTGAGATGCTCAATGAGAGCTTCTCGGTCTTCCTCTTTCAGCAGTCCCTGGAATTCCATCTTCGTGCCGGGGGCGAACTTTTTCGGATTCGCCAGAAACTGGTCGAGCAGTTCAGGCGTCCACGTTTCGTTGCCGCCACGGCGCACATTGGTGAGCGCGAAGTCGATCTCACCGACTCGAATAAGCCGGTCCGCGGTCGACCTGTTTTCAGAGGAGACAAGTAAAACTGCGACTACAACGAAAGCCAAGCTGTCGGCAAGCAGCCTTGTTCAACCAAATCCCTTTCCGCTGTGCGGAAAGAGATTTCGCTATGATTACTCAGAAGATCTCGTCGGCATCGCCGCATTCATGGCCGCCAGCCAGGAAGTAAGTTGCCCTTCGAGTCGAGCAGCGACATTGGCTTTGCTCTTTGCGAGATTCTTCTTCTCTCCGATATCCGAAGTAAGGTCATAGAGCTCCCGCTCCCTTGAGCCGTAGCGCAGGATGAATTTGAATTTCCCCTCGCGAACCACCCCACCGAGACGGTTCTTTTTGTGAAAGGCGTAGTTGGGGTAGTGAAAGTAGAGAGCCTTTCGATCCCAATCACCGGATTGCTCAAGAAGAGGAAGAATGCTCTCTCCGTCGACAGGTTGATCGGACGCAGGATCAAGCCCAACCACTTCCAGAAAAGTGGGAAAGCAATCCGTGCTGATGACGGGCGTACGACAGGTGCTGTTTGCCTCGACCTTCCCGGGCCAGCGAACGATCCAGGGAATGCGAATCCCGCCCTCGTAGAGCATTCCCTTGAACCCACGGAGGGGTCGATTGTCTCCGTTGTAACCACCGTTGTCCGATTTGAAAAGAACGAGGGTGTTTTCCCGGAGACCAGCTTTGTCGAGAGCCTTGAGGAAGCGGCCGATCTCGGTATCCATTCCTTCGATCATGGCCGCGTAAACTGGATCTTTGATCCCCGGACCCTTGCGCTTTTCATATTTGGAAATGAGATCCTGCTTGGCTTCAATCGGATAGTGCACGGAGTAGGGCCACCAGTTGAGATAAAAACGTTTTTCCTGATTCTGTTCGATGAACTTGATCGCTTCGTCGGCAAGTCGCTGGGGAAGGTATTCACCCTCTTCCTGTTCTGTCAGGGTCGGGATTTTATACGGAGCAAAATAGGTGGGAGGCCCGCCACGAAAACAGCCCCCGATATTCAGATCAAAGCCCTGCTTATCTGGGCGAAGATCTGATTCGAGCGGCCCACTCTCACTGTTACGAACAACGTAGGAAAGATGCCACTTTCCGATGTGGGCCGTGGCATACCCGGCCTCGGAAAGTCGTTCTGCTATGGTGCGGTAGCCAAGAGCTAGGTTGCGAACAGAAGAAGCTTCAGCGAGATCAGATCCTTCGAGCGTGAATCCATCCTTGTGGCCGGGAGCATGATTGGTCAGACGAAGTCTCGCGGGTGACTGGCCGGTCATCATCGCCGCTCGTGTCGGCGAGCAGACGGCTGCTGCCGCATAGGCATTGGTAAAACGCATTCCATCCTCAGCGAGCTGATCCAGCGCAGGAGTATCGAGGCGGTCGTTGCCGTAGCAATGGAGATCCATCCACCCCAAGTCGTCGGCCATGATCACGACAATGTTCGGCCCGTTTTTCGACGCGTCTTTACCCCGGCTCTGGGAATGGAGATCGGAAGCAGTCCCGAGAAAAAGAAGAAACAGAAACGGGAAGTTGGAAATGATTCGGCGTGGGTTCATGGAGGCGATTGTTCGGGAGGTCAGGGTTTCAACTGGTCGCGTAGCTTTGCTTTCTCCGCCTCGGCCGAGGCTCTTTCCTTGGAGTATTTTTCGCGATTTCCTTCGAGGAAGGTTTCAGCTTCTTTCAGTTGGCGTTCCAGATCATCGAGCCGGAGATCCCGCTGCACAAATCTCTTGAGACGTCGGAGATCGTCCGACAGGTAGGTCGAATAACTTTCAGGGACCTCTTCCATTTTCCAATCATCGCTGCGCTGGGTCGCGAAGGGCAGATCACTATGGTCGGAACGCTGCAGGTTGGACATCGGGTTTCGTCCCCAGGCATGACGAAAGTGAATCGGATGGGGAACATGGGGACTCGTCAGGACGACGACCCGCTTGTCAGTTCTCGGTCGATTGCGATCATCCATCCCCGTTACGAGAAACTCCGCATTGGCTGGCTGGAATCGGCGATCCTCTCCCGCAATCGCAAATCCAGCGATAGGCTTGTCATCGACGGGCCTCACAGTGGTGTCGAACTTGAGAAGGATTCGACTTTCTTCCACGACCATCTCGATCAACAAGGGCGGCTTCCAGGGAATCTCTTTTTCGAAGCCATACTGGGTCGCCAGCGCCCAACGCGAGATTCGCTCGCCAACCGGAAGCTTCAATTGCGGGTGATACCATGAACGGCGTTTATCGAAGCTACTCGCAAAGCCGATGTTCTTGTCACCGGAATGATAGAAATCGAGGAAGGTCTTGTACTGGGCCTCGCGGATATAGATTCCATCGTTCGCCGTCATCTCGAGGTAGTTTTCCTGCGTTTGGGGATCCCCGGCAGTACAGAGCGAGATGATGCCAAAGGGCATCTCGGGATTTTGAAACGCGCTTCTCCAAGCCGTGATCATTCTGCCAAAAATCTGGTAGTACATTTCGGCACCTTCAGAACCTCCCCCGAGAGCGTTGTTGAATCCCTGGTGAAAAATCGCTCCTTTGACAGAGAGACCTGCGATCGGGTTGATCATGCTGGCGTAGCAATTGCCGGGTCGATTCTGATCCATCGCCGGCCCGTCGCGAAGATCAGAGGGCACTTCTCTACTGGTGTGGTCCTTCCCCTCCTTCTTCATTCGCTCGACCCACTTTTCGTGACTGCTGATCCTATCAGCGAGGTCTTTTTCAGAATCCCATTCTTTCACCTTTTGATCCCATGTGCGGAGAAGCCACTGGACTTCATCCGTATCAATTTCTTTCAAAACGGACATCGGCGTCCAAGTCTCGACTGTGGTCCCGCCCCTCGATGCATCAATGACTCCGATGGGAATCTGGGAAGCCATGTGAAGCCGCCGGGCAAACACATAACCGATCGCGGATAGCTCCTGAACGACTTCGGGCGAACAGACATCCCAATCACCTTTTCGAAAGTGGCGATTCGACCAGTCACTCCACTCATGAAGACGGGAGAATCCTTGCTTCAGTTCGGGGCCATTCTGGGCCGGAATCGTAAGAACTCGAATCCCTTTATAGTTGGCAGACACGATCTCGAGATGCCCGTTCTCCACTTTTTCGAGAGGAAACTCCATGTTGCTCTGCCCCCCAAGGATCCAAACATCACCAACCAGAACATTCTCCAGGGTGATCGTTTTATCCTTTCCCGAAACGGTCAGAATCTCTGGTTTCGAATTCGCAGGCAGGGCCGGCAGAGAAATCTTCCAACTGCGATCCTTCGCTGCGATTGAGGATTTTTTCTGCCCGGAAAAAGAAACTGTGACTTCTTCTCCGGGCGATGCCCAACCCCAGATCGAAACCTCCCGGTCTCTTTGCAGGACCATGTTGGATTGAAAGGCATTATGGAGAAAGAGCCCCTCATCGATGGCCGGATTGCGAATGAGGTCCTCTCCGCGGATTGGGTTCACTTCAGCAAAAGCGATATCACTGCAAAACGAGGCAAGCAGAAGTGACCGAAGAATAATTTGTGTTTGTGTCAGGAAGGACGGTTTCATGATCGGCAGGGAGGAGTTTTATTTTTTCGAAACGAGAGGACCGAGAGGTTTCCGATTGAGCGGAGCGCTCCTCCCGCTGGATTTCAACTGCTCCAACAGAGCTTGAAGCTCTTTTCGCTTAGCCTCTTCGGCAAAGTAGAGATTGGTGGTTTCGCCAGGATCCACTTCCAGGTCATAGAGTTGCCCAGGCGCTTCGGGTGCCTTCTCCGGCAGGGCATACTTAGCGAGGTTTCCTTTATCGTATCCGTTTCCGCCTGAACCTTGGTGATCGAGATACTTCCAGTTTCCATTTCGAATCTGGAATTCACCCCGAAAACTCTGAGTGAGGAGATAGGGGCGAATGGAATCTTCCGGATCCTGGGTTCCCAGGAGAACCGGCAGCATGTCGAAACTGTCCGTAGCTGCAGAGTCCGGAAGCGGATACCCGACTACGGAAGCGATTGTCGCAAAGATATCAGTGGAGTTGGTCATCTGATCCGACACCTGCCCCTCCGGGATGACACCAGGCCAGCGGACGATGAAAGGAACACGATGACCACCTTCCCATCCGTCTCGCTTCATGCCTCGCCACCCTCCTGAGGCATCGTGATTGTGGTCCTCCCGCATCCAGTCGACATGCACTGTTTCAGCTCCATTGTCAGCGTTGAAGAAAACCAGGGTCTCGTCATCAATGGAGAGCGAATCGAGCAGATCGAGAACTCGGCCGACGATGGCATCGAGTTCAAAGACAAAGTCCCCCCGAGGTCCTCCCTTAGTTTTGCCCCGCACGGAGGGAGAAGGAAGAACAGGAGCATGCGCAATCTGAGTTGAGAGAACAGCAAAAAAAGGCTCATCCGGATGACTTTCCTGATGCTTGCGAATGAAGCTTTCGGTTTTGTCGCAAAAAAGACGATCAGCATCGACGAATTGATATCCGGGAGCCATCCATCCTTCATCATTATCCCAACGCCACTTTCCTCCGGGATTGGGCAACCTGTCTCGCTCGTGCCTCTGGTTCGCAGGAACGGGAACCATTCCGTTTTCGATGTAGAGATAAAGAGGATCGGTCGTCGGACAGTTCGGGGTGACAAAGGCTTCATCGAAACCCCGCTTCGTCGGACCATCAACCAGCGGCGTGCTTTTCTCGTAGTCAATTAGCAGCGAATTATCGAAGCCTCCTCCGAGACGCTTCCCTTCTTTGTCGAACCAGGTTAGGCCGACATGCCATTTTCCAAAGATCCCGGTGCGATAGCCCTTTTCCTGGAGCATTCCACCGAGAGTGAGCGTGCCCGGCTTCAGATAACTGGGGCCACCAGGCCCTTCAAAGGCACCACCCCCTCGTCCTGTAGATCGGTAGATCTGCTGACCGGAAAGAAGACCATACCGGGATGGCGAACAAATCGTGGATGGGCTATGCGCATCGGTGAAGCGGATCCCTTCGGCCGCCATTAGATCGAGCCTTGGTGTTTCATAGGCTGATTCCGGATTGTAGCAGGAAAGGTCTCCGTAACCGAGATCATCCGCGTAGATGATGAGAATGTTGGGAAGCTTGGTAAAGTCTTTTGCGACAGCTGGGGCAACCAGAAGGAAAACGCTGGCTAGGAAGAGCAAAAGATATCGAAACATGGAGGAGGTTCTATCAGGTGAAGCAATAATCTGTAAAGCCACGGTATCACCCGGATCAGACCCTCGATTTTGAAAAAATTGAATCGGAAAATGCAAAGAGACCGCCTACCTTCCGAGTGTTCTCTATGATTTTTCTCACTTCCAGGTGTACCGGAATTTGTTTGCTTGCCCTATTTGCGAGTTGCTTCCCGAGCATGCTGGCGGCTCAGGTCGAGGTCGGCCCTGTCATTCCCGGATTGGAGCGCAGCGAGATCGGCCCGCAAATGAAGGGACTCGTGCTTCTTGAGGAACTGAATTGCGCCTCCTGTCATACATCGGATGCCCCTTTCGCGAACCGGTCAAAAAAGGCGCCGCAGCTTTCTGACGTGGGAACAAGAGTTCACCCAGAGTTTCTCGAATCCTTTATTCTCGATCCTCAAGGAACAAAGCCGGGGACAACGATGCCGAATGTCATGGGGGCAATGAATGAGGAGGAGAAAAGAAACACGACCCGGGAGCTAGTGCATTTCCTCCTTTCTCTGAAACCGAATCACTTCTCCGTTCAAGCTCCCGACTCGGTGGCTGCAGAGCAGGGAGAAAAACTATTCCATTCCCGAGGCTGTATTGCCTGTCATTCTCCGCGAGACGAGGAAGGCAATGAATTACTGAACGAATCTTCTGCGCACCTCGGAGCCCTCGAGAAAAAATACAGCGTGAAAAGTCTCGTCGGATTTTTGCAAAACCCTCTTAAGGTTCGTCCATCTGGTCGCATGCCGAATATGCAACTCCAAGGCAGAGAGGCGGAACAGATCGCTCACTATCTGCTGAGGAAAACCAAGGTTCCCGGATCCCTGAACTTCACATTGTATCAGGGACGAGTTTGGGAAGGTCTGCAGAGTGATTCCGTTGAGGCCGCCCGAGCCGGTCTGGTCGATGATTTTAAATTGGAGAGCCTCGGTAAAGTCTCGCATCAGACCGCAATCGAATACCAGGGTTGGATCGATATCCCAGCGCAGGGGGAATACACCTTTCACCTGAAAATGAATGGTGGATTCCTTCGTGTCGATGGCCAGGATATCGTAGTCGAAGAGCCAAGCAATCGCCGGGGGCCAAAAGATTTTTCGGGCAAGATCACGCTGGCAAAAGGGCTTCGGGAAATTTCCCTGACCTATTTTCACACCGGCCGGGAACCCTCCTTTTCCTTCGAAATGGAAGGCCCGGGGTTGGATCGAAAACCGATCGCATCCTCAATGCTCACTTCCTCACAGGAGACTGTGCCAGCCTTTGAGCCATTTGTTGTTGATCAGGATCTGGCGGCGCAAGGTCGACTCCATTTTGAAAAACTGGGATGCGCGAACTGCCACGATGATGTCGGAGCGCCCTCTCGAAAAAGAATCGAATTTTCGAACCTGCGTAAAAACAACGGATGCCTCTCTTCGAATTCTTCCGACACTCCTCGCTTTTCTCTCACAGACACACAACGAAATTGGATCAACGGTGCCCTGAAGCAGGCCGAAACCATTGCCCTAGATGATCACCAGGAAATTGGAAAAACCTTGGTTTCTTTCAACTGCATCGGTTGCCACGAAAGATCCGGTGTCGGAGCGATTGATCCTGCGAGAGAATCCTACTTCACCGGATCAAAACCTGAGCTCGGAAATCAGGGCCGAATCCCTCCTGTTCTTTCTCATGTCGGAGCGAAACTGACTCCCGAGTGGATGAGAGATGTGCTTTTGCGAGGGCAGCGCCAAAGGCACTACCTGGATGCTTCCATGCCGCAATACGGAGAAAGCAACGTGGGACACCTTGTCGAAAAGTTCGGTAAAGTCGATCGGCTGGAGGACGTGGAACTTCCCGAGATCTCGGATATTCTCGAATCAAAAAATGCGGGTTACGAAATGATTGGAGCCGACGGGTTCAGCTGTATTGCCTGCCATGACTACAACGGACAGGAGGCGGGCGGTGCCGGCGCTCTCGACATTGTCCACGTCACAGATCGAATTCAGAAAAACTGGTTTCATCTCTACATGAGAGACCCCCAGAGATTTCATTCGACGGTGATCATGCCCAACTATTGGCCCGGCGGAAAATCGGTGCGTCCGAAACTGCTCAATGGAGATCCCGCGAAGCAGATCGAGGCGCTTTGGAATTATCTTGAGGACGGGCCACGAGCGAAGAAGCCGCGCGGTCTCTCTCGACAGTCGAACGAGATTCGCGTCAGCGATGTCGCCGAGATCGTTCGCGGTCGAGGCACAGCAGGATTCCGCGGAATAGGCGTTGGATATCCCGAAAGAATCAATCTCGCTTTCGATTCTGAAGAAATGGCAGTTCGATTGTTGTGGAAAGGTGATTTTGCCAGCGTCAATCACGGTTCGTTTCGGGTAATCGGCGGGGAGAAAATCACTTTCCCGCCGGGGATCCCCTTTCATCGCCTTGAGTCACTCGATGATGACTGGCCATACAAAGGAGAGACGGATTACCTGTTTCCACAGGACCATGGCTACCAATTCGGCGGGTATGAATTGGACGAGTTACGGAGACCGGCGTTCCGGTATCAGTATGGAAAAATTTCGGTGGAAGAATTCTTCGAAGATCAGGCAGGTGCGAATGACAGCGCCAACGGCAGCGCCTGGTTCCGAAGATTACTTCGCTTTGACACCCTTGAAGCTCAGGAAATGTTTCACTTTCGCGCCGCTGCAGGTTCGAAAGCGACTCGCGTGTCAGACGGCGTTTTCTCTGTGGATCAACTCGAACTGACAATCCCGACTTCGATCGAAGCTATCGTCCGAGACGGGGAGCCTTCCGAAATCCTGATCCCCCTCACGCTCCCGGCCGGACAAACCAACCTCATCCTCGAATACCGATGGTAGTTTTTCGAAATCTGATTCTCTTTCTCGCGCTCTTCGCCGCTTTGTCCGTGGCCGCAGAAGATCTCGGAGAGGCATGGGGTAGGGCAGAGGCCGAAGCGGAATACTATCCCATCGTCAACATCGCGATCCCCCCGGAAGTACCGATGCGCCCGGGAAGTTTTGAAATCCTCCCCGATGGTCGCCTCGCCGCAGGAACGCGAAGAGGCGACATCTATTTCATCGAAGGCGCTTTTGAAAATCCTCCCGTTCCGAAGTATCACCTTTTTGCGAGCGGACAGGATGAAATCTTCGGACTCTCCTGGAAAGATGGTGTTATGACCGCGACCCAGTTCGGTGAAGTCACGCAAATCTCCGACCTCGATGGGGATGAGGTCGCGGATCGATACGAAACCCTGACCAACAATTGGGGCTATGCCCAGGGCCACGAATTTGCTTTTGGATC
>Ga0181592_10004852_pt1 | contig 11091 bp, 32 predicted proteins | sample 071ome_20_FD_133755 | JGI IMG/M metagenome (GOLD analysis project Ga0181592, IMG submission 133755) | Coastal salt marsh microbial communities from the Groves Creek Marsh, Skidaway Island, Georgia - 071412BT metaG (megahit assembly) | ecosystem: Environmental > Aquatic > Marine > Intertidal...
AGTTCCTGAATCCGCTGCAATATCAAGTGTTGTTGTTATTGAAGCTGTTCCAGCCGCTGTTAAACGACCATCAGCGTCTACTGTAAATGTTGGTATTGCTGATGAAGATCCATAAGACCCTGCTGTTACTGAAGTTGCAGCTAATTCATTAGCTCCTATTCCCCCAGCTTTTACTCTTAGTGCATCTGAATTTACTTCTATTGTAGAATCATCTACCGCTACGTTTAATGTTACAGAATCTGCTGATCCCCCTCCTGTTAAAGCATCCCCTGCTATAACTTCGCTTATATCACCTGAAATATTAACAAAAGCTGATCCGTTATAAATATATACTTTTTTATTACCCGAAGTTGAGTTATAATATATTTGTCCTTCTACCGGGCTTGATGGCGCAGTTCCTAAAGGATGTATTACAGCATTTTGTAATTCATTCTGGTTTAAATTTAAATGTGTTAAATATTTTAAAGCCATTTTATTAATTTATATATGCTTTACCACTAAAAGTGGCTGAAAAGCTTATTGTTAGTGAATTATTATTTATATATGTTACATCTCCTTGTACGAGATTTTCTGCTGAATCAACTACAGATACAGAAGGAAATTTTCCTAAATTATGTGTAATTGACCATGTACTTGACGCTGAGCTTTGTGTATGAACAAATGTTTTATCTACATTAGATGTTCCTTTAGTTATACCATAAGCTTTTGTATCTATCAGAGAACCGTTACCAGCTAAAAAACTAAGCTGCGCATCAAAAAAATCCGTTTCTCCTGTTCTATCTGTTAAACTAGTAATTGTATAATTTCCAAAATTATTTGTATTGTCTAATTGAAATATAAATACCTCTGTAACGTCAGTTGAAGCTAAAAATTGTAAATATTCCGTTACATTAACTTCATTTGCGTTTTCTTTACTAATTACTAAATCTGTGATTGCGGAAAAAGCCGTGCCTTCTCCTGAGCCATTAGCAAAAGTAATTGTTCCGTCTGCTCTTGGGCTTACTACAGTTTTAAATATAAAATTAAGTTGACCACCTATACCTATTTTACCTGTATCATTAAAATTATTTGCAATTGCTTGCGCGTTAAATTTCTTGGTAAGCCCAGTATCTCCATCAGTACCTATTAAAGTATCTGCGTTAGACATTGATGTATCTAAATTATACTGATCTATTTTAGGCATTTATTAATTTTTTTGTATTGTTTTAAATTTTTCTGCTCCACGTGAACCAAAATATGCTACATATACCGTTATAAGAAGTGATTTCAAAAGATCAACCCATCCACTGTCTACACTAAAATCTAATCCCGTAGAATCTATAAATATTAAAAGCATCATGCACACAGTTAAAAATATTAATGTTAAAGGCCTTGTGTTTTTCGAAAGCCAGGAATCAGACTGCATGTCTGCCTGCCATCTTTTTGAAACCTCTTGCATTTCAACTGTATCTTGATGTAATAACGCTAAAGCTTTTTCTTTATCTTCTGGTGGTAAAGCTGGATCTTTTTTAATTAAATTTTTAACTAAACCAAATACGCCTTTATCAGGTAATACATCGCCTAAACTTCCTATTATATTTGATCCAGCTCCAGCTAAAAATTTACCTACAGCGGTATCTTTAAGCTTTTTTCTATTTTTGGACATTACTTTTTACCTTTTATAATATCAATAATATTTTTAAATCCAGATTTAACATTGTTAACTTTTTTATCTACCGCATCTGGTATATAATTATCGTTTTCATCTTTTGTTATACCTTTTTTATTTAACCAAATTGCAAAAATAATTATTGCTGTTGCTACTAAAACAAGTAGTGCTAAAATTGTAAGTATGTTCATATGATTATTTTTTATAAGGGAATATTTTATTTAAAGCATCGCGCCTACCCTCACAGCCGCATGGCACATTTAAACCTTTGGAAATAATATCTGTCATAGTTTTAATACCAGTTGCTTTTGTTACTTTTTCTATTGAATCTCCTAAACCTTTTGATTTCATTTTTTTCTTCGTATTGATTTGACTCTTCTTGGTTTTCCCGCTGGTTGACCCAATCTTTTCTTTTCTGCAATTTTTTTTCTTTTTTCAGATGCAGACATTTCTGAGGCTGTTTTAACCGTTTTACTAGAAACCCTTTTACTTGGTCTACAATAAGGCACTCCTCTTTTTTCACCTTTGGTTCTTCCACAAGGTTTACCCGTACGCACATCAACCCATTTTTCTTTAAACCAACGTTTAAGAGCTAATCCTTTTTTTGTTTTGCGTACAGCCATTATTTCTTTTTAGATTTGTTGCCCCAGTTCGATGCACCAACTTTTCTACATTTAGCTAACGCACCACTCGCATACGCAGAAGGAAAGACTCTATATCTAGCTTTTACTTTGTGGTAACATGCGTCCTTTTTTGCCATTTTATTGAACTTTAAGTCTGTTTATGGTTTCTTGAATATCTTCTAAAGTTGCCTCAATTTTCATTTTTAATCCCGCTTCAAACTTTGCCATTGGGCGTTGATTTTTATAAATAATTATTGTCGGAACGGATTTTATAGATTGTTTTAACGCGTCAGTTTGTTGTTCAACATAAGCATATTGTACGTTTACATTTCTTAGTTTTTCTAATCCTTTATATGCGTTTGCATTATTCCATTCATAATTAAAATGAACAATAGAAATATCTTGGCCATAAGAAAATGCAGTGAATAGTAATGCTAAAATTAATGTTCTCATATTAGTCTTTTCTTATTATTTCATACAATTTTTCGTCAATTTTATCAAGCTTATCTGAATTTTCTTCAACTTTTTGTTGTGTACTAATTATTGTTTCTCTTATTAATTGATCTTTTAAATCATATTCGGTTCTTGATACTTCTGGCTCTGGTAATTCTTTTGCAAGCTCAATTTCGCTTTGTAGGCTATACCACATCCCTGTTACGGTTACAATAACCATTCCGATTGTAATTAAATTTTCTATGCTAATATTAAATTTTTTCTTTTTGATTTCTTCAATATCTAGGTCTGCCATTTTATTTTTTTCTTTGTTGTCTCAGCATTTTAAAATCTGCCCCTGTAATTTTATTAAAAGGTGCCGCCATAGCTGCAATTCTTTTCTGCTTAGGAGATAATTGCTGAGGATTTGGGTTGTTTTTATTTTTATTTTTCATTTATGAAGTTTATTAAATTAACAATTCCATTTTCTTCTAGCAGCTTTTCCTCTTTCTGAAGTCCAGCTTTTTGATCTAGCACAAAATGATTTTCTTCTCTTCCAAGCTTTACTTCCTTTTTTTAGCTTAGAAGGAGGCGTTGTAACAGCCGTTTTTAATTTACTTCCAGGATTATCTTTTCTATATTTAGCAACCCCTTTAGCAGTCATACCACCGCCGGCTTTTTTCCCTGTGCCTCCGCCTTTTTTAACTTTAGCGTAATATCCAAGTGATTTTTTTCGTGATGGTGCGTTTTTACTAGGCATAATTATTTCTTTTTCTTTTTCATGGTTTTTTTAGTAAGTTTTTTCATTTTCTTACCTTTTGTACCATAACCGTATTTTCCTGGCATAATTTAAAATTTATCTGTTATTATCTTTTATCATATCGTCTATAGACTTATTATATACTTTATCTCGATATGATTTGTTTTTAAAAAATATACTTTTGCTTCCTGTAGGTAAATCAAGTTCACCAAGCAAAATTTTATATATTCTTGTTATGAGCTGCTTACACTTAAATGAAGTTGTATATATAGTGTATTTTTGATCAGACCTGTTTCGCTGGCGCCAAACATCAATCCATTTATTTCTACGTAGTCTTTCCCATCTGTCTTTATCCCAAGACATAGTATAAACGCCGTTAATAAAATCATTACGCGTAAATCGCGTTTTGCAATCTAAATAGATAAGTAATTCTAAATCAGCATCACTTAAATCGTAGGTTTTGCATGCCCATTTTCTTACGAGTCTATAATATTTAAATAAATTAAGCTCTCGTAACTCATTCGCTGATAGTCTCATTATGCAACTAATACAACGTCTGGTTGTTTAATTACTTGATATAATTTATTATTGTATTCAATACCGTGACCTGCGCGTCTATCATAATATATTATATCATTTTCTTTTAATCCTTCTGTAAAATTACCTAAAGAAATAATTTTTGCTTTTAAGTACCTAACGTCATCCACATGCTGATCCATTATAAGAAGACCTTTTTCTTCTTTTGTTTCTTCTTTTATAGGTTCTATAATAATATAATTATTAACTGCCTGCATAATCCCTTACATTTGAAATTACACAATCTGCAGATATAATTGTAGTTGCAACACTTACCGCATTAATCAATGCTGTTTTTGTTACAAGCACCGGATCTATTATTCCGTCTTTAATTAAATCCGCTCCTTTTCCAGTTAAAACATTAATACCCCATCCTTCTTTCATATGAGGGCCATATGGTATATTAGCGTTTTCTAATATTTTTTTATATGGTGCTTTAATAGCCTCGCATAGAATTTTTTCAGCTGAATTTTCGGTTTTTAATTTTTTTGATGCATTATGAAGTGCAACTCCTCCACCTGGAACTATTCCTTCTTTAATTGCTGCTTTTACTGCATAAATAGCATCTTCAACTCTATCTTTCTTTTCTTTTAATTCTATTTTAGAATTTGCACCAACTTTTAATATTGCAACAGCACCTGACAGCATTGCAAGACGTTGTTCAAGCTTTTGTTTTATAAAAGCATTTTTTTCGCCTTTAATTTTTTTATTTACAAGCTCTATTCTTTCTTTTGCTTCTTCAGGCATTTCCGCTATAGTTATTACCGTTGAATTCGCGTCGGTCACTGATTTCACGGCTTCGCCGAGAACATCAGGATTTATTAAATCTAAATCATCACCTAATTCTTCATTTATTACTTGCGCTCCGGTTATTGTGGCTAGATCTTGCATTGTATCCATTTTAGTCGCCCCAAAACCAGGTGTGTCTATAATGTTTACATTTATATTCCCTTTTACCTTATTCATTAAAAGCGCAGCCATAGGTTGTTGATCCATTTGTGCAACTATTAATAAACTTCTCTTTTCTTTTATAACATGCTCTAATACACTTTGTATTTTTCTAATACTCGGTATTTTTGATGCTACTATAAGGACATAGGGGTTTTCGAGTACCGCTTTGTTCTTTTCCTTATCCGTTATAAGATGCGGAGATTTAACCCCACAATCGAATTGAACCCCATCCACGATTTCGCTGAACGTTTCTTCCGTGTCTGATTCTTCCATTAATACAACGCCGTTGGCCCCAACAGATTTATAAGCGTCAGCTATAATTCGGCCGAGCTCAACGTCATTGTTACAAGATATAGAAGCGACATCCTCCAGCATATCATCCTTTATTTTTATGCTTTTCTTGTTTAAGTAATCCAGGACCTTTTCTAATCCGCTATTTACAGCATCTTTTATTTCACGTACTGTATATGTGCCTGAAGCTTCATTCATTTCCTGGAGCAGAGAATGAGCGAGGACGGTTGCGGTGGTGGTACCGTCACCCGCTTCTCTGACTGTTTTTTTTGCTGCTTCCTTAATTAAGGTTGCACCTATATTTTCAACTGCGTCCATCAATACTACTGATTCTGCCACAGTTACACCGTCTTTTGTTATTACAGGGTTTCCCATTGTGTCTTCGTATATAACACATTTACCGGAAGCCCCTAGAGTTGATTGCACCGCATTTGCAAGCTTATCTACCCCTATCATTATTTTATCTCTGGCATCGCTACCGAAAGATAAATTCTTTACTATCTCACTTGGGTTATGTAATTCCATTTAATTATATTTTATTCTATTATACTTAATTACACAAATTTAACTTTTTTTAGTACCCTTTCCGCCATTACCCCTGTTTACTTTTACAGAAACAAATCTACCTCTTGTATGATCGTAATCTTTCCCTTTTAAATTCACACCTCTTTTTAGTGCGGCACGTCTCTTTCTTTGGTTTTCCGCTTTTTTCATTTTACGATCAGCGGTCATAGCGTACTTCTTATCTCGCAAAGCTTTTCTTTTCGCTGCGAGTGGACTTAACTTTTGTTTTGCCATGTTTTTTTTGTGGTTTTACCTTATCGCGAATTCCTGCATAATTTACGGCAATAAGATGTTTATACTGTTTGTAACTCATAGTTTATATATTACGCGACTATTGGGTATTATTAAATATATCTTTACTACCTATCGTCGCCTTGTAATGGTTTCCACCTATTTTTACAAAGTTACCTAAACAATCTTCAAAGAGTCTTTCAACAACCGGAGAAATAGCCATCAATTCTTCGGCTCTTCCACCGACCCAAGTAAATATCTCACCATCCTCGGTTATATACTGATCTTTTGATCTTATGTATTTAATTCTCTTCACAGCATTAAGGTACAAAAAAAATTGATTAGATATAAAGAAGTAATGGGTTACGCTATATTATGCGGACACGGGTGAGCACGGGAAAGTCGTTTGTTTACCCCCACCGGGCCCCTTTTCCTGCCTTTTCCTGCAGATCGTTTGCCTTTTCCCGGACAGCACGCGGGCCGAGCACGGTATAGTTATGGTTATAGAGGTGGAGCCTAGCACGATACTATATTGATATTATATATGAATTTTAAATTTAATAAATATGAAAACTAAAACAAGTAAAGTAAAAAAAGAATCTAAGAGAAGCATAGTATCTAAAAGGTTCGTAATAAGAAAAAAGTTAGTCGGTCAAGGGTTAATAATCAAGTACACTAATTATGATGGCAAAGTGTGTGACTATGACCATGATAAAGTATACTACGAAAACCAAGAAAGGTTTGATAATATGGCATGCTTTAAAAAGTATAAGATATATACTCAGAGTTTTAATCTGCCAGCCTTTGTAAGAAATATGAAAGCATATATTTAAATTGTTGTTTTAGTTTGGGGTCTGTGTTGTTTCGAGCAGGCCCTTAACTAAGACCACCAACCCAAGCTTAACACGAATTTAATTTGATATTAATAATAACTAAAACAAATAAATATGAAAAATAAATACTATTGGAGTTTAGAAACTCTACAATACTTTAAAAAGAATCAAAAAGAAATAGCTGACTTTGTAAAATACGAATGTGATTTAGAAGAAGGCGAAACTGAAGAAATGTTAATTGAAGATTTAAAAAGACAAATTAAAGTAATATAATAATAATACCGCCTGATAACTCGGAGTATCCTAGAAACAATTCTGCAATGCGGAATGTAGTCACGGGAGAAAGGGCAGGTGTGTATAGCATGTATAGCAAAAAACGAGTAAAGTGAGCCACCCATCCGTACTCTACCGCGGACCAGACACGTTTCTTTACTGATATTATAAATAAAAGTGCGACAGTAGGGTGTTATTATATGTATTATATCCCCTATTGTCACGTTTTCTATTCTTTACTCACATCAAGAGATAAAGCCTAATACCTACACACTACTATTTTACACTTAAACATTTCACCTACTTTACAATGAGTCGAATACGGATTAACTATGATATTATAAATGAACTTTAAATAACAATAAAATGAAAGATAAAATTATTACTAAACTAATGGAACTTGAGTCACAAAAGAATAGTGAGCAAGACCAAGAAATCTTGGATACAGTAATTGATATGGTATTAAATTTAAATACTTATTTATAAAATATAATGAACTTTAAATAACAGTAAAATGAATAATTTAAATAATAAAGAATACAATATAGTAGAGAAAGAGATGCATGCTTTCTTTAAACAAATAAACACTAAACTAAATCTTAGTGACTCATTTATGTACCCTAGTCAAATAGTTAATTTTAGAAGGGAAATAGAACAATATATAAATCAAAATAGATAATTATGTGGAAATTAATACACTTAGAAAAAAATGTAGTACAAAGACCTGATGGCAAGTGGTCCAATGGGTACACTATAAAAGATGGTATGGTATTTGACCCTGATACTGATACTTGGAATGAGCTTGATACTAGTTCTACATTACCAATAAAATTATAATTATGGAATGGTATCAGAATAAAATATCCGGCGAGTGCTGGAATTGTGGACATCATACACTAACATCAATTGTAAGTGATGATATATGTGGCGATATATGCCCAAAGTGTGGCGAGGAACAGACCGAACCTGATACGATTGAGTATTGATATAAATATAAAGCAAATAAATATGAAAAACAAATTTGAAAAATACGTAACAGTATTAGACTTTTCAAGTGCAGAGGTTATGACTTATCCCATAAATACGTGGGAAATGCAAATTGAAGAACTTGAAAATGCAATAGAAAATATGGGCCACCGCATAAAAGACTGTGAATATATGGTCCATGATAAACTACCAATAATTCATTAAAATGAAAACATTTGACAGACATAAAAAGAATTTAAGACAAGTTGGGGATGCAATTTGGTCTTATAGCACACACGTAGCAACTTTAGTATATAACAGTGATAAGTTGCAATACGAACTACATCAACACGGTTGGTGGTCGGTAACGACTCAAAGGCATATAAATTATGTAGCAAATTACTATGACATACCTGTAATAAAAGAATATGAGCAAGTATAGAAACCTAGCAGAATTAAATAAACTCAGTGACGAGATGTTTGCTGAGTTTGGTTTCCACTCACTTACAGATGAAGAAAAAGAAAAAGTGTTACAATACTATATTGAAAAGCACTTACAAGTTAAACACGAAAAAACTTAGATATTAATTATATGGAAAACGTAAAAAAGTACGACTGGCTAACTGAAGCAGAACAAGCCGCTCACGATTATAGAAAAGACTGTATTGACACAGTAGTTACCGATATAAAATGGGAAATGATGAGTGATGATTATGAGTTTGAAGAATGGCATATTGGTGACCACATAAACGCTTATGTAGAAAACGCATGTATATATTCATACGACTGTAAAGAAATTTTAAAGAAACTTAACTATGATATATGGTCTGATGACCCTATGCATGGCATGAGAGCTAATAGTGAGATGCAAGCGGCTCTGTGGGCTTTAGAGGGCGCGTTATATGAAAGCGATATAGAAGGACAAATAAAAAACGAATTAAATCTAAAAAGTGATGGATAGAGACTTAATAGAAATGGACATAAAAGAAGCAATTGAAAAAGTTGTAGACACATTAGAAAATCATAATTCTGATGCATGGCGTCCTGAAGGATTTATGGACGGCAGAATACACGACTTAATACAGGATGCAATAGTAAGTGCTATACATTCGATTGCTGACGACTTAAGTTATAAATTTAAGCTTGGTCATTATGCAAACGAACCTAACACGAGCGAAGAATGATATTATAGTTGAATGTTTATTTGTCAAAGGTTGTTGGCTCCCAAGAATAACAGTGTGACACTGTCCAACGTAATTCAAAACTTTTGGGGTTTTGTTCCTAAATATAGCGACGTGGAGAAGTGGTATCTTGCTGGGCTCATAACCCAGAGGTCGCAGGTTCGAGTCCTGCCGTCGCAACTATGAGAAAAGTAAGTAAAGAGGTTTTACTAATAGACAGTAAAGCAATAAAACAAATCTCGTATGACCGAGAGAAAAGAATACTATTAGTATTATTTCAAAATGGTACTATGTATTCGTATTGGAAAGTGCATGTAGGTACTTTTCAACGGTTGCGTAATAGCTACTCGATAGGAAAGTTTTATAACAGGAATATAAAAAATAAATACGATTATACAAAACAAAGCGTAAAAGTAATATAATGGAAAAAGATGGATTAGTAGATTTTCATGCAAATGACCCTATTAGTTCTTTTAAAAGTATGATGGAGTCTTGCTATTGTTATGGTGGTTTAACTAAAACTAATAGCTATATATTGGAATTTAGAAAAGAATTAGGAGATGATGCATGGAATGAAGTATTCGATGAATACAGTAAATTTTTAAAAGACAATTACACTGTCGAACATAATGTTGGGACAGACCATGAAGGCTTAACTTATAATAGATTAATACCTAGGTTTGACAACCCGAATAAGGATATATGAGAATTAGTAATGATAAATTAAAAGAAATCGATGAAATCAGTGCACCATTCTATGCTGAAGAATATTTTAGAAAACAGCGTGATGGCGAAGAAATGACTATATATGAAATCGTTGATTTAATTCATACTAATACATATCCTCACGGCATATCACTTATATATGACGATGAAGTATATCATAAAAGTGTAGTAAAAGCCACTATATATTCTACTCTTGTGCACATTGCTAAAAACATTTATCATACATATGAAAAAGAATAGCTGCGCAATATGTGGTAAAAAATATGAAGGCAACGGCCATAACCCCGAACCATTAGTTATTGAAGGCAGGTGCTGTACTGCTTGTAATGTAACTAAAGTAATTCCTATACGTATATCCTTACATTATTTAGGTGAAGGCGACCATCCTCAAGCCTAATGTCGCGTGACAAAAGATAGCTAACTGAAGCCAACACGAGATGTTATTGATATTATATACAAATTAAATTATTTTATTATGGAAAATACTGTAACAAACAAAAGTTCTGAATTAACTAAAGGGCTTTTAGATATTTGTAGCCGTAAGTTTTTTGATAAAGCTTATGATGACTGTGATGGTTTTGAACAAAACTATTGCTGTAAATATGTATTAGATTACATAAACACCTCGGACGCATTAAAACCTGAAATAGAGTTATGAATTACGCCGATACACCGATACATGAATTACCTCAACCTGAGGACCATGTAAAAGCTATACAAGATTATTTTGGTACTGAAGTTATTGTAACTGATGATATATATAATAGTAAATATAAAGGCTGGAATATTTATGTAGCTGAAGAATCAATGGATGGCGTGTTGTTGTTTTATACAACTAATGATACGTCTAAATGTACATATTTAGGTAATATGACTAGTGATGTACAGGATTTATGGGACGAGTTAGAGTCTGATATAAAATCTGGTGGCAGTGTTGTTATATACAATTGGTTTGCAGACGAGCTTGGTAATTTTGATGCTGAGCATATTTGTAAAGACGTATGGGATTATGCTTGCGATGAATCTCGTATGAGCG
>Ga0181592_10004854_pt1 | contig 11089 bp, 8 predicted proteins | sample 071ome_20_FD_133755 | JGI IMG/M metagenome (GOLD analysis project Ga0181592, IMG submission 133755) | Coastal salt marsh microbial communities from the Groves Creek Marsh, Skidaway Island, Georgia - 071412BT metaG (megahit assembly) | ecosystem: Environmental > Aquatic > Marine > Intertidal zone...
ATCGACATCCTCGCCTGCATCTTCAACTGCTGGAGGCGGATGGCCAGCGCTGCCCGATGTGAGTCTTCCGGGGCATAGCCGTGATCGAGGAGCAACTCCTCGGCGTACACCGCCCACCCTTCGACGAAGACTCCGCTGAATCCAAATCGGCGAACCCGCGTCGGTGATTCCAGGCGCGCAGCGTGCGCCAACTGGAGCACGTGACCGGGCATCGCTTCGTGAATGGTCAGATCGTGCAACAAGGTTCCGTTGTATTCCCGATAGAAGGAATCGACGCGCTCGGCATCCCAGGAAGCAGGTGTTGGTGACACCGCAACGTACGTCGGAACCGACGCCGTTTCAAGGGGCCCGGGTGCATCGCAGTACGCCACCGCCACGCCACGGTGAATTTCGGGCATCTCGATTACCTGGGTATCGGTTTCCGGAATGGAGACAAGGTCGCGTTCGCGCACGAAGTCGTTGGTACGACGTAAAGCAGTTTCAATGAGTGGCAGGACGGTCTCGTTCGTCACCGGCGATTCGAGCGCAACCGATTCCAGCGCACGACGCACCACCCGTTCAGCGTGCACAGATTCATCGAGATACTCGGCGGCCACCTCACGCAACCGCTCGGTCACGATGTCGAGGTGCGCTTCTGCATCACGAAGCAGGTGGTTGGCGCTCGTGGCGTCATCCAGTGCGTGCCATAGCACTCCGGCGTACACCCGCTGATTGAGCCGTGGGCTTCGCGTGCTGACGGGCAACTTCTCTTCGAGCCATGCAAGCTGCTGATCGACCGCGTCCAGCGCCGCAGGGATGGCTTCGGGAACCGGAGACTCATGGCGATCGCATTCGGTGGGGATAACGTCCGCGATCAGCGCACGCGTTCCCTGCAACTGACTGATCGCGGTCTCGACGTGGATCTGCGGCATGTCGCCGAGAGCCCTTGGGGCTTGCGCCAAGAACTCCGGAACAGCATGGAGGCGAGCCTCGAGCGACAGGAGTCGCTCAGGCCAGGGTGCGAAATCTCGGGACATCAGCAGGTGCAGGGCGGTTCCGGGATTCCACTGCATGGGGTTCCACTGCGCCAATCGCAATTCAGCGATCTCGAAAGCTTCCCGCTGCAATCTCGAGCGCAGGATCTCCAAGTCCACTAGGTCCGTAACGTCCAATTCGACGTCATCGATGGCGTCGATCGCCGTCAACTGGTCATCGATCTCCCGAGCACGGTCGTCCTGAGCTGAAACCGTGTAGTCCGGCAGACGGTCGTCGAAGCGGTGGTCACCCAACCAGGTGGCGGCGACCGGATCGGCCTCGAGTGCGGAGTCGATGCAGGCTTCGGCTAGTGCACGGAACTCGACTGTCGCGTCGTTCACGAGCGTTCGACCTCGACGATCGCATCGATGCGACGCCGGACGGCCTGCCGTAGTGCACCCTCAGCGTCCCAGTCTCGCAAGCGGGCCAAAGAAGCGACGGCCAGAAGCAGGTCACCCAACTCGTCCTCTGTTTCTAGTGGGTCGAGAATCAGTTCAGCCTGAGCCATCCGCGCGATCTCGGGTAGGTCTTCGCCCAATGACGCACTGCGCGAATGAACCTTCGATGCCCGAAGCAGCGCCGGGAGGTGTTCAGGGATTCCGTCCGTTACTGATTCGCGACCCTTCTCCTGAGCCTTGAGTGCGTGCCAGTTCGCCTCGACCTTCTCGGCGGTATCGGCATCCGCGTCAGCGAAGACATGTGGATGGCGGCGGATCAACTTGTCGACGATGCCCTGGGCGACATCGTCGATGTCCCAGCCTTCGCCCTCCTGGGCAATACGGGCATGGAAGACAACCTGCAGGAGGAGGTCGCCGAGTTCCTCGCGCAAGCCGGCGTCGTCCTGCTCTTCGATAGCCTCGACCGTTTCGTAAGCCTCCTCGACCAAATACTCGACCAGGCTCGCGTGGGTTTGACGGGCATCCCACGGACATCCCCCGGGGGAACGCAGACGATCCATGACCTCCACGAGGTCAAGGACCCGCTCGCCACGCTTGGTCATTCGCCGATTAGGAGATCTGGATCGGAGCTGACAGATCGTTCGGAGGAGGTCCGACGACCAGACCCGCCGGATCCCATGATCCATAGCGCGGGCTCACTTCGGTTCCCACCTCTTCGCTGTACGCGGCAACCGCAGCGAAGATCGACGCCGATTGTGAATCGGGGGTGCCGCCGGGATCCAAGATCATGCCCATCTTCTGGGCCAGGATGTTCACACGGAACAGCTCCTCGATGTCGTCAGGAGCGAGATCCTGGGCGAGGAGCGCATCTTCGAAGGCTTGCCGCCCGCCGGACGCCTCTGCGTAATTCGCGATGGTCGCGTCCAACTCACCCTGAGTAATCGTGATGCCTTGTTCTTCCGCGATTTGCTCAACCAACAGCGCTGTGATCATCCGGTCGAGGGTGGTGACGACCAGCGCTTCCGAGGCCGAATCCACCGGCCGACCCTGAGCCTTGAGAACTTGTTCCACCTGCGAGGTGAGCTGACGCTCGGTGATCCGGGTGTCTCCGACGATTGCGGCAGCTCCAGGGGTGGCTGACGCGCAGCCGCTTGCCACCAGCGCGACCGCAAGGGCAGCGCCCACAAGACCCAACTTCCGACTGTTCACCATCGGTCGATCCGTCCTCACTCGTGCTCTCACGTGTCGGCGTCCTTGCGCTGCACGGGGACACCACGGATGGCCTGAACCAAATCGTCTGCCCACGTCAGCAATTCGTGATCCTTTAGGAGTGCTGCACCGATAGCGGTTCCCGCCGTCGGACGCGGCACGATGATCGTACGGACGGCGGGCTTGACCGTGGTGCGCGGGTACAGCCGGGTTATCCGCATCTGCGCGGATTCGGGCAGTTCGACGGGGTGAAGGCGGATGCCGTTTCCCTGGGCGATGACCTCCTCGATCCCCGCCTCCCGGCAGTGCACCCGGAAGCGGGCCACCGCCACGAGGGTCTGTGTCTCCACCGGTAGGGGCCCGTAGCGGTCGACCAACTCGGCCGCAACCTCGTCCACCTGCTCCTCGGTGTGCGCATCGGCGAGGCGCTTGTAGGCCTCCAACCGCAGCCGCTCCGCGGGGACGTAGGCCTCGGGAATGTGGGCGGTGATCGGCAGCTCCACCTTGACCTCAGCCACCTCGGTCTCACCATCCCCCGTGCCAGCCTTGTGCTCGGCGAGCGCTTCGCCGACCAACCGGACGTACAGATCGAAGCCGACGTCAGCGATGTGGCCGCTCTGCTCGCCACCGAGCAGGTTCCCTGCACCGCGGATCTCTAGGTCCTTCATTGCGATCTGCATGCCCGAGCCCAGGTCCGTTCGCTGAGCGATTGTCGCGAGGCGTTCGTGGGCTGTCTCGGTGAGCGGCTTGTTGGGGTCGTAGAGCAGGTATGCGTAGGCACGCTCCCGACTCCGTCCAACCCGACCACGCAATTGATGCAGTTGGGACAGCCCGAAGGTGTCGGCTCGGTCGACGATCAAGGTATTGGCGTTCGCGATGTCGATGCCGGATTCCACGATCGTGGTGCAGACCAGGATGTCGATGTCCTTGTTCCAGAAGTCGACGATGACCTGCTCGAGACGTGACTCGGGCATTTGTCCGTGGGCGACCGCGATGCGCGCCTCGGGCACAAGATCCTGAACGCGCTTGGCCGCACGCTCTATCGACTCGACGCGGTTGTGGATGAAGAAGACCTGACCATCACGGAGCAACTCTCGGCGGATGGCAGCGGTGATCTGCTTATCGTCGTAGGGCCCGACGTATGTGAGAACCGGATGCCGCTCCTCCGGAGGCGTCTGGATCACCGACATCTCACGGATTCCCGTCACCGCCATTTCGAGCGTTCGAGGGATGGGGGTTGCGCTCATCGCGAGGACGTCGACGTTGGCACGTAGAGCCTTCAGATGCTCCTTGTGTTCCACCCCGAACCGCTGTTCCTCATCGATGATCACCAAGCCGAGATCTTTGAACCGGACTTCGGGAGTGAGAAGTCGATGGGTGCCGATCACGATGTCCACTGAACCCTCGGTGATCCCTTGGAGGATCTCTTTACGTTCCTTGTCCGAGGTGAATCGAGAAAGGGCGGCCACTCGAATCGGAAACGCCGCATATCTCTCCGACAATGTCGACAGATGCTGCTGAACCAGCAAGGTTGTGGGCACCAAGAAGGCGACTTGCTTGCCGTCCTGGACCGCTTTGAACGCCGCGCGAACGGCGATTTCTGTCTTGCCGTAGCCAACATCGCCGCAGATCAACCGATCCATGGGGGTGATGCGCTCCATGTCTCGTTTCACTTCGTCGATGCAGGCAAGCTGATCGGGCGTCTCGACGTACTCGAACGCGTCCTCGAGTTCCCCCTGCCACGGAGTGTCCGAGGCAAAGGCATGCCCGGTGCTTGCCTGCCGGGCGGCGTAGAGCCGCACCAACTCGCCCGCGATCTGGCGCACTGCCTTTCGCGCGCGCCCCTTGGTCTTCGCCCAGTCGCTTCCGCCGAGCCGGTGCAGGCTGGGCGATTCACCTCCCACATAGCGGGTGATGAGGTCCAGTTGATCCATCGGCAAGAAGAGGCGATCTGCCGGCTGCCCCCGCTTGCTCGGTGCGTACTCGATGATCAGGTATTCCCGCTCGGCTCCCTGGACGGTGCGACGGATCATCTCGACGTACTTGCCCACGCCGTGCTGCTCGTGCACCACGAAATCCCCGGCCTTCAGCGTCAGGGGGTCGATCGTCTTGCGGCGCCTGCTCGGAAGTTTCGCCGTGTCCTTTCCGGTGGACCGCTGGCCCAGCAGATCGGTCTCGGTGACAACCGCAAGTTCCGGGAGCACGAAGCCCCGCGCAAGGTGACTGCGCACGAGATGCACAACGCCTGGGGAACCCAGATCAGGGTCGGCTTCGACGCGCGCAGGCAGATCGACCGCGGCCATTTCCTCAGCCAAGCGCTCCAATGGCCCCTTGCCATTGGCCGTAACGACGACGGTCCGGCCTTCGGCCAACCACCCCCGAAAGTCGGAAAAGGCGGCTGCGGCTTCCTCGCGGTAGTCCTCCGGCGCGGAAGCGCCAAGGTCGATGTCGGGGTCGGGGCTGCGCAACGGATTGAGCTCCCACCACCCACAGCCTCGCGCAACAGCGATCGCCTGCAACTCCGGGAGCGTCTTGTACGCGGCCGGCTCAATGTCGATCGGGACATCGGCTCCGACAGCGGCGCTGTGCCATCCGGCTTCCAAGAACTCCTCGGCCGTCCGGAGAACGTCGGCTGCCCTCGACGAGACGCGCTCGGGTTCGCTGACCGCCACCTGCGATCCGCGCGGGAGGTATTCCACGAGGGTGGTCATCTCCGAGTCGAAGAGGGCACTAAGCGACTCCATGCCCTCGACCGCGACTCCTTCCGCGATCTGCCCGCACATATCCGCAATCCCCGGAACGTGGGTGGCCAATTCCCGGGCTCGAGCCCTGACCTCATCGGTGAGGAGCAATTCGCGGACAGGGGTTGCGAGTAATCCGTGGGACACCGGCTCGAGGGATCGCTGATCGGCAACCGCGAAATAGCGGATTCCATCGACCTCATCCCCCCAGAACTCCACTCGGACAGCGTGTTCCTCCGTCGAGGGAAAGACATCGACGATTCCCCCGCGGACGGCCACCTGCCCGCGACGCTCGACGAGGTCTACCCGCTCGTAACCCAACTCGACCAGCCTGTCGACAACATCGGTGAGGACTGCGGCATCTCCCTCTCGCAGGCGCACAGGCTCGGCCTCGGCGATGGCGCGCATCACCGGCTGGAGTGCGGCTCGGATGGATGCGACGACGACGTCGATGGGTTGTAGGAGTTCGTCGTCCTCGTTCGGATGCGCCAGGCGACGCAGTACCCGGGTGCGTCGACCGACGGTGTCCAGTGACGGGGACAGCCGTTCGTGGGGCAACGTCTCCCACGACGGAAAAGTAGCGATGCGACTATCCGGGAGGAAATTCGACAGCGAGGCCGCGAGCGAGTCTGCCCCGGATCCCGTTGCGGTGAGCAGGAGCACCGGTGCATCCGAAGAACGACTGATTGCCGCCACAACAAGCGGGTGGGCGGCAGCGAGTGCGTGGACGTCGATGAGTTCGGCAGCGGAGTCCGCTGCGAGTTCACCGATGCGAATAATCGGTGGGTACCGATCGAGGAATTGATTCAGCCCTTGAAGGCTCACGTTGTAGACGCCTCCGACAAAGCGTTCATCAGGTGCGGGTAAAGCATCGGATGGGCAACAACAAGGTTGTTGACGTACGGCGGCATGTGATTGAAGGTGATGGGCTCACCGACGATGTTGGAGCACTCAAGTCCGTAGTGCCGGGCGACTCCATACGGCGCAGCGACGTCCCACTCGTAGAAGCCGGTGTCGTGAACGTAGGCATCGGCACGGCCGCTGAGGATCTCGTTCACCTTGGCACCGACCGAGCCAACGTCGACGATATCGACACCGTGCTCGTTGATTCCCGTCTCCTGCAGAATCCTCGCCAAGGCCGCACACGTGGCATCGAGTGTTGCCGGAGGACGACTCCGCGACGCCACGATGCGCACCGGTCGCGACGTATCCAAGACAAGCTCCTCCGTCGGATCGAGGACCGTTCGCGCCAATTCCTGGGCCGGAAGGTCTACCGAGCACGCGTGCAATTCGCCACCCGCCCAGAGAGCGACATGAACAGCAAAGTCACGCCTGTTCTGGCCGTACTCCCAGGTCCCATCGAGCGGGTCGACGATCCACACCCGATCGGAGTCAAGTCGGGCTTCGTCATCCTTGGCTTCTTCACTCAGGACGGCATCGCCCGGGCGTGCGGTAGCGAGAAAGTCCAGGATCAGATCGTTCGATGCGGCATCGGCTGCGTCGCGAAGTTTGTTGGCCGTTTCCTTGTCCTGCACCTCGCCGTGTTCGGCGAAGAAGTCCCGACGGATCCGCAGGAGTAACTGTCCGGCCTGGTGTGCGATATCCCGGGAGATCTCAGCATCGGAGCGAGGGTCGCTCATGGGTTTCCTCCACTACCTTCTCCAACCCCGGGCGAGTGCGGGTTGAACTCATTTTGGGCCACTTCGAGTCCACGACGAACGAGGGTCTGCGTGGCGTCTCCGGCGCGGTCGAGGAACGCCGGAAGTTGTGATCGTTGCGAGCCGGAGAACGCCTGTAGGACGAAGTCCGCCGGCGCTTGCCTTCCCGGCGGACGGCCGATCCCGAGCCGAACTCGGAAATAGTCCCCCGTCCCGATTGACCTACGGATGCTCTTCAGCCCGTTGTGGCCACCATCGCCACCGCCCTTCTTTAGTCGAAGCGCCGTGAAATCGATGTCGAGTTCATCGTGCAAGACCACGAGTCGCTCCGGTGGAATGCGATAGAAGGACATAGCAGCCTTCACTGGACCGCCGCTTTCGTTCATATACGAAAGCGGCGAGCACAGGACAACAGGAACTCGATCACCGGGAAACCCGAGGTGCGTTTCGGCAATGAGTCCGAGCACCTTCTTGTGACGTGACAGTTTCGACCCGCATCCGGAGGCCATCACCTCCACGGCCATCGCCCCGACGTTGTGCCGGGTAGCCGCGTACTCAGGCCCGGGATTGCCCAGACCGACGATCAGCCAGGGCTCGGACATGTCTCTCAGTTCGATAGATCGTCAGGGGGTGACGTTCTGGGAGGAAGTGAGAACTACTCAGCCGCAGACTCGTCGGTGCTGGCTTCCGTCGCTCCCTCGGCCGCTTCGCCACCGGCCTCAGCTTCGGCGGCTTCGCGCGCCGCTTCGCGAGCAGCGGCCGCAGCAGCCATCTCCTGGGCCTTGTTCTTGACGTCCTCGACCGCGTGGTCGACCGCCTCGAGCGGATCCTCACCACGGGCAACGGCCTCTTCGAGGGCCATGATCACCGAGGCCGAGTCGTAGCCGGCTTCAGCAGCAGCAATCTCAGCCTTGGCCACCGCATCCGCGTAGGAGCTACGGATGGCGGCTTCCTGCTTGGTGATGATGATGAGGTCCACGTGTTCGAGGTTGCGCTTCACCGGATCACGCTGCACGTCGCGCGGCTTGGTCAGGTAGGTGGTTCCGCCGTAGTTGACGTTCAGGACGACGCGGGGCTTGCGGAGCGCGAGGTCGATTGAGTGCTCGTCGAGTGCGACGTGGGTCAACTCCATGCCCGAGCCGTAGATGACAGCGGGGACATTGCCCGAGCGACGAAGCCGGCGGGCTGCACCCTTGCCAAAATCGGTACGGGGCTCAGCGGTGATCTCGACGTTCGTCACGGGTCTCTCCTCGGTTCCATGCGCGTGCGGTCGCACGCTGTTTGCGAATGCCTCGCGGGGGTGCGGATAGACGTCAGGTGGCACCACCCGCGTCGATCACGGCGACCAGCCCTGTAGGACCGGTCTCCCTCGCCGAGGACGCCCGAGTCTACGGGGACCCGTCAGTCCTACGGGCAGTAGGGGTCGCAGTAGCCCCGGCGACAGTCGTACGACTCGCAGGGGTCCTGCCATGCAGGGCTGCGGTCCTTCTTCTTGGCCACCAGCGGATCCACATCCTGAACGAGGATCTCGATCCTCATCGCATCCCACACCTGGTCATTCATCGCGCCGGATCGGGGGGATCGGGTAGACCGGGTGGATAGCTGGTTCGTCGTGGGCCACGGCTCATCGGCTATCACAGTCACGAAACCCATGGCGTCGTCACCGAGTTGCTCCACTAGAGCGTCGCCGATGCACTCCACAGCGAGTTCGGCACCTCTGGGTGCCGTCAAGTTCGTTGCGGCGGGAATCGTGTCTTCGGTCTTCGTCAGCTCACACGAGACCTCGTCGCCCTTGTCAGCCCGCGACTGCAAGGAAACGGTCTCCAGCCCAGGCAATACAGGCAGGTGCACCTGGAGGTTGAGCAGGCACTCACCTTCGCACGCCTCGTAGTCCGCAGCGATCTCGGTTATTTGACGATCTACGCGAGCAACCGCCTTCTTCGAAGGAGCCGACTCCCCCGGAGTGGTGATGATGTCGTCGAGTTCGTCCCCGTCGATGGTCACGGCGCTCACGACAGTTTCCGGAGCGTCGTTGGCTTCGTCTTGCTCCACCGCCGGCGCCTGTTGCCTCAACGATTCGCACGGCACTCTCGTCCCGAAGATGAAACACCCAGGAAGAAACCGCGGTTGGATCTTCGGTTCTGGCGCAGAGACATCGCTCACCTGCGCAGCCATAGCGGTGCCGTTAAGTCCGAAAGCGAAGACGAGGGCCGCAGTTACAGCCACGACGGAGACCTTGCGCATAGCGGCAAACTAGCAAAGCAGCGCGTATACCGGAGTAACTAGTGCGAAGACGCCTCATCTGCCGTAGCGGGCTCGAACATCGAGGTAACCGAGCCGTCGGTGAAGACCTCGTTGATGGCCTTGGCCAGGATCGGAGCGATCGACAAAACCGTGAGTTTGTCGAACTGGTGATCCTCCGTGATGGGAAGCGTGTCGGTAACGACGACCTCGGAGATACGGGACTGCTGCAGGCGTTCCTTTGCAGGATCGCTGAGGATTCCGTGGGTCGCCGCCACGATGACGTCCTTGGCGCCGTTTTCGAACAACGTCTCGGCCGCCTTCACGATGGTGCCACCGGTATCGATCATGTCGTCAACCACAACGCAAACGCGATCCTTCACATCACCGACAACCTCGAACACACGTACTTGGTTCGGCACATCCGGATCGCGGCGCTTGTGGATGATCGCCAGAGGCGCACCGAGCACATCCGTCCACCGTTCCGCCACTCGAACGCGGCCGGCATCCGGGGAGACCACCGTGATTTCGTCGGTGGAGACCCGCGAGGACACGTGTTGAGCCAGCAGAGGAAGCGCGAAGAGGTGATCGACCGGTCCGTCAAAGAAGCCCTGGATCTGCGAGGTGTGCAGGTCGACCGTCATGAGCCGATCGGCGCCCGCAGCCTTGAAGAGGTCTGCCATCAGTCGCGCGGAAATCGGTTCGCGTCCCCGGTGCTTCTTGTCCTGGCGGGCGTAGCCGTAGAACGGGACGATCACCGTGATCCGCTTGGCGGATGCGCGCTTCAATGCATCGATCATGATGAGTTGTTCCATGATCCACGTGTTGATCGGCGTGGTGTGGCTCTGAAGTACGAAAGCGTCGGTGCCGCGCACCGACTCACGGAAGCGAATGAAGATCTCTCCGTTGGCGAAGTCGTATGCCAACGTGGGTGACAGGTCGATCCCAAGCTCGTCAGCAACGGACTCCGCTAGTTCAGGATGCGAGCGACCGCTCAGCAGAACCAGACGCTTTTGCGTGGGTACGGACTTCTCGGCCACTCATTCCTCCCGGACGGAATCGTCTGATGCAACCCTGTCAGATGCTTCATTGGATGTAGTCGCCGCCCTCGCCGCGGCCGCCGATGAGGAGTCGGGCCTGCGCCGCTCGACCCATCCTTCGATGTTCCGCTGGCGGGCGCGGCCAACTGCCATCGCTCCCGGCGGGACGTTGTCGGTGATCACCGAACCCGCTGCGGTGTAAGCACCGTCGCCGACCTCCACCGGGGCGACGAGCATCGAATCGCTTCCCACTCGGACGTCACGTCCAACCACGGTTCGGTGTTTTTCCTGGCCGTCGTAATTCACGAAAACCGTTGCTGCCCCGATGTTGGTTCCCTCGCCGATCTCGGCATCCCCGACATAGGACAGGTGCGGCACCTTCGCACGGTCACCCACTGTCGAGTTCTTGATTTCCACGTACGCACCGGCCTTAGCGCCATCACCCAACTGCGCACCGGGCCTGAGGTACGTGAACGGACCGACCTGAGCGTGATCCCCGATCACCGCCAACTCCGCCCAGGTGTGAATCACTTCGGAATCTGCGCCGACTTCGCACGACACCAACGTTGTTCCTGGACCCACGCGGGCTCCGGAGGCGATAGCGGTGGGGCCGCGAAGGATCGTTTGCGGTAGCAGGGTGACATCCGGCTCGAGTTCGACATCCACATCGATCCAGACGCTCGACGGATCGGCCATCGTGACGCCGTCACCCATCCAGCGAAGGTTGATCCGATCGCGCATGATTGCGGCTGCTTCAGCCAGCTGGACCCGATCGTTGACCCCACGAA
>Ga0181592_10004857_pt1 | contig 11088 bp, 7 predicted proteins | sample 071ome_20_FD_133755 | JGI IMG/M metagenome (GOLD analysis project Ga0181592, IMG submission 133755) | Coastal salt marsh microbial communities from the Groves Creek Marsh, Skidaway Island, Georgia - 071412BT metaG (megahit assembly) | ecosystem: Environmental > Aquatic > Marine > Intertidal zone...
GCTTGATCAGGGCTGGTAAAAATGCCAAGGCAGCTGGCACCACTGCCAGACATAGTGGCCGCCAGGCAACCGGGGGCCGCCCGCAATTGCCCCAAAATGGCGGTAATTTCCGGCACAAGCCGGCAGGCGGGCGCCAGTAAATCATTACCATAAGCCAAAAGCGCGGCCGGATCGGCATTGGTCAAATTGCCAGCATCGCCGGAAGGTGCCGCTTTATACTGGCTGAACACGGCCGCTGTGGATAGCGGTTGGCGTGGATTGACCAACAAAACAGCGCTGCGCTTGACCGGATAGGGGGTGCATTCGGTGCCAATGCCGGCCACGCGGGCGCTGTAGCTGCCAAGGCATACGGGCACATCGGCGCCAAGGCTGGCGGCAATTTCATACAAGGTCTTGTCATCCAGCGGCCGGTCAGCACATTTATTAACAAGCCGCAATGCCGCGGCGGCATCGGCTGACCCGCCCCCAAGGCCAGCGCCAACCGGAATATGTTTTTCAAGCGTGATCGCAACCGGGCCAATGCGCCCACCGGCCGCCCGAAATGCGGTAATCGCCCGCATCACCAGATTATCAGCATTATCGTTATGCTGATGGCTTGCTTGCAGGCCAATATCTTGCTGGCCAATATCTTGTTTCCCAGTGTCTTGTTGGGGGGCCAACATCGCGGCAAATGGCCCGCGAATAAAAAGCTGGTCCGGCACGCCGGTCTGCGGCTTGGTGTTTAAGGTCAGCTTGTCGCCGAAATCGGTAAAGGCAATAACCGAATCAAGCAGGTGATAGCCGGTGTTGGTTTTGCCGTAAATACGCAAAAACAGATTTATTTTGGCGGCGGCAATATCGGTAATCATTGGCCCAGCTTGGTTTGAATGCGCGAGCGTAATGCTGGGTCCTTGGCAATAGACATCGCATAGGTCCATTTGAAGCGGGCTTCATGCAGCCGTCCTGCCCGCCAATAGGCGTCAGCAAGGTGGTCGGTAATCACCGGATCGGCGGGTTCCAACAAGGTTGCTTTTTCCAGAAACGCGACCGCAAGATCAATATTTCCAAGCTTGAAATGCACCCAGCCCAATGAGTCGACAAAAAAGCCGCTATCGGGTCGCAATCGCACCGCACGCTCGATCAGCTGGATCGCCTGATCAAGATTACGCCCTTCATCTGCCCACCAATAGCCAAGATAATTGAGGGTATAAGGGTCATTCGGATTGATATCGAGGGCGTTGAAAAAATGCCGTTCGGCTAAATCATCCTGATCAAGCCGCTCATAGGCTATTGCAAGGCTACGATCAATGTCGGTGGCGGTGTAGCCAAGATCGAGCGCGGTAAGATAGGCATCGCGGGCTTTGGCAAACTGGTCGTCAAACCGGTAAAGATCGGCAAGCTCTTTGAACAAAAAACCATTGTCCTGATCTGTAGCAACCACCGCTTCAAGCTGGGCGATCGCCCCAGTCAAATCGTTGCGGCGGCGGCGGTCAAGCTGGATCAGCAATCGTGGCTGATTCCAGACACTGTCGGCTTGAATGCTGGCAAGCTGTTGGTTGATCGGGGCATCCGGTCCGTCATTACCCATCGCACGAACCAGAAAAAACCGGGCTGCATCGGCGTCCGCGTCTAAATGAAGCGCCAGCGACAACCACGCCACCCGCATCCGCGTTGCCTGCGGTTCCTGACTAATCAGGCTTGCATCAACGATACCAACCGCTATCTGGCGAGGGATTGTGATCGGGTCGCTGGCGGTACGGATAAACCGCATGACCTGCCGCCCGTCAAAGCCGCGAGGCAGTTGGCCAGCTATCGCCATCGCTGCGTCCTTATCATTGCCCCGATACAGCATCTTGGCCAATTGCAGGGTGATATGTGTTGGCAAGTTCTGCTGTGCTTTTAGTTGGCTGACAAATTTGTTTTGGGCGGCACGGTCGTTTGTGTGTTCGGCCAAAAGCGCCGCCTGGATCAAAAATGCGGGCGCGATACCATTGCCGTCACTTGCAAGGACGCGCCCGGCTTCGAGCAGAAATTCGAGGCCGGCGGCGGTACGGCCTTGTGCGGCAAGTGCCCAGGCTTTGACAATAGCGGCAATCGGTCTGGCGGTGACCGTTTCCGCCATCTTGTCGGCTAAAACAAGCGCCGCTTCCCAATCCTGACGTTTTACCGCCTGAATGGTTGCCGGTTCATGTGCATGGTCAATTTGCAGATTGCTGGCTTCCATCTGCCGGGCCAATGCCGCCGCCATATCGATATGGCCGCTCATATATTGGGTGGCAAAACTTTGCTGCAAAAGATGTGAATCTTGCGGTGCCATCTGCAAGGCCGCCAGATAAAAATCGGCAGCCGCGGCGATATCGTTCAGATATGTGGCCTGCCGGGCGGCAAGATAATAGGCTTCGCGCGATGCTTGGTGCGCGCTGTCTTGGCTGCTAGCATTAGCGGCAACCGGGGCGATCGCTGCGGCCACCATCCCAAGCATCATGATCACGCCCCACCACCGGATTATTGCCGAATGATGTGCGGTTGACAGGGCTGGCGTTACGATCATACGGCCCAAAGCCGCCTCACATATTGGGATAATTGGGGCCGCCACCACCTTCCGGCGTCACCCAAATAATATTTTGTGACGGGTCCTTGATGTCACATGTTTTGCAATGCACGCAATTTTGCGCGTTGATTTGCAACTGCGGATTACCGCCCGCTTCATCACGGACAATCTCGTAAACACCGGCCGGGCAATAGCGCTGTTCGGGCGCGTCATAAAGGGCCAGATTATGCGTAATTGGCACGTCCGAATCCTTTAATGTCAAATGTACCGGTTGGTTTTCCTCATGGTTTGTGCCCGACAGGTAAACCGATGAATTCCGGTCAAAACTGACCTCACCATCGGGTTTTGGATAGTCGATTTTTGGCGCTTGGTCTGCTGGCTTTAGCTGGGCATGGTCTGCATGGTGACGCAACGTCCACGGCGCCCGACCAAATAACAGATAAGTGTCAATCGCCGCATGCGCCAAGCCAAGCCATAAGCCTTTGGCAAATCCGGGCCTAATGTTGCGCACCTTGTAAAGTTCGGTCCATAACCAGCTATCCTTGATCCGTTCCCCATAGCTGGCTGGCTCAGCCCCAGCATCCATCGCGTCCAGCGAGTCGAAAATCGCCTCGGCAGCTAGCATCCCCGATTTCATCGCTGTGTGGGTACCTTTGATTTTAGGGACATTCAAAAACCCGGCGGTGCAGCCAACAAGGCAGCCGCCCGGAAAGGTCAGTTTCGGGATCGATTGAAAACCACCTTCATTCAGCGCCCGCGCCCCATAGGCCACGCGGCGTCCACCAACAAAGGTATCGCGCACCGCCGGATGGTTTTTGAATCGTTGAAATTCTTCAAATGGCGACAGGTGCGGGTTGCTGTAATCAAGCCCGACAACATAACCGACAGCCACCTGATTGCCATTCAGATGATAAAGAAATGATCCGCCATAGGTATCGCTTTTCAATGGCCAGCCGACCGAATGCCACGCAAGGCCAGGCTTGGCTTTGGCCGGGTCAATGTCCCACAACTCTTTGATACCGATCGCATAGGTCTGCGGATCCTTACCCTCGCGCAAATCGAACCGGTCAAACAAGGTTTTGGTCAGATGGCCGCGACAGCCCTCAGCAAAAATAGTTTGCTTGGCATGAAGTTCCATCCCACGCATAAAGCCGTCAGTGGGGGTGCCGTCCTTGCCGACTCCCATATCGCCGGTGGCGATGCCTTTTACTGCGCCGGTCGCGTCATACAGCACCTCGGCCGCGGCAAACCCCGGATAAATTTCAACCCCCATCGCCTCGGCTTGTTCGCCAAGCCAGCGACAGAAATTACCAAGCGAAATGATAAAGTTGCCATGATTGTTCATGCTTGGCGGGGTTGGCAGCCGCACAGCCCCCGTTTCTGTCAAATAGACAAACTTGTCTGACGTCACCGGCGTGTCCAATGGCGCGCCGCGGTCTTGCCAGTCAGGAATTAACTCGTTCAGACTACGCGGTTCCAACACCGCACCAGACAGAATATGCGCGCCAATTTCACTGCCTTTTTCAATCAGACAGACAGATATATCCTTACCCGCATCGCTGGCCAATTGCTTTAGCCGGATCGCTGCTGACAGGCCTGACGGACCGCCCCCAACGATGACCACATCAAATTCCATTACATCGCGTTCAGTTGTCATTCTTGTTTCGCCCTTCTGATTGATTGCTCCTACCATAAGAAGCCTTTGATCCACCTTCAAGCCAATTGATAATTCGCGTGCGCCGTGCGACTATCAAAACACTGTATTTTGGGTCCAATAACCTATTTTGGTCTGGCTGAACCGTTCAAATGCGGCAGGTTTTTATGTCGATGCAAAATTTCACAATTGACGAGGCGCGCCACATACTAGCGTGGCAATATGAAATGGGCGCGGATGAAGCCCTGTTGGATCGACCAGCTAGCAAGACCGCTGACAGCTTTATCACCGGCCGTTCAGACGATCGTTCAACCGACCAGCCAAAAGATGGCATTGACCGCCAAACTGTTGCGGTGCCCGCGCCGCCTTTTGTGCCGCATCCGTCGGCAGAAGCCGCAGCGCCACAGCATGAACGGGCGATGCATCAACAGGCGATGCAGGGGGCATCGGCTTTATCGCATTTTACCGCTTTGGATGGTTTGCGTGACGGGCTGTTGGCACTGGACAATTGTGCGTTGAAGCATACCGCCAGCAATTTGTGTTTTGCCGATGGTAACCCCGGGGCCGATTTGATGATTATCGGCGAGATACCGGGCCGTGATGAAGATCGTATTGGGGTTCCGTTCGCCGGGGTAGCTGGACAGCTGCTGGATCGTATGTTGGCCAGTTTTGGCCGCGACAGATCATCAAGCTATCTTGTCAATCTATTGCCATGGCGACCACCTGGTAACCGCACGCCAACCGACGAGGAGCTGGCATTGTTGTTGCCGTGGCTGTATCGCCACATCCAGCTTGCCAAACCATCGGTGATTTTGCTGCTTGGTGGCATGCCGTGCCGGATTGTTTTCGACCAGAAGGACGGTATCTTGAAATGCCGTGGCCGATGGCAAAATATCGATTTTGGCGATGGTATAGGCCGGCCAGTTATCGCTAGTTTACACCCCGCATATCTGTTACGCTCGCCAGCGCAAAAGCGGCTGGCGTTTGACGATTTGATCAACCTTGCCGGCCGGCTTGGTACATCTGCTGGGCCGGTTCAGGGCTGAGCAACGTAATAGGCAATCATGACATCCAGTTTCATTGACATCGGCGGCGTAATCTTGATGCGAAAAGGACGTCAAGCGATTCGGCTGATTGTGGGTCTGTGGCTGCTGGTTGCGGCTGGTGCTGCCACGGCGACGACAGTACCAAAGCCGCTTGGCGAGTTTGACGTCGCGCTTTATAGCCGGCTCATCGCCTTGCAAAAAGATGGTAATATGAAACAGGCCATCCGTGAAATAGGGCGGATCGAGAATCCGCTGTTGATTGGCCATTTACTGGCCCAGCGTTATCTCCATCCAACGGCCTGGCGGTCTAGCTATAGAGAATTGTCAGGCTGGCTTGCCAAATATAATGATCATCCTGACGCTAGTCGTATTTACTGGCTTGCCAAACGCCGCAAGCCGAAAAACGCGAAGGCCCCAAAAAGCCCAAAGCCCGGCTATCTAAATGGGTATGGTCAGGCTGGCGGCGGCGGGTACCTGCCGCGCATCCCGGCCCGCATCGAGGGGCGCGCCTCGCCAACGCGCACCGCCTCGGTCGCGCGTTCAGTGCGCCGGGCCATCCGGCGGGGGTGGCCATCCGGGGCGTTGGATATTTTGGACAAGCCGGAAAATCGCCGCTATCTGACGAATGACGAAGAAGGCCAGCTACGCGGCGAGGTGGCGCATGCCTATTTCATTTTTGGGGTCGATGCCAAAGCGATCAGGCAGGCGCGCTATGCGATTGCGAATGGCCGCGATCATGCCGATCTTGCCTATTGGGCTGGCGGCCTTGCGGCGTGGCGCAGTGGCCAAATCGATCTGGCCGGGAGCTTTTTCCGTTCATTGACTGAACTGAAAGATGTTAGTCCGGGACGCCGAAGCGCCGCCGCTTTTTGGGCCTATCGTGTCGAGATGCGCCAAGGCCGCCCGGTTGAGGCGATTGCCTATCTGGAATTGGCGGCACGGCAAATTGACAGTTTTTACGGTGTTGTCGCCCGGCATGCGCTTGGCCAGAAAATCAATGTGTCATTTGACCTGCCACCGGTTGAGGACAGTTTCGTCGACTGGTTGTTGGCGCGCCCGGGCGGTCAGCGTTTATTTGCCCTGCTGCAGCTTGGCGAAACCCATGCTGCCGAGCGAGAGATGCGCTATTTGTGGATGGAAATGCCGGAAAATTATAAATTAGAGGTGATGCGATTTGCCGCGGAAAATGGCATGGCCGGCCTGTCATTCCGGGTGGCCGAAATCATTCGCAAGGACACCGGGGTCAGCTGGTACGGGGCATTATATCCGCATCCCCAATTTGACTTTGACTACGATATTGACGAGGCGCTTGTCTGGGCCATTTCCAGACAGGAATCGGGGTTTAACCCACGCGCCAAAAGCCGCGCCAAGGCCGCAGGCCTGATGCAATTGATGCCTGCCACCGCGTCCTTTATCGCGCGTGATCGTGGTTTTCGGGGGCGTAAACGCCACCAGCTGTTTGACCCAGAGGTCAATTTGCGCTTGGGTCAAGATTATATCCAGCATTTGCTGGCTGAACCGTTGGTTGAAAGTTCGCTGGTGCGGCTGTTGGCCGCCTATAATGGCGGGCCCGGTAATTTGCGCAAATGGCTGAAAAAGGTTGATCATCAAGATGATCCGTTTTTATTGGTTGAATCGATGCCGGCGCGTGAAACACGCTATTATGTAAAACATGTGATTTCCAATCTTGGCATGTATCGGCAGCGTTTTGGTCAGGAGGCACCGGCACTGTCTGGGCTGGCGGCGGGCAATGGCGGGGTATTCGTCCCCAAATCGACCCCCTAATCCGGTCGGTATATCCAGAAGGAGGCGCGTTTATGGATCACAGCAAACGGATTGATCAGTCGGCCAGCTTTGTGCCGGTCAATATTGCAATTTTGACGGTATCTGATTCGCGCCGCGCCGATGATGACAGATCTGGTGATCTATTGGCCGCGCGCGTGACCGAGGCGGGGCATCATTTGGCTGCCCGGCAGATTGTCACTGATGATTTTGCGGCGATTACCGGTCAGCTAGGGCGCTGGATTGATGATCCGGCGGTTGACGTGGTGGTCACCACGGGTGGCACCGGCCTGACGGGCCGCGATGGTACGCCTGAGGCTTTGCGTAGCCTGTTTGATAAAGAAATTGAGGGGTTTGGCGAACTGTTTCGCTATCTCTCCTATGCAAAGATTGGCACCTCGACAATTCAGTCACGGGCCGTGGCCGGGGTGGCTGGCGGCACTTATATTTTTGCCCTGCCGGGGTCGCCATCGGCCTGCCGCGATGGGTGGGACGAGATTTTGCGCTATCAGTTGGATATCCGGCACCGGCCGTGCAATTTCGTTGAAATCATGCCGCGGCTGACCGAATCGCCAACAACCCGCCGTGGCGGTTGATGCCTGATCTTACGCATGAAACCAAATTTGTCGGACCAGTGATCGGTATTGATGAGGCCGGTCGCGGACCATGGGCTGGACCGGTCACGGTGACCGCGATCTGGCTTGGTGCGGATGGGGCCACGCTGCCAGCCGGTATCGATGATTCAAAAAAACTAAAGCCGCTGCGCCGTGATGCGTTAGCCGACAGGCTGATGACACCGCCCTATATCCATCATACCGAAACCGTACCGGTAGAGATGATTGACCAGATGGGCATTTTGGGCGCCACCTTTTTTGGTATGGTGTGTGCGGCCAAGGCGGTGACCGGATTGATGGTCGCCGCGGGCCTGCCACGGCCGGTCCATGCCCTTGTGGACGGCAATTTATTGCCGCAGGACATGCCCTTGCCAGCCACCGCACTGGTCAAAGGCGATAGTCTATCCTTATCAATCGCGGCGGCGTCAATTATCGCCAAAACAACGCGTGACCGCTATATGCACGCGCTTCATACGACCTATCCGGCCTATGGCTGGGACCGCAATATGGGCTATGGCACCAAGGCACATAGGGCCGGGCTGGCATCGCATGGCGTCACCCCCCACCACCGCCGCAGCTTCAAGCCGGTTCAAGCGCTTTTGGGCCGATAGCGCATTACCGCGACACACCCCGAAAAAACCCAAAATGTCTCAAACCCAGCAGGTGGCCATACGCGCCGTTGCTCAAGACGCCTACAAGATAAGGATAATCATACGCCTGCCACATACAATATATAGATATACTTTAAGAAAAGCGAACAAGCTATTGACTTTAATAGATTCTATGATTCTTTTAGGAGGAGACAACAGCGCATAGCTGGCCTGAAAACGAGACTGACAGGGCGCGGTATAGTGAAAACGAACCGGATTATTCATGGTGATTGCATCGCCGAATTAAAAAAATTGGCTGACCAATCGGTTGATCTGGTGTTTGCCGACCCGCCCTATAATTTGCAGTTGGCGGGTGATTTGTCGCGGCCGGATCAAAGCCATGTCGACGCGGTGACTGATGCCTGGGATCAGTTTGATTCCTTTGCCGCCTATGATGCGTTTAGCGCAGCCTGGTTGACCGAGGCGCGCCGGGTGTTGAAACCGGATGGGGCGATCTGGGTGATTGGCAGCTATCACAATATTTTCCGAGTTGGCAAATTGTTGCAGGATCTCGATTTCTGGATTTTGAACGATGTTGTTTGGCGCAAGACGAACCCTATGCCGAATTTCCGAGGCCGGCGGTTTACCAATGCGCATGAAACCTTGATCTGGGCGGCCAAATCGCAAAAATCGCGTCATGTTTTCAATTATGAAGCGATGAAGGCGTTGAATGATGATGTCCAGATGCGGTCCGACTGGGAATTGCCATTATGCACCGGTCATGAGCGGATCAAGGAAGAGGGCAAAAAGGCCCACCCGACGCAAAAGCCGGAAAATTTGTTGGCACGGGTGATCCTCGCCTCGACCCGCCGCAATGATATTGTGCTTGATCCCTTTTTCGGTACGGGCACCACCGGCGCGGTGGCCAAACGGCTAGACCTGCAATTCATCGGTATCGAACAGGAGGCAAGCTATGTCAAAATCGCCACCCGCCGGATTGCCGCGGTAACGCCGATCGCCGCTGACGAGCTTCTTGAAACAACACCAAAGCGGGCGCTACCAAAGATTCCTTTCGGGCATTTGGTTGAACGGGGGCTGGTCAAGCCAGGGGATCGCCTGTTTGATGCGAAAAAACGGTTTTCGGCCCAAGTCCGGGCTGATGGTTCCTTGCTGGCGGCGGATCGAAAGACCGGATCGATCCATGGCCTTGGTGCGGCGCTTCAGGGGTTACCATCTTGTAATGGCTGGCAGTTCTGGCATGTAGAGCGCAACGGAAAACCGGTATTGATTGACCAGCTTCGTGATCAAATCCGCGCCGAACTTGGCCATAAAAACTGATAAAGGGCGCTGTTGACCAGCGCCCTTCACCCGCATCATTTAACCGTGACCGGTCTTTTTCAGGCGGCCTTGGCTTGTGCCTTTTTTTCCAGCCGCCGCGCATGCAAAATCGGCTCGGTATAGCCTGATGGTTGTGACAGGCCCTTGAATACCAGATCCATCGCCGCCTGAAACGCGATCGATTCGTCAAACCGGCCGGCCATTGGTTCATAGGCGGCATCGCCCGCATTTTGCTTGTCCACCACCGCGGCCATGTCTTGCATGATTTCGGTCACCAGCGCCGCATCGCAAACACCATGATGCAGCCAGTTGGCGATATGTTGTGATGATATCCGCAAGGTGGCACGGTCTTCCATCAACCCGATATCGTGGATATCTGGCACCTTGGAGCATCCGACCCCTTGATCGATCCAGCGCACCACATAGCCAAGTATGCCTTGGGCATTATTCTGGATTTCGGCGCGAATATCCTCGGCCGACCAGTTGGGCCGCTGCGCCAACGGGATTGACAAAATATCCGACCGGCTGGCCCGTGCTTTGCCGCGCAATTCAGCCTGCCGCTGCATCACATTGATTTTGTGATAATGCAGCGCGTGCAATGTTGCCGCGGTTGGTGATGGCACCCATGCACAATTGGCACCAGCTTGCGGATGGGCGATTTTCTGGTCGATCATATCAGCCATGCGATCGGGCATGGCCCACATGCCCTTACCGATCTGTGCCTTGCCTGAAAAGCCACAGGCCAGACCGATATCGACATTCCAGTCCTCATAAGCGGCAATCCATGTGGCGGCCTTCATGTCCCCCTTGCGGATCATCGGGCCGGCATGCATCGATGTGTGAATCTCATCGCCGGTACGGTCAAGAAAGCCGGTATTGATAAAGGCCACGCGTGATTTCGCGGCGCGGATACATTCTTTCAAATTAACTGTGGTGCGCCGTTCTTCATCCATGATGCCAAGCTTGACCGTATTGGCCGGCAAGTTAAATGCCTGCTCGACCATACCGAAAATCTCGCTGGTAAAGGCCACCTCGTCCGGCCCGTGAAGCTTGGGTTTGACCACATAGATTGATCCTGCCGGCGAATTCTGCCGGCTTTTCATATCTGGTAACGCGGCGGCAACCGACACAAAGGCATCGAGAATACCTTCGGGGATTTCGCTGCCATCTGACAAAAGCACCGCCGGATTGGTCATCAAATGCCCGACATTGCGGACCAACATCAAGGCCCGACCGCGCAAGGTTCCGGTGCTGCCATCGGCCGCAATATAGGTTTTGTCATCATTCAGCCGACGGGTCATTTTGGTGCCGTTTTTGACAAAGTCCGCGCTCAGCGTACCACGCATGATTTTGTTCCAGTTTCTAAATGCCAGCACCTTGTCTTCGGCATCAACCGCGGCAATAGAATCCTCCAGATCAATAATGCTGGTCAGCGCCGATTCTACCATAATGTCATCAATATGCGCCGCATCGCGCGCGCCAATCGTTCCGTTGGCTTTGATCAAAATTTCGAAATGAAGCCAGTGCCGCATCA
>Ga0181592_10004868_pt1 | contig 11074 bp, 8 predicted proteins | sample 071ome_20_FD_133755 | JGI IMG/M metagenome (GOLD analysis project Ga0181592, IMG submission 133755) | Coastal salt marsh microbial communities from the Groves Creek Marsh, Skidaway Island, Georgia - 071412BT metaG (megahit assembly) | ecosystem: Environmental > Aquatic > Marine > Intertidal zone...
CCAACGATGGTAGTTGACCGCTTCAAACGAAGTGTAGCGCTTCACACGCACGGGATATAAATGGCAGCTAATGGGTTTTTTGAAGTTGATATGGCCTTCTTCATGAACACGTTCTAGTCCACATTTCAGTGTCTTATCTTCATCTTCTATGACATAAGCGCAATGGCCTCTTGGCATAAGTGGGGTCTCTAAATCTCCGTCTTCTCCTTTGACCCAGGCGCCTTGTCGAGCAATAGCCATACGACCTTTTTCACTCAGATAAGGGGCAATTTGCGCTGCTTTGTCTTTAAGCTCATCGGCCTCTTCTTGCTCTAGTGGAGCACCATACTCCCCTTCAACGCAGCAAGCTCCTTTGCACGCATTAAGGTCGCAAACAAAGGCCTCTGAAAGCAGTTCGTCAGAAACTAGGGTGTCGCCAATCTGAATCATGAACGTTTATTGAATCCGTAACTCTGTTGCCTCAAGAATCCGCTAGGCATGTTCTCATCTCCTTCATAACCCAACTCGAGATCCGGATCTTTTTTCGGAACAAAAGCAGCGTTAAACACATAATCCCAAACGCTCAGACTGATACCGAAGTTCACCCCATAGGGATGGTCTTCGGGTAGCGCTTTTGCATGGTGATAGAGGTGCATGACCGGATTGTTTAAGAGGTACTTCAGCGGTCCATAGGTAAAGCCCAAATTGGCGTGATTCAGATGTCCAATAGTGATTGCTGCAAAGTGAACGATGTAGGCTTGCTCAGGTTCGAATCCTCCTAGAAGCATTATGGCAATGGTCTTCAGGGGCTTGTAGAGGACATTCTCCATCCAGTGGTATCGGAAGTGAGCGGCGAATCCCATCTCTTTTACGCTATGGTGTAGCTGATGAAAGCGCCAAAGCCATTCAAAGCGGTGCAGGGCAACGTGAGTGATCCATTGGACAAAATCTAGTAAGACAAAAAAGAGTAGCAATTGGATTCCTACAGGCAGGCTTTGGAGCGATAAGAGGGCGAAGGAGTCGATTTGAATACCGACTGCGGCAAATCCGTTTTCGGCGAGGGCATAAAAGCCGCTTATGGCTGCCGAAAACAAAAAGAAGTTGAACATCATGTGGCCTAGATCCAAGAAGAAATCTTTTCTAAAGACTGCTTGGTTTTTTCTCCACGGGAACGTGATTTCAAGTGCCCAGACTACGAGAGAAATTACGAGCAAACCGTAGGCGTAGTTTTGATACCAAGGAACCTGAAATAAGAAGGACGCCTTGTAATAATTTAGGGTACCTAAAAAACTTTCCCAAACAACGGATACAAAAGTGCTAAGCATATTACAAAATTACGTCCTTTCAGGCGATTGAACTACTCGATGTGCGATAGCATCTCTTGCACAAGGCGCTGTAAGTCTGTATGAATGGTGTATCCCCAGTCAGATCTTGCGCTCTCATCATTGATGCTCTCTGGCCACGAAGCGGCAATGGCTTGCCTGTAATCGGTACTGTAGTCGACTTTGAAATCTGGAAGCTGCTTTCTGATTTCTTCTTCGAGCTTTTGCGGACTTACAGCCAGACCGTCAAGATTGTAAGAGGTTCTTACTGTGATAGCTTGAGCAGGGGCTTGCATTAAAGCGATGGTGGCCGTAATGGCATCGCTCATATAAATCATGGGTGTGATGGTGCGAGCTTCAATAAAGGAGGTGTATTGTCCTTCATTTTTGGCAGATTTAAAAATCTCTATCGCATAATCTGTAGTGCCTCCGCCCGGGGCTGTCTTATAGCTAATAATACCCGGATACCTGAGGCTGCGGACATCCACTCCGAATACCCTATGGTAATAAGCGCACCACATTTCTCCAGCTCTTTTGCTAATTCCGTAAACAGTGCTTGGGTGAATCACAGTCTCTTGAGGAGTATTTTTCTTTGGGGTGTCAGGTCCAAAAATGGCTATACTAGAAGGCCAAAAGACTTGCTTGATTTTCTTTTCTTTAGCCAGATCTAATACGTGTAAGAGGCTTTGCATATTCAGTTCCCATGCCTTTTGAGGATGCTTTTCGGCGGTTGCGCTGAGCATGGCAGCCATAAGATACACCACCTCGATACCGTGCTTTTCGATGATATGTTCGATGGCGTCTTTATCGGTTGCGTCTAGATGATAATGCAGCTTCGCTTCATCGGTCTGTAAACGAATGTCTGCACGGATTACCTTGAATCCATTAACGCTTAATGCATCACATAATTCTGAGCCGATTTGACCTTCAGATCCAATTATAAGAACCGCCTTTTGCATGAATAACCCTAAACCTTTAAACGCTCCAAAAATACTCTTTTAGATTGTCGTAATTTCGTCTACGTGAAAGAGTTTTTTGCCTTATTTATTCTGCTGAGTTTTATCTCTTGTACGTCTGTTTCTGCACCTCAAATTGACGCAACGCCCAATGAGGAAATCTCGTACGAACTAAAACTCCTTCGCCAAGAAGAGGTCGTAGATACTTTTTCTACACAAGAGTATCCCATGCAATTGCTTCAGGATGAGTTGGATGTTTTGATAGCATTCTCATCGCGCACCGAACTCATTGAACAATTGAATCGTATTGTAGTTCAGATTCAAGAGCTTGAAACAAGACCTGAACCCACTGTACTGACAGACCGCGGATTAAAAAGTCGTTTGAAACTGCTTAGAACTTACCTTTTGCAACTGAAGGGGGCACTCGAAGAAAACGATCGGGTTAACGAGGCACTTTCTGAAGTGAATCAAACCAATCAGGCCTTAATTGCCTATTGGAATGCCATGAGCGGTGTATAGGGCACTTGAACACCTCAATATGTTTTTGATCTAGGTATCTGAATCCGATATCGTACAGATAAAACACGGGTCTGGTATTAGGCCCTTCAAGTTCTATTTCTGTGATTTTTGAAGCAACGAATCCAAATCGTGAGAGCTGGTTGATACTAGCAATGTGTGGGTGTTGCTCAAGGATTTTTGAGAGCATTTTATAGTTAGTGATGAGGTGCTTGTGAGTGGCATAAAAGGTCTTATTCTCGCCTTCTCTTTTGTGATTGTGATAGTGGCTGCGACAAGAGGTACTGCAGAAACGTTGATCGCTTCTACCGTACAAAGGCTCATCGCATTGTATACAGTTGCGCTTCATGATATGGTTTTATGCCCAAGTTCAACACCTAAGCTGAAAGAAGCATGCAGTGATCTTTTTTTATGCTGTTTTACACGTATAAACGATTGTATTCGTTTTAAAAACGCTTGACGGTTTTTGAGCGCTTTAATTTGATCCAAAATCAAATCATATGAATGCATTAAGAAATCAAGCACAGTTAATTGGGTATGTCGGTAATGAACCTGAAATTATGAACCTAGAGGGCGGTAAGAAAAGGGCAAAGTTCAGTTTAGCAACGAACGAAACGTACACCGATGCTTCTGGCGAACGTGTGGTAGACACGCAATAGCATACCATAATTGCGTGGGACCGTCAAGCTGAAGTCGTTGAAAAATATGTTCAAACGGGTCGAGAGGTTGCCGTTTCAGGTAAGATTCAAACACGCTCTTATGAGGATGCGGATGGAGTAAAAAAGTACATCACAGAAATCAAATGTGCTGAATTGCTGCTTCTGGGAAAGCCTGAGGCAAAAATAGAAGAGCTCGTTTAGCCGTAAATGGAGTGGGCGATTCTATAGGTATTGGCATGCGCCTCTACGATGACGCGAATGTCTTTTGAATATCCTCCACCCATTGAGCATTGAACCGGGACGCCTTTGTCGTAGGCCATTTGTAAGACAAGGGCGTCTCTCTTTTTGCAACCCTCAAGGGTTAGTCCAAGCGTGCCGAGCTTATCAGTGGCCAAGACATCAACCCCGCTGAGGTAGAAGATAAAATCGGGTTGTACGCGTTCAAAAAGAACCTCAAGCTGCTCTTGTAACAGTTGAAGATAAGTATTGTCGTCGGTGCCGCGCTCCAATTCAACATCGAGATCTGACGCCTCTTTTTTAAAGGGATAGTTGGCTTTACCATGCATTGAAAACGTAAAAACCTCGCGCTTATTCTGAAAAATAACCGCCGTACCGTTCCCTTGGTGAACATCTAGGTCGACCATCAGTATACGCTTCGTCGAGGTATGGTTTAGAAGGTAATTTGCCGCGATGGCCTGGTCATTAAGCAAACAAAATGCTTCGCCGCGATCAGGATACGCGTGATGTGTACCGCCAGCGATATTTAATGCGACCCCATATTCAATGGCTTTTAATGCTCCATCTATGGTTCCTTGGGCGATTCGAAGTTCGCGTTCTACTAAAGCTGTGCTCAGCGGAAAACCGATCTTGCGTATCTCTTTTGGATGTAACTCTTCGTTGAGCAGCCGCTGCACATAGGTCTCGTCGTGGGTGCTTAGCACATGACCTAGATCAACTTTGTTCGGACTAAAGAATTGTGCTGCAGTGCAGGTGCCTTCATGTAAAAGTTGCCGAGGCAACAGCTCGTATTTGAGCATTGGAAACCTATGGCCTTCAGGAAGAGGGTGAGCGAAAGAAGGGTCTGACGCAATAAAGATCATCTACGAAATAAGACTCCCGTTTTCGGTTTGATTCTCAGGCGCCATGAATTCAAGTTGACCGTCAGCACGGGTGGCCATAAGAATCATCCCTTGACTTTCAACACCGCGTAATTTTCTTGGAGCCAGGTTCACTACGACGCTAACCTGTTGTCCTACGATGGAAGCAGGATCGAAGGATTCTGCAATACCAGAAACAATGGTTCTTTCTTCAAATCCTAAGTCAACCTTGAGTACCAGGAGTTTGTCTGCTTTGGGCATCTTTTCTGCTGAAACGATTGTTCCAACTCTGAGATCCAAGGCACTAAACTGATCGAAGTTTATAAGTTCTTTCACAGGAGGATGTGTTTGTTGATTTTCATTAGAGGAGACATAGGTAGCGCGAAGCTTTTCTAATTGCTTCTCAATCTCGGCATCTTCTATTTTTCTAAACAGTAGCTGCGAAGTTCCGAGCTGATGGTTAGGGGCTATAAGTTCGTTTGCTACCGAAATAGATTCAAAAGAAAGTGTGTCTGCTTTTAGATTCAGCATTTCTTTCAGTTTTTTAGAGCTATGAGGTAGAAGGGGTTCGCCGAGATGAGCTAGCGCCGCAGCTATCTGAAGAGCGACATACAAAATGGTCTGAACTCGTAAAGGTTCAGTTTTGATAAGCTTCCAAGGCTCTTGGTCGGCCAAGTATTTATTTCCGCTTCTTGCCAGTCCCATGAAGATTTGAGCAGATTCTCTGAACTTATACTGCTCAAACGCCTGCGATAGTTGGTTGGGTAGATGTTTAATTTCTTCTAAGAGGGCCCGATCTTCGGCAGAGAAAACTTGAGGTTGTGGCACCTGGCCCTCGTAGTATTTTTGTGTGAGCACTACTACGCGATTCACAAAATTTCCATAAACGGCAACGAGTTCATTGTTTACCCGGGCTTGAAAGTCATTCCAGGTAAAATCGTTATCCTTTGTTTCTGGAGCATTTATCGTTAAGACATAGCGCAAAGCATCTTGCATATCGCTAAAGTCCTCAAGGTATTCGTGAAGCCAAACTGCCCAATTTTTTGAAGTGGATAGTTTTTGCCCTTCAAGATTTAAGAATTCATTTGCGGGAACGTTTTTCGGAAGAATGTATCCGCCGTGTTCCTTGAGTATAGCCGGGAATATGATACAGTGAAACACGATGTTATCCTTTCCGATGAAGTGGACCAATTCAGTATGCTCATCTTTCCAGTACGGTTCCCAATCGACTCCCTTTTCTTTTGCCCATTCAATGGTAGATGAGACATAGCCAATAGGTGCCTCAAACCACACATAAAGTTTTTTACCTGCTGCTTCTTCCAAAGGGACATCGATCCCCCAGTCTAAATCACGAGTTACCGCTCTTGGTTTTAATCCATCATCGATCCAAGACTTACACTGACCATAGACATTTGGCTTCCAATCACTTTTATGACTGTCTAAAATCCATGATTTTAAAAACGCTTCGCTTCGATCTAATGGAAGATACCAGTGGGTGGTCTCTCTCATCACAGGAACACTTCCGGTTAAGGTGCTTTTGGGGTTAATCAGATCTGTTGCATTTAAAGAGGCGCCACATTTCTCGCATTGGTCGCCGTAGGCCTCTTCGTTTTGACAACGCGGGCAGGTACCAATTACAAAACGGTCAGCTAAGAATTGGTCAGCTTCGGCGTCGTATAATTGCTGATTGGTATGCTCTTCGAAGGCCCCTTTGTCATAGAGGGTAGTAAAAAAACTTCTTGCAGTATCGTGATGAACTTGCCTTGAAGTTCTCGAGTAGTTGTCAAATGAGATACCAAAGTCGCTGAATGATTCTCGAATGATCGCATCATAGGTATCGATAATCTGTTGAGGGGTAGTCCCTTCTTTTCTGGCCTTCATCGAGATGGCCACTCCGTGTTCGTCACTACCACAAATAAAGGCAACATCGTTTCCCTCTAGGCGCTGATAACGGGCATAAATATCGGCGGGAACGTAGACCCCTGCAAGGTGTCCGATGTGTATAGGACCGTTGGTGTAGGGGAGTGCTGCAGTTATTGTGATGCGTCTCTTATTTTGGCTCATTCGAATCGACTTTGAGGAGCTCAAAAATACCATTTTACTAGGCTAAACGTTTATAGACGTTTTAAAAACCTTTCAACCATCCAATCAGATATAGATTTATGTCGTGAAATCGATCGGGATTCAAGGGGAACAATTGGCTTTGGCTTTTCTTGAGAATAAAGGGTATAAGACTTTGGAGCAGAACATGCGGTTAGGGCATTGGGAGGCTGATGTGGTGATGAAGCACCGCAAAACGCTTGTCATCGTCGATGTCAAGACAAGTAGAAGGCGACCAGCCCTGTTCGATCCAACGGGTTCGCTAGGGGGCAGTATGCGAGACTTTTGGGGATAGGTTCTTATGCAATAAAGCAAAGGCAAGATGTCGAAGAATTGCGTATCGATCTGATATTGATTCATTTGCCATTAAACGGACGAGAACGGATTAGACACTATCAAGACATTTCGATGTATATTTGACAAAATGTTTTAAATAAAACAACTAGTTGAATAATACTTGTCGGCCATGAAAACGATCTCTTCTGTAGTTGAAAACGTCATTCACAGAAAACCTTTTTTGCAGTCTGCTCTTGCAGAAGGTATCATCAATTTAACTTCTCTCTCACGTCAGATTAGGCCTGAAATTGAAGAGGTCTTAGGTAAAGAAGTGCGCGAAGGAGCTATCGTCATGGCGTTGAAACGTCTTTCTGAGCATCTTGAATTTCGAGCGACACATAAGATTGTTAAGGTGTTAAAGGACATTGGAGAAATCACTGTTCGTTCTTCGCTGGTGGATTATACTTTTTTGACCTCCGAATCGATTTTAGAGAAACAGGCCGAATTGATGCGCGAAATTCATCGCACGCCTGATGTGTTTTATACTTCTTCACGCGGAGTCAACGAGATCAACATTGTGACCAGTGAGCGATTAGAGTCGTACATCGATGAGCTTTTTAAACACGAGCGCCTTACGCAAAAGGTCAAGAATCTCGCCTCTGTCACCGTAAGGTTGCCCAATGAGAATGTGGTGGTCCCCGGCATCTATTATTTTATCTTTCAACGATTAGCTTGGGAGGGTATTGTACTTCATGAAGTGATCTCTACTACGAATGAATTTACCATCATTGTCGATGATCCTGAGGCTGATCGCGCCTTCACTGTGATCAAGGCGCTTAAAACTTTGTAAAGCTTATTCCTTAAGAGATTCGAGTGCCGCAATGGCTGCCGTCATTGAAGGGATTTTGTCGAAGCGGATCAATAGTGTTTGTCCGGCTTTCGTTGTCTTTTCTTTGAGTTGACAATCTAAGGTTGCGGATTTCTTTAAAATGGTTTGAAAGCCCAAGCTTTGAAAAAATGGGGATTGACCGTCAGCAATAAAATATCCTAGCAGTGTTTCACGCTTGAAGACCACCTTCTCAAGACCAAGACTTTTTGCATGTTCTTTGAGTAGTACGGAGTGCAATAAACCTTCAGCCTCTTCGGGTAATGGACCAAAGCGATCAATAAGGCGTGATTCAAAGGCCGTTAGTTCTTCTCGGGTGTGTAGCTCACTGAGCTCTCTGTACAAGGCCAGACGCTCGGTGACAGCATTGATATAATGATCCGGAAAGAGAAGCTCGCTGTCGGTATCGATGGTCACCTCACTCACATATACGGTGGGTTCGTCCTTCTCTTCTTCTTCATTGTAGAGCGATTTGAATTCGTTTTGTTTCAATTCTTCAATCGCTTCTGCTACTATTTTTTGATAGGTGTCAAACCCGATTTCATTGATAAATCCACTCTGAGCACCGCCCAACAGGTCTCCAGCCCCTCTAATCTCTAGATCTTTCATAGCAATTTGGAATCCGCTTCCAAGCTCGGTATAGCGGGCTAAGGCTTCCATGCGTTTTCTAGCCTCTGGAGTGAGAGTCTCGAAGCTGTCTGTGATGAAATAGCAGAAGGCTTTTTTATTGGTTCGCCCTACACGTCCGCGCATCTGATGAAGATCACTCAATCCGAAGGTGTGCGCGTTGTGAATGAGGATGGTGTTGGCATTGGGGATATCTAATCCACTTTCTACGATGGTGGTAGACACCAAAACGTCGAAGGCCCCATTGATGAAATCAAGCATTAACTCTTCGAGTGCATTGCCGTCCATTTGTCCGTGGCCGGTTCGAATTCGTGCATCGGGCACCAACTGCTGCAGCATACCCGCCACCTCTTTGATATTCTTGATGCGGTTGTGGATGAAATAAACCTGCCCCGAGCGTTCTATCTCTTCGCGAATAGCATCTCTGATCGCTTCTAAATCGAAGCGAATAACTCTACTTTCAATGGGATAGCGATTCGGTGGTGGGGTGCTAATGACTGATAGGTCTCTGGCAGCCATTAAGCTGAATTGAAGCGTCCGAGGGATAGGGGTCGCTGTCAAGGTGAGTACATCTATTTCGGCCTTAAAGGATTTTATTTTTTCTTTTACGGATACCCCAAATTTCTGTTCTTCGTCAACGATAAGTAGGCCAAGGTCTTTAAACTTCACTCCTTTGTTTACGATCTGATGTGTGCCAATGAGGATGTCGATTTGACCTTTCTCTAATTTTTCGAGTACTTCTTTTTTCTCTTTTGCTGTTCGAAATCGGTTTAAGAAGTCTACAGTTACGGGTAGGTTTTCGAGGCGTTTGCGAAAAGTGTTTGCGTGCTGAAAGGCTAAGATAGTTGTAGGAACGAGTACGGCGACCTGTTTGCCGTTGTCAACGGCCTTGAAGGCCGCTCGAATGGCCACTTCAGTTTTACCAAATCCGACATCACCACACACCAGGCGGTCCATAGGGCGCTCGCTCTCCATGTCTGCCTTGATCTCAAGAGTGGCCTTTTCTTGATCGGGTGTGTCTTCGTAAATAAACGAAGCTTCTAGTTCGTGCTGCAGGTAACTGTCAGGGGCGTAGGCAAAACCCTTGCGCATCTTTCTTTTCGCGTAGACCTCGATCAGATCAAAAGCTACCTTTTTGACGTGCTCTTTCGTTTTGTGTTTAACCTTCTTCCAGGCTCCGCTTCCAAGTTTGTACAGTTTTACCGGGGCGCCATCTTTTCCGTTGAATTTTGAAATTTTATGGAGTGCGTGGATGCTGACGTAAAGCATATCTCGATCACCATAAATCAGCTTAATGGCTTCTTGCCACTTGCCTTCAACTTCGATTTTCTGAAGGCCAGCAAACTTACCGATACCGTGATCCATGTGCGTAACATAGTCTCCGATCTCCAAATTATTAAGCTCCTTAAGAGATAAGCCTTGGTTTTTTGACGAAGAGCCTCTTACGCTAAACTTATGATAGCGCTCAAAAATTTGATGATCGGTATAACATGAAAGCTTGAGGTCTGAATCGATAAATCCTTCGTGCAAGGCAAGTATAATGGCATTGTACGACACCTCATTGTCGTGTGAGGCGTGAATCTCATGAAAGCGTTCTACCTGATGTGCTGAGGAACACATAATGTAGTTCTGATATCCTGCTGAGACCTTCTGATCTAGATCTTCCCAAAGCAGATCAAAGCGCTTATTGAAAGCGGGTTGAGGTTTTTGGTTAAAGCGTATAGCAGCGGTGGATTGCGCGCTGCGATCAAATCCACCAAAGGCGCTACAGGATGTCTCAAAAGCCTCCCCGTCACAAAACAAGTCTTCTGGTGCGGCGTGTTTTAGGGGACTTTTGAGTTCTTTGAAGCGTTTTACCCCCTTCTCATATAGACGCTGTATGTGTTCGCTAATGAGCTTGCTCTCTTGTGTAATGAGCAGGGTTTCTTCAGGATTGAAGTGTTCTAGAAACGGAATCCGCGTCTTGACTTCGCTAGATTCGTAACGATCGATATTCGCCACCAGTTCTATGTGATCATAAGAAGCGGTCGACAGTTGTGTTTGGGGATCAAAGGTTCGGATACTTTCGATTTGATCTCCGAAAAACTCTATGCGAAACGGTAGATCGTTTGCGTACGAGTAGACGTCTACTATTCCTCCACGCACTGAAAAGTCACCGGGTTCGCTCACAAAATCAACTCGTTCAAAGGCGTATTCAAAAAGAGTCTCGTTCAAAAAATCAAGCGATAGCTTATCCTCAACTTTTAGAGTGAGATGTTTTTGTTCAAATTGCTGACTGCTGATGGTCTTCTCTAAAAGAGCGTCAGCGTAAGTCACTACCATGAGCTGAGCCGACTTCGCTTGTTGCAGGGCCTGAATCACCTCAGATCTCAGCACTACATTGGCATTGTCAACTTCTTCGATTTCATAGGGACGGCGGTGTGAGGCGGGATAAAATAAAATCTCGCGCTTGGGCAAGAGCCGTTGCAAGTCATTTTGTAAATAGGCTGCTTGCTCTTTATCCTGGGCGATAATGAGCTGTGACTTGTTTTGATGTTGGTGCAGCGCAGCGCAATTCAGAGCAAAGGCACTACCGACAAGTCCGTCTACCGTCAGTCTCTTTGTAGAGGAAAGTTGAGCTATAAGTTCTTTAAAGGTTTCTCCCTCAGAAAATAGC
>Ga0181592_10004870_pt1 | contig 11072 bp, 6 predicted proteins | sample 071ome_20_FD_133755 | JGI IMG/M metagenome (GOLD analysis project Ga0181592, IMG submission 133755) | Coastal salt marsh microbial communities from the Groves Creek Marsh, Skidaway Island, Georgia - 071412BT metaG (megahit assembly) | ecosystem: Environmental > Aquatic > Marine > Intertidal zone...
AGACCACCGCCCAATTGCCATAGGACTGGCGTAGTTGACCAAGTACGATCTGGCATTAGGACTTCTTTACGATCAACGTAAGTGAAGCCAGCTACGAAAGTACCGCGCTCACCGATTTTACCACCTTTGGTCACGCTCAACTCTTTCGTTTCGCGGTCGCTGCGAGAGGTGATACCACCACCCACTTCTAAGATGCCTTCTTCCATATCCTTCTTAAGGATAACGTTGATAACACCCGCAACAGCATCAGAACCGTATACAGCAGAAGCACCGTCAGCCAGTACTTCGATACGATCAATCATTTTCGTTGGGATGTTGTTCAGGTCAGTTGCCATACCTGAACCAAGAATCGTTGGTACGAAACGACGGCCATTAACCAAAACCAGTGTTTGAGATTCGTCTAGGTTGTGGATCGCAGCAAAGTGAGTACCTTTACCACCGTTGGCGTCGTTAGCATTGGTGCCGTTTAGAGAGATAGACGGCATTTCGTTTAGAATTTCTTCAACAGACGTTGCACCAGAGTTTTCGATAACATCGCTGGTGATAACGGTCATTGGACCAAGCGTATCCACTGATGAACGCTGGATACGAGAACCGGTTACGAAAACCTCTTCAACCTGTTCTTCAGCAGCTTCTTCAGCTGCTACCGGAGTGTCTAACAACTCCTCTTCGGCTTGTGCAGCGGATAACGGAAGTACAGACGCACCCATCACCATCGATACACTTGCCAGCTTAATTGCCTTAGCAAGACCTAAACGTTTTTGCATTTGGTAGTCCCCATTTGCACTCAATTGATAAATTAACTCGGATTATCGTTATTTATATTTTTTTATTGCTCATTTCCGTTGAGCAACGGCTTTAAAACATTTGGAAATATGGAGCCATAACTTCTTCGTGTTTTAAAACCTAATCGCATATCACTATGCTTATCGTCGTATTAAGTACCAAATCAAAAGAGGATTCAATATGCAAATCCACTCATATGCATATTTAATCCACTTGAATTGATCTTAACCTATCGTCTTGTAACATTTTGTTACCAAACGATTGGCGACTTCTTTCTACACCGACCTATAGGCCACTGTGTAATTCTTTCCTTGAGCGTCTAAGCGCGCTCTTTAGAATTCTAATTAATTCACGCTTTGGAATCTGTAACAAAATGACCGACGCCACGACGGTCACTATTCCAATCACTTGCCATTGATCTAGTTGGTCGGCCTGAATGACATCTGGCCACCAACCTAGCATTGCCACAACAAAGGTAAACAAAAAGCTAAAAATCGGGACCAACGCAACCATCGCGCCTGTTTGCAGATTAGTGCTGTACTTCATGGCTTGAGCAAAACACCCATAAGCTACCAACGTATTTAGAGCACAGAACCCCGCTACCGACCACTCCCAGCGCTTAAAGTCTGCGAATTGTTCTAAATCGCTAAATGGCAACATGACAACAACGCCAACAACAAATATAAAGAGCAGAATATTGTTTCCTGATATGCGGTCTTTCATGTACTTTTGCATGACCGCATAACCACTCCAACACAGGGATGAAACCTGAACGATTAAGATCCCCAACAACAATCTGTCGAACTCCGACTCTGGCAGTGACAGATACGGATGAAAAAATAGAATTACGCCGACAGCCAATACAATTAAACTACCAAACTGCCACATTGTAATTTGTTCTTTAAACACCAAAATTCCGGCGAAAGCTAAGAAAAACGGTGCCGTCTGAAAGTACAACTGAGCAGGGCCAGGCGCTAAATACTCCAAGCAATAGGCAAACGTTAAATAATTTCCTATTGAGAAACCTGCTGCCACCAAGAGCCACGCCCAGTCTGACCAAACTAAATTTTTAAACTGCTTTAAATGGCCTAAATACCATTGCAATGCCAGTGTAATCACTAGAGCGACAACAAAGCGGAACCAAGTCAACGTCGTTGCGTCTACGAAATCCACCGACAGCTTAAGCGCAATGGGCAAGATTCCCCAAAAAATCACACTTACCAGTAACAATGGTAAGCCTACATAGCGAGGCGCTTGATTCAAAAAAGCCTCACATTTTTCTCAATATGATGTGTACTTTGCATCATGTTAATTACTTAACCTGACGCTTAGCAATCACCGCTTCAGATAATTCTTTTAGCACCAGTTCAGTATCATTCCAGCCAATACAGGCATCAGTAACACTCTGGCCATAAACCATTTCGTCTTTAGGTCCAATGTCTTGTCGACCTTCGATTAGGTGACTTTCGATCATGATACCCATGATACCTTGTTCGCCATTAGCGAGTTGCGCACACACGTCGCGGGTCACATCTAATTGCTTCTCAAATTTTTTCTGACTATTCCCATGGCTACAATCGATCATGACTTTTTCGGGCAAGCCCGCCGCTTTCAGCCCCACTTTCACTTCACTTACATGGTGCTGATCGTAATTTGGCTCTTTGCCACCACGGAGAATGATATGGCAATCCTTATTGCCTTCCGTTGCGACGATGGCGCTATGTCCGAATTTTGTTACAGATAAAAAATGATGAGGGGAACCCGCCGCCCCAATCCCATCTACGGCATTTTTAATGGTGCCGTCGGTACTGTTCTTAAATCCAACCGGGCAAGACAACCCGGAGGCCAACTCACGGTGCACTTGTGATTCTGTGGTACGAGCGCCAATGGCCCCCCAACTGATTAGGTCCGCCACATACTGTGGGCTTATCATGTCCAAAAATTCGGTCGACGCTGGCACGCCCATTTCGTTTACATCCAGTAACAATTTTCTAGCTAGGCGTAGCCCTTCATTGATACTGAAGCTGCCATCCATGAACGGATCATTAATCAACCCTTTCCAGCCGACGGTGGTACGTGGCTTTTCAAAATACACTCGCATGACCACTTCAAGCTCACCAGCATAGCGGTGGCGCAGTGGACGAAGGCGATTGGCGTACTCGATAGCCGCTTTCGTATCATGAATCGAGCAAGGCCCGATCACCACCAGTAGGCGGTCATCCTGACCCTCAAGCATGTTATGTATAGCCTGACGAGTCTTAACCACGAGGGTGGCCGCTTCTTCATTCATTGGAAATCGTTCAAGCAGCGCAATCGGTGGCAACAACTCTTTAATGGCACTTATTCTTACATCATCAGTGACTGGCAGCATTTAATATCTCAAAGTTTTAAATACGATTTCCGCGTCAGAAATGTAATTTGTAACGTTTTATTGCTCAATAAGAAAAACTTAAGCAGCATTAGAATATTTAATATTGCTTATAAATTGAATTTTGTACCATGGCAAAAAACATTAATAACGCCTACCTATTTTTGAGTTCGATATCACTCATCGATAAGAGCATGACCGTCTAAGCTATAAATTTGGCCAAGAAAGTCATACCCCGGCACCATTCAAGTTCACACTACTGGATTTCACCGTCCTTGTAATGGATGTGACGTGCCAAAATCGGGCCTATAGTACGATGCACATGCATTAATACGAGGCAATGTGAGTTTAAGGTGATAACCTCAAAAAAATGGCACAAGGTCGACCGAGTACACTATGTTCGAAACCATTGAAACTGAATTTAAGAAATACGTCATGCAAGACGCCGATGCGAATATGGCGCTTGGTGGAACAGACTTTTTAGGCGACCTAGGTGACCCAAGCCTTGAGAGCGCAGAAGCTCGACACAAGGAAGCTCTCGCCTTATTAGAGAAAATCCGTGCTTGCAAGGGCGAGACCTTCGACCAAACCCTAGACCTAGAGCTAATGGAGCGCTCGCTGGCCTTAGACGGCTTTTTCCACGGATTAACTCAGCACGGCGAACCTCAAAGACGTCGAGCGCCTCATGGGGTGGATGGCATCAGTGCTGGCATCTTTCAGCTGTTCGTAAACGATGAACGCAGCCCTTCAGAACGACTGGACAACATTCTTTCACGCTTGCAGCAGGCCCCCGCCTATCTGGAAGCCGAACGTCAAGTTTTGCTGGAACCCATTACCCGCTGGAAAGAAATTGAACTCATCCAGGGCGAGGGCATTCCGTCACTGTTTGACACCATCGCCAATTGGGCCGAGCAAGAGCAATACAGCAAGTTAGATGAACTCAAGAAAGCCATAGAGAACTGCAACCATGCCTTAGCAGACTATCTGCAAGACTTAGGTCAAAGAAAGTCATTTGACAGTTTCCAGATTGGCGAGGAAAAAGTACAAGAACTGCTTGCCCTTAGAAACATTAACCGCACCCCTTCTGAACTAGCTAAAATGGCGGCCGACTTTATGGCCGAGACTAAGGCCTTACTGAACGACCTGACCCAAAGGCTCAACAACAAATACAACCTTCCTGAAGGTACTTCTCAAGCGGAACTACACGAACACCTTAACGAAGCATTCGCGGCCAAACTAAAGGACGGAAAGCTCGATTCAGTGCTCGATTATTACTATTCAGAAATGGACAGTATTCAGTCATTTATAAATGACCAGAAGCTATTCGACATTCCCGCCGCGCAAAACATGAAGATCATGCAAACACCTTCATTTTTGGAACCGGTGATTCCTGCAGGAGCCATGTGGCCGCCGCTGGCGTTAAGAGAAGGTAACAAAACCAGTCTTGTATATTTGACCCTTAAAGAAGATGAACTAGCGGAGCATACAGAATTAGGCATTCCTGTGATGATGATTCATGAAGGGATTCCTGGCCACCACCTTCAGTTTGCTACCGCTGCACTGCACCCTTCTTTTGTTCGTCGCATTTACGGTGCAAACGAACACGCAGAAGGCTGGACCACCATGCTAGAAGACTACATGATTGACCAAGGTTACATTGCCGAAGACCTAGTCGATGAAGTGCGTTTTATTGCTAAGCGTGAGATGTCTCGCTTAGTGGCGCGAGTGGGGATTGATCTTTATTTTATGACTGGTAATAAAGCGTATTTAGAGGTGGGCCTAGAATTGGACTTCGACAGTGAAGATCCGTTTGAGAACGCGGCCAAATTATTGAAAGAAGCCACAGGCTTTACCGACGGCCGAGTACAAGCGGAATTAAACTGGTACTCCACAGAACAGGGTTATCCGTTGAGCTATCTCACTGGCAACCGCATGGTCTGGGAAATGAAGCAAGAAATAGAAAGCAAGAACCTCAAGCAGCTATCTCAGCTAGAGTTAGACCAAGCGTTTCACAAGGTCTATCTGACGTCTGGGTGCATGCCTGTGAACAATCTGCGAGATGTGTTCACACACCACGGCTATCTTTAATTTAACCGCTTAATGCCAGGTCGTGCCCGTACAAGGGTACGGCCTTTTTTTAATTTTACTCGTTAACTATCAATTGAATGCGCCCATCAAAAATACCTAAAACAAAGCCAATTGAGGGCTGGTTAAACGCCAACCTGTTTGACACTATTCGCGCATTCATTTCCCAGCATCCAAAAACCTATGCCATATCGCTAACCTGCTTACTGACCATTGGCTTAATCGACATCACCATTCCATGGCTTGTGGGACAAACCATTGATCAGGTTGAAGGGAACGCCATTACCGATAAAGAGCTATGGCAAATATTTGCATTACTTATTGTATTAGGCGCGGCCATGTATGGACTGAGGTTTTTCTGGCGCTGGGTTTTATTCGGCACGTCTTATCGACTAAGCGTTAATCTGCGCAATTACCTGTATCAGCGACTCAGTAAATTTGGCCCCGCCTTTTATCAAAATCACCGAACGGGTGACTTGATGGCTAGAGCCACAAATGACGTCGATAATATTGAGATGACCGCTGGAGAGGCAGTGCTTGCCGCATTCGACGGCTTGCTTACATTTATCTTAGTCGTCACCGTCATGGTGGTTACAATTGACTGGCGACTCGCGCTATTAGCCTTAGTACCCTTTCCCATCATGGCTTGGATATTTAAATACCTAGGCACCAAAATACATAACGCATTCACCGACGCCCTAGATTGCTTCAGCACGTTGAATGATCACACGCAGCAATCGCTCAACGGGTTTAAACCATTAAAGGCCATGGGGCTTCAATCCACACTTGAAAGCGAGTTTAATGAACTCACCGAAAAAGCTCGTAAAGCCAACATAAAAGTCGCTCGCATTGAGGCCCTGTTTGATCCGCTAGTACTCATTGCCTTGGGTTCTTCAACATTTTTCTCACTTCTAGCAGGTACATGGCTCATATGGCATGACGAAATAACCGTGGGCCAGTTGACCAGTTTTTATCTTTATCAAGGTCACCTAATTTGGCCCATGTTTGCTTTCGGCTGGTTCCTCAACCTATACAATCGAGGTTCTGCAGCATTGGAGCGTTACCATGAGCTGGTTACAACTGAAGACTCCATACCGGACAATGGCAGAAAAACAATTCAGTCTCCTATCCATATTTCGGTGAACATTCAACAATATGCTTACGAAGGAGCCTCATCCTCTGTCCTTTCAAACGTACAATTTGAAATCGAAACAGGAAAAACCCTCGGCATTGTTGGACCAACAGGCTCTGGAAAAACAACTCTACTTGCACTGCTGCAAAGACAATTTGAACTTAATGACGGGGTTATTCTCATCAATAACACCGCCCTTAAGGACATACCGCTTTCAGACATACGGAACACCTTCACACTCGTACCACAGGAGCCCATTTTATTCAGCGATACTCTTGAGAAAAATATTGTACTGGGTGCACCTGAAAGTACTCAGAGCGATGTTAAAAGAGTGGTTGAATGGTCGCAGTTAACGTCCGATCTCGCTCAAATGAAAGACGGTTTAAACACCATTGTAGGTGAAAAGGGCGTGACGTTGTCTGGTGGACAACGACAAAGAGTCGCCTTAGCCAGAGCCTTACTAAGAGAGTCACCGGTTCTTATTTTGGATGATACCCTTTCGGCAGTAGACACTGAAACAGAAAAAAAACTATTAGCAGCGCTAAACAAAGAAAAAATGAACCGCTCCATGGTCATTGTCTCCCATAGACTCAGTGCCGTACGCCAAGCTGACCATATCTTGGTCTTGAATCACGGACGCATCATCGAGGAAGGCTCACACAAAGAACTCATGGGTCAAAAAGGCTGGTATGCCAAGATGTATGCCCACCAACAGCTGGAGGAAACCCTAGATGAGTAAACAGCTTACCTTACTGTTGGCCCCCTTAAAAACCGAACAAAAACGATTAATTGTCATTGCCTCCGTTTTCTTATTGGTGGGTACTTTATTTGAAGTGGCTGGACCTTACTTTATTAAACATTATATTGATGAAGTACTCACCGTTAATGATGCATCAAAGACCCTTCTGGTCATGTCCACCGTTTACATCGGCCTCACCTTAGGCGCCGCCCTATTTCGCTATGGTCAAAGTATCGCGTTTGCCAACATCGCTCTCAATACCATCGCCAGTATTCGAAAGCAGGTATTTAGACACGTTATCAAATTGCCCACCTCTTGGCATGACCAAGCGATTAGTGGTCAAACATTATCTCGTATTACCAACGACACCGAATCCCTAAAAGAGCTTTACGTGGATTTCGTAGCCACGATGATCAGCAATAGCGTACTGATTATTGGCATTTTAATTGGTATGGCCTTACTTGATGTCACACTCATGTTGATTGCCCTCGTCATGATTCCAATCGTGATTGCCATGGTCATGCTTTACCAGCATATTTCTGGGCCCGCAGTTGACCTAGTGAGAGAGAAGCGTGCAGAACAAAATGTTCACATATCGGAAGCGATCTCCGGCATGAATGTCTTACAGTCAATGAACCAAGTGGATCGCTACCAAAAAAGATTTTCAGACATCAATGACGAGCAATACCGTGCAAGAATGTTGCAAATCAAAGCTTCTGGGCTTCTCCTTCGCCCGGCCATGGACCTAATATCCACCGCAATATTAGCCGGTGTAATATTGATTTTCGGATTGCAAACCCTAGGAGGGGAAGCACAAATCGGTACACTCTATGGATTTATTTTGTACCTAGGAAGATTTAGCGAGCCACTGATTGAAATTACGCAACGAGTCAGTATTTTTCAATCATCTATGGTGGCGGGAAAGCGCATTCAAGATCTACTAAACGAACCGCTAAACGAATCCCCGACAACCGATGCAACCATTCAAAACGCCGATATTCAAATACAGGAGCTATCGTTTTCCTATAACGATGACAAAACAGTATTAAACCAAGTATCAGTCAACATACCGAGAGGTAAGTTCTTGGCCTTAGTGGGGCGAACTGGCAGTGGTAAATCTACTTTTCTAAATCTATTGTTAGGCCATTACCCGACTGACAAACAGGCCATATTAGTCGATGGCACCCCCCTCCTACGCATCAATGAAAAACAGCGAGCGCAGATGATCGGACTGGTTCCGCAGGAGCCTTTTATTAAGCACGGAACACTCAAAGACAACATCACGATGGATCGTGAGATTTCTGATAGCCAAATCGAACAAGCGGTTAACGACTCGCAGTTGAGACAGCTGGTCAATCAATTGCCACACGGGCTAGATACCCTTCTAGGGGAGGGCGGCGCGAATCTATCAAGCGGCCAAAAACAACTGGTAGCCATGGCTAGGGCATTAGCCGGTCAACCCGCTGTGTTAATACTGGATGAAGCGACGGCTAATTTAGACTCTGAAACTGAAGCACTCATTCAAGCTGCCCTCAATAAATTGAAGGGCCAGGTGAGTCTCATTGTTGTAGCCCATCGACTGTCGACCATCAGAGAAGCCGATGAGATTCTAGTACTCAGCCATGGCCATATTATCGAACGCGGACCCCACAAGGCACTTATGGCCATTGCCGACGGTTACTACGCGAAACTTAACTTATACCAACAAGAAGAACGAGCACTGTCCGATATTGAGGAAAGTGTATCGTGATTCTTTAACTTCGATGTTTTGATCAAACATTAACAGAACGACCATCATGGAGATCCTATGAAGTTCATCACCCTACAAGATAGCCTTACTACCAACCAAGGCACCACCACTGTTCTTTTTGTTGCAAACGATAAAAGCCTCAGTGATCTTTACCCAAGCATAAACTCTGAGCTGATTGGACAGCTTAATCAGTGGATTGAATCAAAAGACATCTCAAGCAAGCTTGGCGAAAGCTCATCATTACCATTACCACAAAATGAACGAGTCATCACACTCGGCCTAGGCTCATTGCCACTTAAAGAAAAAGACTTTGGAAAGGTTTTAGACGCACTTGTTGCAGCCATGAAGAAGAATCCTTCCAAGGACTTTTCTATTGATCTCAATGTACTAGCAGTGAACAACAAAGACCTTGCTTGGGTATATCAGCAATTTTCACAAAAGATTGTAAACAGCCTTTACCAACTGACTGAATGCAAAAGCAAAGTCGAAAAAACAGAAGCGCCAGTTGAGCAGGTCACCCTATATGCCGCCACAGACTATAGTCAGGCGGTCGTGCTAGGTGAAAAGATTGCTCACGGTATGAATATTGCGAAAACGTTAGCGGATCTACCGCCAAACATCGTGACGCCAACCTACCTAGCCCAGCAAGCGCAAACCATCGCAGCTGAATCAGCTAACGTGAGCGTGAACATTCTAGATGAAGATCAGATGGAAGCTCTGGGAATGGGCTCATTTTTGTCAGTGTCCAAAGGATCCATCGAGCCAGGCAAGTTGATTTGCTTGGAATATAAAGGCGGCAATCAGCAAGACGCACCTCACCTACTGGTTGGCAAGGGGATTACATTCGACTCAGGTGGCATTAGCCTTAAGCCAGGTGCAGGCATGGATGAGATGAAATATGACATGGGTGGTGCTGCCGCTGTCATTGGCGCCTTTAAAACCGCCATTGAACTGGCCCTTCCTATCAACCTGGTTGCCATTATCGCTGCTGCTGAAAATATGCCTGCTGGGCACGCCAGCAAGCCGGGCGATATTGTCAAAGCCATGAACGGCACCACCATCGAAATTTTGAACACTGACGCCGAAGGTCGCTTGGTACTGTGTGATGCTCTTACCTATGGCATCGAGCAATTCAAGCCTGCTACCATCGTTGACGTAGCCACATTAACTGGCGCTTGCATGATGGCGCTAGGCTCTGTTAACTCAGGCCTTTTCACAGAGGACGATGCATTAGCCGCGGCGCTAGAGTCAGCGAGCAAGCAATCGGGTGATGCCGTTTGGAGAATGCCACTAGAAGATGCCTACCAAGACGACATTGATAGTAACTTTGCGGATATCGCTAATATCGGTGGCGGACGTTTAGCAGGTGCCACCACGGCCGCGTGTTTCCTTTCACGCTTCACCGAGGGTCAAAAGTGGGCACACCTAGATGTGGCGGGCACGGCATGGATTAGTGGCGGCAAAAACAAAGGCGCCAGCGGTCGCCCTGTTCCAACTCTGGTTCAATACTTGGTTAACCTTTCTGCGTAACTGACACATTCAAAGTGTGACCTTAGCCCTAGGTGATTCCCTAGGACTAAGGTAATCTACCCTTAAATTGTAAGAACTGAGAGTCCGAATGCGTTTACTTGCTATTGCCTCGATATTATTTTTTAGTCATTTTACTCATGCCACCATCGTTCAAATGAGTACAGACTACGGTAATCTAACCATTAATCTTTATGATGTTGACACACCCAAAACCGTCGAAAATTTCTTACGCTATGTTGAGGCTGGTCATTATGACGGTGTGGTTATTCACCGCTCGATTCCAAATTTCATTATACAAAGTGGCGGCTATACTTCTGTCGTAAACGAAAATGGTAATTACTATCTAATCGATATAACCAAGTACGCTGCCGTCGTAAATGAACCCGTATTTTCTAATGTCCAAGGCACTATCGCCATGGCAAAAGTATCCAACTCACCAAACAGCGCGACTTCACAGTGGTTTTTAAATTTAGCGGACAACAGCGCCAATCTAGATGTTCAAAATGGTGGTTTTACTGTATTCGGAAGCATTGAAAGTAGCGAGATCAACCAAAATACCCTATCTCAATTAGTCGCCATTCCTACATATTACTTTGGCGGTTTTACCTCAAACATCCCACTCCATAATGGGTACACCGAATCAGACTACAATAGCAACCCCATCGTCTCACCATCTGACGAG
>Ga0181592_10004871_pt1 | contig 11072 bp, 9 predicted proteins | sample 071ome_20_FD_133755 | JGI IMG/M metagenome (GOLD analysis project Ga0181592, IMG submission 133755) | Coastal salt marsh microbial communities from the Groves Creek Marsh, Skidaway Island, Georgia - 071412BT metaG (megahit assembly) | ecosystem: Environmental > Aquatic > Marine > Intertidal zone...
AACAACATACTGTCGCTTCAGATGGTGGGCCGCTGGCCCACTTTTTTATTGCCTGAAGATCTGGTCACGTCCGGTGCTGCCGGACACGGATTGGATGGCGGAAACGGGTAGATCGGACATTGGTCGAATCACGGGTTAGCCAGATCATTGAAGATGCGGTGGACGATCTTGGCTTCCATCTCGTCAGGGTGCGGTATTCCGGCGCGAAGACCGGCCGCAGCCAGCTTCAGATCATGGCCGAACCGAAGGAAGACCGCGACATGACAGTCGAGGATTGCGAACAGCTGAGCCGGCACATCGCGGCTCTCCTCGATGTCGATGATCCGATCTCCAGCGCCTACACACTCGAGGTCAGTTCGCCGGGAATCGACCGGCCACTGACCCGTATCGAGGATTATGAACGCTTTGCCGGTGAGTTGGCGAAACTCACGCTCCGCTTCATGCTTGACGGGCGCAAGCGGTTCAACGGGCGTCTTGGCGGTCTTGATGAGGATGGGAAGATCATCATCGAGACTAGTTTTGGCAGGTTCGCCTTTGCCTTTGAGGAGATTGATTCGGCGCGAATCGATCCAGCTGAAATTCTGGCCCGTGAGGCGACCGCCAGGTCCTGAACGGCAACATCTACACGTCCTGACGGACGCAACTGAGCAGGTAGAAGAAAAAATGGATACATCATCGATCCCAGGGCTTGAGCTTATCCAGGTCGCCGACGTGGTGGCGCGTGAGAAATCGATTGATCGCGAAGAGGTCATGGTGGCCATGGAAGAGGCCATCCAGAAGGCCGGCCGTGCCAAATACGGGCTGGACCGCGACATCCGCGCGATGATCGACCGGAAGAGCGGCGCCATCACCCTTGAACGCTGGATCGAGGTTGTCGAGGAAGTCGAGGATGACGCCACGCAGATGAGTGTCGATGAAGGCGCCAGGCAGACGCCGCCGCTGGCGGTTGGTGAATTCTGGCGCCAACCCCTGCCCCCCATCGAGTTCGGCCGCATTGCTGCGCAGACGGCCAAGCAGGTCATCTCGCAGAAAGTCCGCGATGCCGAGCGGGCACGCCAGTATGAGGAGTACAAGGACCGGGTGGGCGAGATCGTTGTCGGCACGGTGAAACGCGCCGAGAGCTATTCCATCACGGTTGATCTTGGCCGCGCCGAGGCGGTGATCCGCCGCGAGGAGATGATCCCGCGCGAGAACCTGCGTCAGGGCGACCGGGTGCGGGCCTATATCATCGATGTTCGTGAAGAACCGCGCGGCCCGCAGATTTTCCTGTCGCGTGCCTGCAACGAATTCATGGCCAAGCTGTTCACCCAGGAAGTGCCCGAAATCTATGACGGCATCATCGAGATCAAGGGCGTTGCCCGCGAGGCCGGAAGCCGGGCCAAGATCACCGTGTTGTCGAAGGACCCGGGAATCGACCCGGTCGGTGCCTGTGTCGGCATGCGGGGCAGCCGTGTACAGGCGGTTGTCGGAGAATTGCAGGGCGAGAAGGTCGAGATCATCCCCTATACCGAGGATCCTGCCTCCTTCGTCGTCAACGCGCTGGCACCCGCCGAGGTCGCCAAGGTGGTGATGGATGAGGTGGCAAGCCGCATGGAAGTCGTCGTTCCGGACGACCAGCTCAGCCTTGCCATCGGCCGGCGTGGCCAGAATGTTCGCCTCGCCTCGCAATTGTCGGGCTGGTACATCGACATTCTGACCGAGGCCGAGGAATCAGAGCGCCGCCAGGAGGAGTTCCGCACCCGCTCGGCACGCTTCATCGAGGCGCTGAACATCGATGATGTCATCGCCCATCTTCTTGTTGCCGAAGGTTTCGTTCTGCCCGAGGAAATCGCCGAGACCCCGATCGAGGAACTGTCAACGATCCAGGGTTTTGATGAATCGATTGCCGAGGAACTGCAGACTCGCGCTGTCGAGTTTGTCGAGCGTGAATCACAGCGGATCAATGAGGCGCTGGACGCGCTTAAGGTTGCCGATGATCTCCGCAACTTCGAATATATCAGCCTCGGCATGATGCTGAAGCTTGCCGAGAACGGCGTTGTCACGCTTGACGATCTTGCCGATCTCGACAGTGACGAGCTTGTCGCACTGCTGTCGGAGCATGGGCTGGAGGATGATACCGAGGCAGGCGACATCATCATGGCCGCACGTGCACACTGGTTTGATGACGAGGATGCCGAGGCGGCAGAGATGCCGGCCGGTGACGCCGAGGCCGATGCTGGTTCCGGCGACGCGCCGGCGGCAAGCTAGTACGATGGTCCGGAGGAACGCATGGCCGAGCGCACCTGCATCCTGTCCGGCAAGAGCTTGCCACGTGACCGGCTGATCCGGTTCGTTGCCGGCCCTGAGGGGCATGCTGTCGTCGATCTGGCGGAAAGGCTGCCCGGTCGTGGTGCCTGGATCGAGCTGAGTGCCGACAGCCTGCGCCGGGCCGATGACAGGAAATTGCTGAACCGGCGGATTGGTGCCGGGTTTCAGGATGCCGAAAGCGACATCACGCAGATTGCCGCGATGCTGAGGGCGCGGGCCATTGCCACTGCCGGTATGGCGCGCCGCGCCGGCTGTGTGGTTGGTGGTGCGGGAAAACTGGCTGCCGAGGCTGCCGGTTTTGTTGGGCTGCTTGCCGCACCTGACGCTTCGGAGCGGGAATTCCGACGTCTGTCCTCGCGGCTTGCCGTCGACTGGACAAGCCGCAGCCTGGACGCCGGGGAACTCGGCCGGATCTTCGGCCGCGACAGCATTGCCTTTGTCGGTGTTCGTGTTGGCAGGGCACCAAAATTGGCGGAGACACTCCGTCTTGAGTTGATGCGCATGGAGGCCTTTTCTGTGTCTTCGGCTTGTCAGGCACGGTGATACCGGTGTATCACCTTGCGCATATGGGCGATGGGATGTGCGACACGCATTGCGGCGCACGCCAATTGCCAGGAAAGGGTTCGTAAATGAGCGACGAGAGCGGAAAACCCAAGAAGCTCAGCCTGTCCGGTGGTGGCAAGCTGACCCTTGGCGGAATCGAGGCGGGGGCGATGCGCGCCAATGCAGGTGGCGCCGGACGTCGTACCGTCCAGGTCGAGGTGCGCCGCAAGCGCGCGCCAGCCGCACCGCATCGCGCGACGACGCCGAAGGCGGAGCCTGTTGCCGCGCCGCCGCCACCCGAAGCCGTGCCGGCGGAACCCGTCGAGGCAGCGGAAGACCGGCTGACTGCGCAGGAACGTGCCGCCCGTGTTCGGGCGCTTCAGGAAGGCATGAAAAAGCCTGCGCCGGTCGATGATGCACAGCCTGCCGGTGACGTGGATGTGGCATCTGACGCGCCAGCGGCGGAAGCGCCGCCCGAGGTGCCGGCCGCGCCGCTTGATCCGGCTGAGGCGCGCCGAGCCGCCGAGCTTGCCGAGCTGAAGGAAATCGAAGCCGAGGAAGAGCGTCGCCGCGATGAAGAGGCGCGCAAACATTCCGAGGCAAATGCCCGCCGCGCCGCTGCCGCGAATGTCACGGCACCGGCCGCGCCGACGCCTGCTGGACCGTCAACAGCCGACGCCCCGGGCCGCCGTCGCCGTCATGTTGAGGAAATTCCCTCGCGCCGGCCGGCCGCGCCGCGCCGTGACGGAGCCGGTCGCCGGCAGTCCGGCAAGATGACCATTACCCAGGCGCTGTCAGGCGATGAACAGCGGCGTCAGCGTTCGCTGGCCTCGGTCCGCCGGCAGCGCGAGAAGGCGCGGATGCGTGATGACCAGCCGCAGGTCAAGCAGGTTCGCGATGTTGTGATCCCGGACACCATCTCGGTGGCGGAATTCGCCAATCGGATGGCCGAGCGGACCGCCGATGTGGTCAAGGAACTGATGAAGCTTGGCGTGATGGCGACGGCCGCGCAGACAATTGATGGCGAGACCGCCGAGCTGGTCGCGCAGGAATTTGGCCACCGTGTGCAGCGAGTGTCCGAGTCCGATGTCGAGATCGGGCTCGATGGTGAGGAGGACGAGGCCGCCAGCCTGAAGCCACGGCCGCCGATCGTCACCGTGATGGGCCATGTCGACCATGGCAAGACGAGCCTTCTCGACGCCATTCGTCAGACCGATGTCGCGGCGGGCGAATCCGGCGGCATCACCCAGCATATAGGCGCCTATCAGATCAAGACGCCAGGCGGCAATGCGATCACCTTCATCGACACGCCGGGCCATGAGGCCTTTACCGAGATGCGCTCGCGCGGGGCGAACATCACCGATATCGTCATCCTGGTCGTTGCGGCCGATGATTCTGTCATGCAGCAGACCGTCGAGGCGATCAATCACGCCAAGGCCGCCGGCTGTCCGGTGATTGTCGCGGTGAATAAATGTGACAAGCCCGAGGCGGACCCGAAGCGGGTGCGGAACGATCTTCTGCAGCATGAGATCATCACCGAGGAATATGGCGGCGATGTTTTGTGTGTCGATGTCTCGGCGATCACCGGCCAGGGGCTCGACAAGCTCGAGGAAGCCATCATGCTTCAGGCCGAACTGCTTGAACTCACCGCCAATCCGGACCGCGCCGCCAGCGGCGTTGTCGTCGAGGCGAAGGTCGAGCGTGGCCGTGGGTCGGTGGCCACTCTGCTGGTTCAGAAAGGAACACTGAAGCTTGGTGATATCTTTGTGGTCGGCGCCGAGAGTGGCCGTGTGCGTGCACTTCTCGATGATCGTGGCAAGAACCTGAAAACCGCCGGACCGGGTCGGCCGGTCGAGATTCTTGGCCTGAACGGCACGCCGATGGCCGGTGACAATTGTGTTGTTGTCGAATCCGAGGCACGGGCCCGCGAGATCGCCGAATACCGCACGCGCCAGATCAAGGAGCGCGAGGCTGCCCGCGGCGCCCGCGGGTCGGTCGAACAGATGCTGTCGGCGATCGCCGCCGGCGAGGCCGAGGAATTGCCGGTTGTCATCAAGACCGACGTTCATGGTTCGCTGGAAGCCATTCGCGTGGCGCTGGAAAAACTTGGCACCGACCAGGTGAAGGTACGGATCCTGTCCGCCGGTGTCGGCGCGATCAGTGAATCCGACATTTCGCTCTCCACGGCGTCGAATGCCATTGTCATCGGCTTCAATGTCCGCGCCATTCCGCAGGCGCGTGACCTTGCCAAGCGCGACGGCGTCGAGATCCGCTATCATTCGATCATCTATGAGCTGATCGACGAGGTGAAGGCGGCGATGGGCGGCCTGCTCAGCCCGGACACTCAGGAGGACTTCATCGGCTATGCCGAGATTCGCCAGGTCTTCGGCGTGTCGAAGATCGGCAAGGTGGCCGGCTGTATGGTAACCGAGGGCATCATCAAGCGGGGCTGCAAGGTGCGCTTGCTTCGTGACAATGTCGTGATCCATGAAGGTTCGCTGAAAACGCTGCGGCGCTTCAAGGACGAGGTCAAGGAAGTGCGCGAAGGATTCGAATGTGGCATGGGGTTCGAGAATTACTCGGACATCCAGGAAGGCGACATGATCGAATGTTTCGAGCTTCGTGAAGTGGCCCGTACGCTCGACTGATCCGTCGCTGTCCGCGACAATGAGGACATCATGGCTGGAAAATCGAAGCGGGCTGCCGCCAACATGCCATCACAGCGCCAACTCCGTGTTGGCGAGATGCTGCGCCACGCGCTGTCGGACATTCTGACCCGCGATACGTTCTTCGACCCCGATCTTGACGGGGTGTCGGTCACCATTTCCGAGATCTCCGTCAGCCCCGACCTGTCGAATGCCCGCGTCTATACGATGCCGCTTGGCGGCGAGCGCAGCGATACCGTGCTGCCGGCGCTGAACCGGCTGGCACCGGTGCTGCAGCGCGAGGTGGCCGGCCGGGTGCATCTGCGCCGTGTGCCACGGCTGAAATTCCTGCTTGATGACAGTTTCGAGAATGCCGCGCGGCTGAATGTCGTTTTCAACAGCATCCGCAGCGACGACTGAGCCCCGAGGCCGATGGCGTCGCGCAAGGGCAATCCCGTTCACGGCTGGGTGATCCTTGACAAGCCGGAGGGGCTCAGCTCGTCGCGCGCTGTCGGGATTGTGCGGCGCGTCTTTGCCGCCGCCAAGGCCGGCCATGGCGGGACGCTCGACCCGCTGGCCACCGGAATCCTGCCGATCGCGCTTGGCGAGGCGACGAAAACGGTGTCCTTCGCCATGCAGGGCGCCAAATCCTACAGTTTCACATTGAGTTTCGGCGTGCAGACAACGACGGATGACCGCGAGGGAAGCGCTGTCGCGACGTCGGATGTGCGGCCGACGCGTGATGAAATTGCCGCGATCCTGCCGCGCTTTACCGGCAGTATCGACCAGCGACCGCCTATCTTCTCGGCGATCAAGATCGATGGCGCGCGGGCCTATGACATCGCCCGCAAGGCGGTGGCGGACGGGCTCGACACGCTGCCAGAGCTGGCGCCGCGCCCGGTCGAGATCGAACGGCTGGAGTTGCAGGACGTGACCGATGACAGAGCCAGCTTCTTTGTCGCCTGCGGCAAGGGTACCTATATCCGCTCGCTGGCCCGCGATATCGCGCTGGCATTGGGCAGCGCCGGACATGTCAGCCGGTTGCGGCGGCTGTCGGTCGGCCCGTTTCGCGAAGCCGACGCGATTTCGCTGGCTTTTTTGGAGGAGCTGGAGCATAGTGCCGCCGCTTTCGAGCATCTGGAGCCCGTTACGAGTGCGCTGGACGACATCCCGGCGTTGCCCGTATCGGCGGACGAGGCGGCAAAACTCCGTCACGGTCAGACACTGCCGGCGCCTGGCCCTTCGGCCGCGGCGCGCTTTCGGGAAGTGGCGATGACCGGCACCGGGGTGGCGTTGTGCGGCGATGATCCGGTGGCGCTTGTCACGGTGACGGCCGGCCAGCTGCAGCCGCTTCGTGTTTTCAATCTCTGACCCGCCGGCCCTTGGCCGCCGGGGAAACCAAAGGAGGTTTCGATGTCGATTACGAATGAACGCAAGGCCGAACTCATCAAGGAATTCGGCAAATCGGAAACAGATTCGGGCTCGGCCGCCGTACAGGTCGCCATCCTGACCGAACGGATCGTCAACCTGACCGAGCATCTGAAGACGCACAAGAAGGATTTCGGCTCGCGCCGTGGCCTGCTGTCGATGGTCGGCCAGCGCCGCAACCTTCTCGACTACATCAAGAAGGGCGATGAAGGCGCGTATAAGGCGTTGATCGGCCGTCTCGGGCTGCGCCGCTAATCCGCGTGACACCTTCGGGTATACACGCCTGATATCAGGCCCGGCGGCCAGCGCTGCCGGGCCTTCTTCATGGCCATTATCGGCGCGGATATTTCTTGTTTGCTTTTTGGTCTGACGCATGTCACAAAAGCGCCGAACAGGAGACCAGACAAAAACGCCGGGGCCCATAGATGATGGCGCGGGGGCCCAAAAGACCGACTCCGCGGACCGAGCGGCGGTCATCCCCCCAAGCACATCCACGAACCCATTTCCTGTAGCTGACGCACGGCCATGAACGGCTTGTGCGGCGGTCATGTTCATTTAACGGGTCCGGCATTGTGATGATGAAAGAGATACACAACGATGTTCAAGATTTTCCGCAAAGAGCTTGACTGGAACGGCACCCCGCTTGTTCTGGAAACCGGCAAGGTTGCCCGTCAAGCCGATGGCGCGGTGATGGTCAGCCTTGGCGAGACCACCGTCCTCTGTACCGCCGTGGCGGCGCACAGCCCGCGGCCGGGACAGGATTTTTTCCCGCTGACGGTCAACTACCAGGAAAAGGCGTTTGCCGCCGGCAAGATCCCGGGCGGCTTCTTCAAGCGTGAAGGGCGGCCATCCGAGAATGAAACGCTGGTCAGCCGTCTGATCGACCGGCCGATCCGGCCGCTCTTCCCGTCCTCCTTCAAATGCGAGACACAGGTGATCTGTACCGTGCTGGCGCATGATATGGAGAACAACCCCGATATCGCCGCGATGGTCGGTGCCTCGGCGGCGCTGTGCCTGTCAGGCGTGCCGTTCTTCGGCCCGATTGCGGCGGCGCGAGTTGGCTGGATCGACGGCGCCTATGTCCTCAACCCGACCGTGGCGCAGATGGAGGAAACCGATCTCGACCTTGTCGTTGCCGGCACGCATGAAGGCGTGCTGATGGTTGAATCCGAAGCCCAGGAGCTGTCCGAGGAGGTCATGCTCGGGGCGGTCAATTTCGGCCATGACGCGATGAAGCCGGTCCTCGACGCTATCATCGAGCTTGCCGAGAACTGTGCCAAGGAGCCGCGCCCGCTTCCCGAGGAGCCAGCAGAGGCGGCAGAAATTCAGGGCGTCATCGACGGTTTCGACAAGAAATTCGCTGCCGCCTACCAGATCGCCGACAAGACCGAGCGCCAGGCGGCGCTTGGCGAGGTCCGCACCGAGATCAAGGAAAAGCTCGGCGATGATTATGACGGCGTTCTCGTCGGCAGCCTGATCAAGGGCAAGGAAGCCGATGTCGTTCGTGGCTCGATCCTGAAGACCGGATCGCGTATTGACGGCCGTGATACCAAGACGGTCCGGCAGATTGTTGCCGAGGCCGGCTTCCTGCCGCGTGCCCATGGCTCGGCGCTGTTCACGCGCGGCGAGACGCAGGCGATGGTTGTCGCCACGCTCGGTACCGGCCAGGACGAGCAGATCATCGACGCGCTTGTCGGTGAAAGCCGCTCGAACTTCATGCTGCATTACAACTTCCCGCCCTACTCGGTCGGTGAGGCTGGCCGTGTCGGTTCGCCCGGACGTCGCGAGATCGGCCATGGCAAGCTTGCCTGGCGGGCCCTGCGTCCGCTGCTGCCTGGCAAGGAGGATTTCCCCTACACGGTACGGCTCGTCTCCGAGATCACCGAATCGAACGGCTCATCCTCGATGGCCACGGTCTGTGGCGGGTCGCTGGCGCTGATGGATGCCGGTGTGCCGGTTGACCGCCCGGTGGCGGGCATCGCCATGGGCCTGATCAAGGAAGGTGACGATTACGCGGTGCTGTCGGATATCCTTGGTGACGAGGATCATCTTGGTGACATGGACTTCAAGGTGGCCGGGTCCGAGGCCGGGATCACCTCGTTGCAGATGGATATCAAGATCACCTCGATCACGCCGGAAATCATGGAGATCGCGCTCGACCAGGCCAAGGATGGCCGTCTCCACATCCTCGGCGAGATGTCGAAGGCCCTGACCTCGGCCCGTGACGGGCTGGCGGACAGCGCGCCGAAGATCACCACGCTGAGCATTCCGGTTGACAAGATCCGCGACATCATCGGCCCGGGTGGCAAGATCATCCGCGAGATCTGCGAGACCACCGGCGCAAAGATCGACATCGATGATGACGGCACCGTCAAGGTGGCGGCTGTCACCGGCCCCTCTGGCGAGGCCGCGGTGGCCCGCATCCGTGACATTGTCGCCGAACCCGAGCTTGGCGTGATCTATAACGGCACCGTCGTCAAGACCGTGGATTTTGGCGCCTTCGTCAATTTCCTCGGAGCCAAGGTCGGGCTTGTCCATATCTCCGAACTGCAGAACGGCCGGACCGAAAAGACGACCGATATCTGCAAGGAAGGCGACACGGTCAAGGTCAAGGTCATCGGCTTTGATGACCGCGGCAAGGTCAAGCTGTCGATGAAGCGTGTCGATCAGGAGACCGGCGACGATCTCGAGGCTGCCGAGGCGTAAACCCGCCCCGCCCCTCCGCATATGCGAACGCGCGCCCTCGCCGGCGCGCGTTTTTTGTTGCGCGGGATACGTGCCTGCAATTCGATCTGCCAGGTTGCTTGTGGGTCAGTCCTCGGCTTCCGGCGGTACGGCCACGGTATTGAAGCCGCCATCGACGAAATGCACTTCGCCGGTGACGCCCGATGACAGGTCGGACACCAGATACAGGCCGGACCGGCCAACCTCGGAGATGTCGGGATTGCGGCGCAGCGGCGCGCTGTCCTCGGCGTGGCGGTAGATATGCCGTGCGCCGGTGATGGCCGCGCCGGCCAGCGTCTTCATCGGCCCCGCCGACAGCGCGTTGACGCGGATATTCTGCCCGCCGAGATCGACCGCCAGGTAGCGCACCGAGCTTTCCAGCGCCGCCTTGGCAACGCCCATGACATTGTAGTTCGGTGAAATCCGCTGCGCGCCGATATAGCTGAGGGTCAGCAGCGCCCCGCCATCCGGCATCATGCCGCGTGCTGCCTGCGCCACCTCGGTGAAGGAAAAGGCCGACACCATCATCGTGTCGATGAAATTCTGGCGGCTGGTATTGAAATAGGCGCCCTTCAGTTCGGACTTGTCGGAAAAGGCCAGCGCGTGGACAACGAAATCGACGCTGGACCAGTGACCGGCAAGCCAGTCGAAGGCGTTGGCGACAGCGCCCTCCTCGGCCACGTCACATTCGACCATCAGATCCGACCCCACCGATTCGGCCAGCGGGCGAAGCCTCTTGCCGAACCCCTCCATCTGGTAGGTGAAGGCAAGCTCGGCACCGGCCTCGGCGGCGGCGGCGGCGATTCCCCAGGCGCTGGACCGCTCATTGGCGACACCCATGATCAGCCCGCGCTTGCCGGCAAGAATGCCCCCGGCCACTCCAGACGTCCCCATGTCAGACCTTCCGCAAAGCCAGTGTGGCGTTGGTGCCGCCGAACCCGAAGGAGTTCGAGAGCGCCAGCCTGATATCGGCATTATCGACCCGTGTGGTGGGCACCGGAATGTCGCCGATGGCCGGGTCTGGCGTCTCGATATTGGCTGAGGCGGCGATGAAGCCTTCCTGCATCATGATCAGCGTATAGATGGCTTCCTGCACACCGGTCGCGCCAAGCGAGTGGCCGGTCAGTGATTTGGTTGAGGTCACCGTCGGCAGATAGCCGCGCGGGCCGAACACCTCGCGCACCGCGTCCAGCTCCTTGACATCGCCAACCGGTGTCGAGGTGCCATGCGCGTTGATGTAATCAACAGGTTCGGCAATCGGCGCGCCATCGAATCCGGCAAGCGCCAGTTCCATGCAGCGGACCGCGCCCTCACCGGATGGCGCAACCATGTCATGGCCGTCGGAATTCGCGCCATAGCCGGCAATCTCGGCATAGATCTTCGCGCCGCGGGCCAGCGCGTGATCCATATCCTCGACAACGACCA
>Ga0181592_10004873_pt1 | contig 11069 bp, 9 predicted proteins | sample 071ome_20_FD_133755 | JGI IMG/M metagenome (GOLD analysis project Ga0181592, IMG submission 133755) | Coastal salt marsh microbial communities from the Groves Creek Marsh, Skidaway Island, Georgia - 071412BT metaG (megahit assembly) | ecosystem: Environmental > Aquatic > Marine > Intertidal zone...
GCCATTGCAAAGGTATAAGCGCCAGTAGAAGTAGACATTAAAATATCTCCCGACTTAGTATCACTTGGTAGCATTGCTTCTTTGACTAATAAATCTCCACTCTCACAGTGCCTTCCTGATACTACATGGATGACATCATCTCTAATTTTTCCACCTGAGATGTTAAATAATTAGAATTATGGCTTTTAAGATTCTTAACAACTACGGTAAGTACTTACCTAACTCCTGTAAAAAAGAATCCTTTGTATAAATTGTTGATGTTGGTGGGATTTGATAAACTAGCCCTAAAATTGCTAAATCAATTTTTGAAATTGGGCTATCAACGTATAGTTCATTTTCAACAAATGTATCTTTAGAAAAACTAATTGAACTTGATGTTTCTCCCCAGAAGGAATTATTTCCTAAACATCCAAATACGTAAATAGGTATATATGAAACATCATCAATCCAAAATTCGCAGTAGTCAAAAGATTCCCAGTAAAACCCAAATCCATATTCTCTATCTATATTCTTACCCCAATTTTTTTCTGCTGAAGTTTTAGTAGGGTGAATTACAATATCTGCATCACCTTCAACAAACTCAATAAATACTACTTTTGAAAAAATGGTTAAAATTTTATTTTGGAAATTAATTTTTTTATCTTCGTCCCAGTTTCCTTGAAATCTGACTCTAACAGGAGAAAATTCAAAATTACCAGCTTCACTTATGAAGCCTCCTACAAATTCTTCACCAAAATTTTTGTGCCAAAAAAAGTCACCACCAGCTTTTATAAGCTTATCAATATTAATTTTTTCATCAGCGGCATACAATCCAATATTTACTTTTTTACTAGTACAATCTTTTTGCATATCAGATACAAAATTGTAGATACCATCAATTTCAAAATCTGCATAATCTGTATTAGATTCATTAGGGGTAACTTCGAACAATATTTTATCTACTGTTGTTAAATAACCTATTAATAACTCTGGGGAGCTAAAAAAAACTAATTTACTTTCTGAGTCTTCTTTTAGAATCACATCTTTTGGTTCATTTTGTCCTAGCCTAATTCTTCCTAAGACTTGCCCAGCTTCTCCATCATAAAACGGGGTAAGCTTTTGACCTGTATTAATATACATTTCGTAATTTGTACTATTACACTTAATTACTAGTCTTGGTAAAGTTTCACCATCTTTACTTTTTAAAGTCTTAATACTGTCAATGTATCCAAAGTAACTTACCGAATTGTCTAAAGGAGAATCAGATATTTCAACTGTCCAGTTTCCATAACGAGGAGGTAAAGTCGTAGTAGTGGTTGTCGAAGTAGTAGTAGTTGTTGTAGTAGTTGTTGTTGTAGTGGTGATTTCTTCTATAGCTTGATTTATTCTTTTATCAGCTTCTGTTTGTGCAGAGCTACAAGATATTAAAAAAACCAAGCTAATAGAAATAAATTTATTCAAAAATTGTAGCTTCTAATTATTCTTCAAAATTTGGTTTAACAGTACCTGCATATGCATACACTGAATTTACGAAATCTTCGCTACCTTCTGGATTGAATCCGTTTTGTAACATTTCTTTTAAATGGGTTTTATTGTATATAAAGCTAAAAACTAAAGCCCCAATGTTAAAAGTAATTATATTAACAATCAACATAATAAAAAACCATTTCCAATCAGATCTAAACAAAGCAACGATTGGACCAAAAAAAAGAACAGTCCAACTGAACCCCATAAACCCTTGTCTAGCTTGTTTTGTGTTTTTGTTAATTAAATTAACTGGTTGTGCCATTTTATCTTCCTTTCATTTATTTTCTTATTTCTGAAATATTTAAACTATTGAACAACATCCATACTATTTCTATTAATAGGTATTAAACGAATGTACCCTGCAGTTTCAGAAAACTCTGTTAATGTGTAATCAGAATCACTTGATGAGTTAGCTAACACGCTAAACCAATTGATTGTTGATTTAGGTAAAAATTTAAGAAATCTCCACTCTGTATTTTGTCTGTCGAGGAGGTCTATATCCGTTGAACTAATCATCTGCATAGTCAAATCGTTTTTATTAGAATCAATAATTTTTTCTAAAGGCTCTTTTATTATTGAATCATTTTTCCAAATTTCAGACTTTAACTCTTCTTTTTTTTCATTAATTGACTTGTTCGTTGAGTCTTCAATTTCTAGTATGCCTTTTGTTTTAATGATTGCTATATAACTTGACAAATCATTTTGGAATTCTTGAAATACTAGATCTTTAAAATTTTCTGGATTCCTTCCAAATAATTTGGAGATATTTTTATTAGATGCTCTAGTTAACATTTCTATAATTTCACTTCTAGAAATATTTACAACTCTATCAAACATTCCCATACTTTGTCCTTGAGCTATTGGAGTAACTTTTTGAACATATTTTGGATTTACTATTTCACCTGATTGACCATTGTCATCATTAGTTTCAGTTTCTAGTTTCATAAAACTGTCTTCTGAGTTTTCTACATAATCCTGAATTTCAACAATTAAATTTTTATACAATAACATTTGATTAGAAAGTGTGTGTCGTAGCTGACCAAATTTAATATCATTTAAAACAATATCTTCAATGTTTTGTTTTAATTTCTTTGATACAGTCTCAAATTGTTTTAAACCTAAATTATTACCCCAGTTTTTTATCTGTGCATTTGTAATAAACATTAGTAATACGCTTAGTAAAGTTAGAAGTCCGTAGATAAGTAGAGGTATATACAAACTAACTACACCTAAAAATAATCTATTGACATTAATTAACTTTTGAGAATATTCTGAAAGAATTTGATTATAAGCTTCTATAACTCCTTGAAGTTCTTCATAGTTTATTTGGTTATTGTTATAATCAATTCTTGCTTGGTTCACTCTAGACTTTAACTCCATCATTGTTTCATAATTAAAATAAAACTCAGATGTAGCAGTAGGTAATGTAGCTCTACATCTATCAGCTAATATATTATTTTTATCTTGATCAACAATAAATTGAGTAACAAACTCAACACTACTAAATGAAGATAAGTCTATGCCTAATTCTTCTGCACATTTATTTCTTATAAGACTTACTTGAATTGTCGAAAATAATAATATTGCAACAGCTATAGACGCAATTATATAATTTCTAACTAGTAGTAATTTTGTCCAAGGCCCACCTAAAAGTGATTTAAGGATTTTAGGCATATGAGCTTCAATATCATTTAAATTTTTAAATATTTTTGCTTCTTTTACTTCTTTAACTTTTTCAGTAATTTCTTTGTTATTCTTAGGTTTTAATACATCAATTTCCGTGTCTATATTTGACATAAGAGCTTCAAAAGAATATCCATTTTTTAAATTTTGTATAATTTCATTCCAGACAGTTTCAATAATCAAATCTTGCTGATTTTCAAACTCAGATGATTTTGCAGTTATATTAATTCCAACTTCCATTAGCTTATTAATATCCTCATTAGAAAGTCCAGATAACGCCTCTACGCTAGATAATTTATCTGAAAGCTCATCAATTTTTTTACTTAAATTTTTCTCAATATCAGACATTTCTTCTTTATAGTCTTTAATTGAAAACTTGACACGTTTCAGCATATTTTTGTATCCTGGTGAAGATTTGTCCTTAATAATGCCAAAAAGGTAAAGTAGTTTTCGTTGTGTAGTTAGTATTTCATTTATATTGTTTGCTAAAAGTCCCTGGTTCTCAATAAAATCTGAACCCTGAAGGTCACTCCCTATTACGGTTTCTGAAGGGTTGTGGAAAATAATTGCAGGCAAATTAGCTGGATTAATGTTTCCAGTTATTGAGTTAATTGCTTTGAAAAATACATCAAAATTATCTTTTTCATCACCAAACCCAACTCTTAGTTTTTTATATCCAGGTATATAAACTTTTTGTGAACTAGTTTTTTCAATACTATCTTGAAAAACTTCAGGTATTTTTAAAATTTCAATGAATTCATCCAGAGCTAAATTACCTTCTGGGTCTTTTTCCCATCTACCTATAGCTCTAGGTACCGCCTGTCCATCTATTTCTAATCCTCGAGAATCAGGTATCCAAAATATCCTTAGATTGTCTTTCTGCAGTTCTTGAGATAAATGTATTACAGGTCTGTTATTTTTCGGACTTTCATCAACAAAAACGGTAATGAACTTTAAAGGATACGGAGTTTCCTGAAATTTATTCAAAAGTTTCCAGAAATCTGGTTTACGTTTTAAGAACAGACCATTCATTTTAAAAATCATATAAAATGGTGAAACAGCTCCAGATAAGTCTTCAGATTCGTTACTTAATAATATTTCATCAACTGTATTTGTATTTAATTTATCAATGTCGTCTCTGTTGGTTAAATCGAAATAGATTGTTGAATACGACATTAACTACTATGAAACTCAACTAAAGACCCTATTGAATTAAAGCCGGTAACATTTTCACCTTCGCTAACCTTAACGTCTACTACCGGTGCTTTTAATATATATCCAACTTTTTCCTTCCAAAAATTTAATGCATCATTGTAATTATTTTTAACTCCACTAGGTAAATCTGGTTTTTCTAATTTTTTTGTTAATGATTTGATTTCTCTATCGCGTAACTCATTTATCATTAATAAAAAAGTTTTTTCTGGTTTAGGTGGTCTACCTTGAGTAAACCATTCTGGTACTTCTTGATCTTCTATAGAACCAATAAAAAATCTAAACAATGTAATCGATGAATTATCAGCATCAAATTGAAAATCTAATAAAGAGTCAGAGAAAGAAGGTATTGCTGTATCTGTTAGATTTTCTATCATATTTATTTTCATCTCTTCAGCACTATCTGAGTGTTTGTAAACAAAAGATTTTATTTTTGAAAAATCATCAATGTTTTTGACCGGACCATCTGAAGTGTGAAATTTACCTTGACCTGTATAGAGACTTAAAAATAGTCTTACTAATGATCTTCTTTCATCTATTTCATTACCTATAATTCTTGCACTTGTTTTTCCTAGCCTTCTTCGCCATGGTAATTTATCTACTCCAGCACCTCGCATTTCACTTTTATATGCAAGCTTCATTGATTCAAAAGAACCATCATTACCTAAAATTCCGTGTGACATAATTACATAAGCGAGAACAATCGAATTACCTTGCGAAACTGACCATTCCCAACTCAAACCTTTTACGGCACCTAGAGCACCACCGTTAACTAACTGTTTTTTAATCCACTGTTCTATTTCATCATCTCTAACATCAGCTGGATACGTAACTCTCACAACTGGCGTGGCTTCTTCCGAGCTTTCATATTTTGTATTGTTTGGTAATCCTCCAGGACCTACTAATCCACCAAGTTGCAGTTTCAATTCATCAATTGAGGACTTCATTATTTCATCTGCATTATCAATATTTTTTACACTAAAGAGGATGGTCTTTAAATTTGGTACAAGCGGTTTAGGTTCTTGAGTGTCGTTAAAATATTTTCTGACTCCATTATTAAGCATTTGAGCAATTGGACCTTCGACAGTGTCAACTAGCTTTAATCCAAATTTATTTAATTCATTTGAAGTTGATGTCCAAATATCATTCCATGTATTAGAAGAAGAATTAATAATTTTTGTGAGTTTATCAATGTCATTTAGACCAAGTAAAGCCGGTTCTTTTTCAAATTCAGATTTGAGTAAGTTAAAGATAGTTGTTAAATCTCCGACTTGTGGTAAAAATTCTTTTACAAGCTCACCTTGTTTATCGAGTTTTACTTTTGCCTGGGTTAAATATTGTGCTTGTTCAGTATTCCAATCCGAAATAGATTTTCGTATTGAGTTAACATTATTTATCCATGAACTTAAGACATTAGTTTGATACAGTGCATCATTCAACAAAGCTTTTGCCCAAATATAAGGTATATAGTTATTCTTAATATCGTTTTCAAATGCTGTGTACCAATTATCAAAGTTTTTTCTACTCAAAGTTGCCGGAACTTTAAATCTATCTTTTGGAACGGGTGTGTTTGTAAACGAATTTAATGTCGATAATACAGAATTGCTTTGATCTGTAGGAGTGCCAACTAGGCTTCTTAATATCTGAAATACATCCAGAGAATTATCTTTTTGGGTTACATCATTGATAATTTTGCTGACTGATGTTGATGAAAGTCTAGTTGAAACCTCCGTTTTTACTTTTGTTTCTAATTCTGTCATTAGATTTTGATAAGTTATTATTACTTTTCTTGCCAACTCTCTAGCATCTTTAGTAGAACTAGGTTTCTTTGGTCTGTTTGGAAATTTAACCCCTTCAGGAAGTATGTTTTCTCTAATTGCAAAATCTAATTTGGAAGTTTGAAGTATTGAATTTACTACTGCTTGTCTGTCTTCATTTTTATATAATGAGTCATTTGATGCAGTATTTATTGAATCAGCAACAAAATAAGAAGTAATCAAATTACTAATATTTTCTACAGGTATTGACAATCTTGCTCCAACTGCTGGAACTAAAGGTTTCAGTCCAGGTCCTGAGGAATCTGGTCTTGTAAGTTCAGTACGGTTAATTAAATCTGAAAAAAATGTTAGCGGATCTTGAGTAGATGCATTTTCGTTATCTAAATCTCCTCCGATATTTGAAAGACAAAATGCAGCAATAGACTTATACATATCATTTAAAGTTGAATTTGGACCTTTTGAAAATAAAAATGCATTTGAAACAACTCTTTTTTTATCTTGTATGCCACCAATTCTTACTTTCAAACCTCCTGGATAGGTTTGAATAAAGTTTTTTTCAACTTCTTCTCGAGGAGAACCTTGTTGATCTATCAATTGTGATAAATCCGAGATTGCAAATCCTGCATTGAGTTTTGAAAGCCTCACTGCACCATCTAATTGAGCGTCTTCAAATGCTTTTGGCATAAGTACTAAAGGAAATATATAAGTAGTTAAGGTAGGAAGTTCTCTTCTAATTTTTTCTTCAAGTAGGTGTAAAATGTCATAATATATTCCAGTACCAGTACCTCCAGCTACTGAAAAAGCAACATAAACATATAAATCTTGCGACACTCCGCTGTCTGGACCAAGAGTTGTCAAAGAACCACTATCTTGAGAAATACTATCAATTGCTTTATCAAAATTGGTTAAAAATGATTCAGCATTTGGTTGTAAAGCGTTGAACAGTGCTGCTCTACCAACTAATGGATACTGACCTGCGCCAGCAGAGATTGGAGCAACATTTGGTTCGTTGTCAGACTTTGGTAACCAATTTTTTACGTCTTCAGGCATTTGTGCTCTTAAGCCTTGTGCGATAGCGTTATATGCTTTATTAACTGATAAATCTGAAATCTGTGTTGTTGTGTTGAAGTAAATATCATCATTTTTAGACTGGAATGCATTTCTATGTTTTGCAATAGAAGAAGCGTCTGTGTCAATTAAAATAGTCTGTATAAATTTAGGAAGCTCAAATGGTCGTAATCCCAGTTGAGGATACTTTCTAATTAAAAATGATCCATCAGGACCACACATCTCTTTTCTTACCATACTCTCTAACTCTATGGTTGCGTTTATACCTGTTCCGCCAAGACCTACAAAGAGTAATCGCTGATTTATTTCTAAAGCCATTAAATTTTCCTATTTAAAAATAGCAAATAAACACTGAAAAAAAACTTTAATTATTTCTAGTTGAATATTGTTAAGTTGAATATTGTTTTATATCACTTATCGTAGTGTTTGAGATTCTTTTTAAAAAATTTATTATGGATAAAAGAAAAACAGTAGGGACAGAAAAATTTAATCTAGTTCACAGAGAGTTGATTTCTAAATCAAAGCAAATTCTTGCTTCTTCTAGTTTTTTGGATTTGACTTTTCAAAATTTATCTAAATCTTCTGATTATTCTAAAACAACAATTTACTACCACTTTAATAGTGATATTAATTTGCTATATCACGATGTTCTAAAATCTTTTCGTATAGAGATATCTAAAAATATTGAAGAGATGAACATAAAAGACTCAAAACAATATATTTTTTCAATCTATGAATATATTTTTGATTATATAGAATTTAACCCAAATTTATATAAAAATTTATTTTTAATTGCGGTATTGCTGACAGGAACAAATTATATAGGGCGGGATCTATTAACTCCACTTTTAGAAAAATTGACTATAGCAACTAATAAAAAGGTCAACTTCAAAGAACATTGGTCTAGATTTTCTGCAGTTAGCATACAATATGCACTTACTGATGATATGAAAATTAAACAAAAAATAAAGGCAGAGTTTTTTAAAAAATTAAATTCTACATTAACTTAAAAATTTAATGTAATTTTTTTAAGTTGAATTTTATCAAGTTGAGTAATAGAACTTAAAAACTACTCTTTTATTATGTTTAAATCAAAAAAATTTTAGGTAATTTAAACTATGAATGAAAATAATATTGACTCTACAAATCATGAAGTTGAAGGAATCGATGCCAATCCTGAAATCGTTGAAACTAAGGTAGAAGAATTAAATTTTAAGATTGCTGAAGTTAAGAAGCCAGGATTTGTTATATCTTATCAAGACTCAGTAGAAGTGTTACAACCAGCGTATGTTTCAGTTTATAAGTTTAAAGAGCAAAAAGAGCAATAACAAGAATAGAAAGATACAGTATGAACGCATTTATTGGTATTGACTTAGGAACTACATTTTCAGCAATTTCTTATATTGATGAAACTGGCAGACTTAAAATAATTCCAAATAAGGAAGGAAAAAACATTACTCCTTCAGTTGTTTCTGAAAGAGAGGGGAAATAGAAGTTGAAGAATTCGTTAAAAAATAAAATTGTAGATAACAGAACCTTCTTTATCAATTTATTAATTATAGAAGTAGTGTCACATATATTTTATAAAGTCTCATTTGAAAATTTCTTACTTAGGGATTTTGAAATTAATAAGATTGTTTACAAACAAAAACTTGAATTTTATAGGACTGAATTAGAATCACCCTTTAATACCATTATTGTAAATTTATTTTCAATAAATGATTCAGATGTTTATACATTAATAATTTATATTCTTTTTCAAATATCGCTTGTGTTGATATGTAAAAATTTATCATTCCTAAAAGAATATTCAACTTTATTTATTTTTGGTGGATGGTTAGTAACTATTTCATGGTGGGTCGGATTTGTAGAGAATTTTTCTGTGTTGTTGATTATCTTGTACTATAAAAATTATTTAGATAAAAATTATAAAAAGTTTTATTTTTATTTATTTCTTTTGGGTTTAAATCATTTTGGGGTTGCAATATTTAGTACTTTAATTTTTCTGATTATCAATAATTTTAAAAAGTTTGGATCAATATTAATTACTACTGTGAGCTCATTTATAGTTCTTAGACTTTACTTACATTACATTGTTAACTTCGAAGGTAGAGGAAGAATAAGATTTATTTTCAATAATAATACTTTGGATTGGGGAACAGAGTTTGTATCAAGAAGTTTGAATGAATTTTTGTGGTCAGGATTTATGGGTTTATCATTTATATTTATTTTTATACTATTTAATTCAAATTATGAAAATATTCTTAAATACATTTCATCCATATTGTTTGCGACTATTGGTGCAGCAATTACAACTGATTCAAGTAGAATATTTTCAATTATAATAGTTCCATTATTGATTCATTTAATTTTAGTGTTTATGAAATCAGATTTTGAAAAAATGGTGTATCAAAAAATTATTATTTTTTTCGTAATTGTTTCTAACTTAATTATTGGAGAAAGATATGTACATGGTGAAGTATGGACAAGCCCTCCTAATCAACAAATGGAGTCAGTCTATAATTTCATAGCTAGAATTATCAATACGATAATGAAAGATATTTGGGCTTAATTAAAATTGATATCAGAAAAAATTCTTGAAGATTGGTCAATAAGCGTTGTAGGTGGTGGTGGACATATTGGCCTTCCACTTAGTTGTTTTTTGCAAAATAGTGGGTTTAAAGTATTAATCATTGATAGTAATTCATCCACATTAAATGGAATAAAAAATGGAGTTGCATCATTTTATGAAGATGATTTATCAAAAAATCTAGAATTTGCTTTAAAAAGAGGCCTCAAAGTATCAAGTGATATTAGAAAAATAAAGAGTTCAAAATTTGTATTTGTAACTATTGGTACTTCCTCAAAAGTTAAAACAATTAAGCAATTTGATTCACTTATTAATGAAGTTATTGAAAATATGGAAAATGAGAGTGTTTTAATTTTAAGAAGCACAATAACAATCACAGATTTGGAATCCATAAATAAAAATAAAAAACTTCAAAGAAAAAAAATTAGTTTAGCATATTGCCCTGAACGAATTGCTGAAGGAGAAGCATTTAGAGAACTGGTTCAGCTACCACAAATTGTTGGAAGTGAAAGTAAAGAAATATCTGATGTTGTAACCTCTCTATTTAGAAAATTAAATATAGAAACAATTCAAACAAGTCTTCAAAATGCTGTTTTTACAAAACTTTTTTCAAACGCATACAGGCATGCTAACTTTTCATTAGTAAACGAATTTAGTAATATTGCGTTTGAGAATAATATCAACTTTAATGAAATTGTTAAAATTGCAAGTAAAAAATATCCAAGATTAAAAAGCCTTCCTTTTTCAAGTTTTGTTGGAGGACCTTGTCTACCAAAAGATCTTGAAACTTTTATAAAATCATATGGTGTAAAAAACTCACCCCTAAATCGTTTAGAACATGTAAATGAGATCTATTTGAATAATATTGTTAAAAGATGTCAAAAACTTTTTACAAATAAAAAAATAATTCAGCTTGGCATAGGTTTTAAAATAAATTCTGATGACACTAGAGGGTCCGGGGCGGTGTTATTGTATAAAAAGCTTATAAAAAAAGGTTTTGACGTTTATCCCGTCGATCCTTTAGTAAATAAAAATAATTTTGAAGGTAAACTTTATGAATATAAAAAAATAATAACCAAACTAACAATGTATTAGTTGCAGTTGAGCATGATTTATTTCAAAATTATAAATTAAAAAACAAAACCGTTTTATATGCAGACGTATAATAAATCCCTGATAATCCCATGTAAAGAAGAAGGTGAAAATTTTTTAACTATACTTCGACGTTTTGA
>Ga0181592_10004875_pt1 | contig 11065 bp, 11 predicted proteins | sample 071ome_20_FD_133755 | JGI IMG/M metagenome (GOLD analysis project Ga0181592, IMG submission 133755) | Coastal salt marsh microbial communities from the Groves Creek Marsh, Skidaway Island, Georgia - 071412BT metaG (megahit assembly) | ecosystem: Environmental > Aquatic > Marine > Intertidal...
AATAAGTCATTGCTGTTGAGTAGGGGATTAAAACAAGTTTATCAACATTTAAAAAAGCTTTTGCACCTGTTTTTTCAATAACACCAACAACAGTAAACTTACGATTCTTCATAGATATTTTTTTACCTACCGGATTTTCATTTCCAAATAAGTTTTCAGCTACATCGCTTCCTATAACTACAATTTGTGATTTAGAACGAACATCAGATTCTGAAAAAGAGACACCTTTTTCAATATTTATATCTAAAAGCTTAATAAAAACTTCTCCAACCCCAAAAGTTGTAGGTGAAAAAGTTTCATTCTCATAGCTTGCACTTCCTGGAACCAGTACGTTTGGTGAAACCTCTTTAATAAAAGGAACATTTCTTTTATTTGTAATAGCATCCAGCTCACGTTTTTTTAAAGATTCGGTAAATAGATTTCCAAAGTCACTTGGTCCTTTAGGATCCTTTCCTGGAAGGATTTCAAAGCTTTCACCACCAATCCCTTTAATTTCAGAAACAATTAAATTAGTAGCCCCTTGAGTCATTGCCATAATAACAATTATAGATGCAATCCCAATTACTATACCTAAAATAGTTAATAAACTTCTTGATTTATGAAGAATTAAAGCTCTAAGCGCGGTTCTAATTAAAAGAATATTTTTTTTCATAATCAATTTATTTAATAAAGTCTTTAGATGTTCTTCTTTTTGAAACCTTTTCATCTTTTATAAGCTTTCCATCTTTTAATCTGATTATTCTTTCAGCATGGCTTGCTGTTTCAGTTTCATGAGTAATCAAGATAATTGTATGGTTTTTATTTTTATTTAGATCTTCTAAAACCTCCATAACTTTTTGTCCAGATTTTGAATCCAAATTACCGGTAGGTTCATCCGCAAAAATAATTTTAGGATTATTCACCAAAGCTCTAGCTATAGCTACTCTTTGTTTTTCACCACCCGATAGACGAGTGATTTTATAGTTTGTTCTATGACTTAATCCAACATCATCGATACATTTTTTTGCAATTTCATCCCATTTTTCTTCTGGAATATCTGAATACATCAAAGGAAGTTTTACATTTTCAAGCACATTCGATTTTGCTAATAAATTAAATGATTGAAATACAAATCCCACAGCCTTATTTCTAAGCTGTGCTAGCTCTAAGTCATTAAATTCATTACTTTTTCTACCGTCAAAAATAAATTCACCACCTGTATGACGATCTAAAAAACCTAAAATATGAAGTAAGGTTGATTTTCCAGATCCACTTGGACCCATAATTGCAACAAATTCACCTTTATTGATTGTAAAATCAACACCGTTTAAGGCTTTCGTGATAACTCCTTCGATTTCAAAGTGACGACATAAATTTTTTACTTCAATAAGTTTCATGAGTTTTTGTTAATTGTTCCATCAACCATACTAATAACTTTATTAGCATATTTAGTATACTCTAATTCATGTGTAATTAGTAAGATTGTTTGACCTTTTTCATTTAATTCTTTGAATAAATCTAAAACAACTTTTGAGTTAGCAGTATCCAAGTTTGAGGTTGGCTCATCTGCAAATAAAATTTTAGGCTCATTTGCAATTGCCCTAGCCACAGAAACTCTTTGCTGTTCACCCCCCGACATTTGTGAAGGTAAATTATCAGCCTTTGATTTTAGCCCAACTTTTTCAAGAGTATTTACTGCTATTTCATAAGCTTTTTTAGTTTCAACTCCTTGCATTAACAAAGGAACCATAATGTTTTCACTAGCTGTAAGCTCAGGCAAAAGAGCATAATCTTGAAAAACATAACCTAAGTTGTTTAGCCTAAATTGAGTTTTTTCCTTTTGACTCATACTGTGAGTATCCACTCCGTCAATAAACAGCTCTCCGGAATCAAAGTCATCTAATAATCCAAGTTGATATAGTAAAGTAGATTTTCCCGCCCCCGATTTTCCTGTTAAAGCAATAAAATCTCCTTTTTTCATTTCAAAATCAATTCCTTTTAAAACTGGAACGTCAATAACACCATTGTGATATGTTTTAAAAATTTTACTAGCTTTAATCATAAGTTTTTGGATTAATCTCTACCTAAAATTGCATTTAAAGTGTTTTTGGACGTAATAATTTTTGCTGGAATATAACCAGCTAAAACTGTAGCAATTAATAATATTATTACTCTATTTAGGGTGCCGCTTAAAGTTACCGCCAAAATTCCATCTGAAAAAGGGAAGTCAATTGGATTGGCAACAAAAAATGGAACTAAATATACAAACAAAATAAAAATACCAATTCCAGATCCAACAAAGGCAAAAATAAAAGATTGCACTACATAGCTAATTTCAATAGCCTTTGAATCAACACCAATACCTTTTAGAATTCCAATATATCTTTTACGAGTCAGCGCATTAATGAAAATCACAATAAAAACTGTAATTGTGGCCACCATTAATCCAATCGATCCAATTACATTTCCAAGAATAGAAAAAGTTAATTGAATATCTTTAAAAAAGCTTCCTTGTGATTCCTCCCAAGTTTGAAATTGTGCATTTTCTTTATATTCTGAATTTTTAAAATGGTTCGTGATTTCCTCTGGCGAAGTACTCGAATCCAATAAAGCCACCACTTCATTAGCTCCTGCATTTGGCCTGTTTAGAATTCCACGCAGCTGAGAATCCAACATGAAAATTCTAGATGATACTAATTCAACTTTACTTTTAACAATGCCTTTAACTGTAAATTCTTTTCTTACGTCTTCAATTTTAAGTCTTACTTTGTCTCCAACTTCCACATTTTTTAATGTTGTGGCCCCAGGCTCAACGACTCTAGAGTATTTCTCAAGTAATTTACTACCGATTAAAATTTCATTTGAACTACTTTCATCCAAATACTCTCCTTCAATGATTATTTTTGATAAATTTGTAATTTCATCTTCTTTCACAGGATCAATTCCGGCAATTGTAACGTTTAAGGAATCATTTTTATCAAGCAAATTATAATCTTTTCTGTAGTTCGCTTCGATTTTTCCAGAGCTTAAAACCCTAGAAGAAACATTCTTTACTCCTTTCAAAGAAGCAAGTTCATTGATTATATTTGGTGACTGTTGAATGTAACTTTGACTTTCAAGAGTTTTAAAAATTACATCTGCTGAATATCCTTTTCGAACTCCTTGGCTGGAACCTTCAACCAAACCCACTAAAATTCCTGAGACAAAAACCAGGTTTAAAAAGGTTAAGGTCATAACAAAAATAATTAAGGCGTTACTCCAAAGACTTGCTCTTTGTATTTGTTTTAGACCTAAAAATAAACCTGTTTTTATAATTTTATTCATTTTCTTCTTCCATGTATGTGATAACTTTTTCACCTTCTTTAAGACCCGAAACAACTTCAATCTTAGCATCGTAAGATTTAAGTCCAGTCTTAATTTCTCTTTGTTCAATCATACCATTTTCTAGTAAGATTTTCACTTTAGAGTCTGAAATAGCTCTTGAAGGTATAAAAATCACATTTTCACGCTTGTCTGTTAAAATATCAATATTCGCAGTCATCCCACTTTTAACCAAGCTCGTTTCTGAAGTAATTTGAAGTAGTACTTCGTAAACAGGAACGCCTTCGATAAGATTTGCAGATTCAGAAATCTTTACAACTTCAGCTTCAAAAATTAAATCTGAACTCAAAGCATCCAAGTCAAAAGATGCACTATCACCAATTTTAATTTTAGCAATATCCGACTCAGGAATGTTAGCAGTAATTTCAAAGTTTCCTTCAGAAATTAATTCCACAACTTCAGTGTTGCTAAATGCAATTTCACCTTCATCAATATCAATTTTTGTAATCAATCCATCAAATGGAGCAGTAATAATTCTTTTGTTGATTTCAGAATTTATATCTGCAACAGCTGCATATGCTGCTCTAGAAGAAGCTTTTTGACTTTCAAGAGCAATTTCTTTTTGAGCAATTATTTGTTCTTGCGCAGTAATAGCAGCTGAAGAAGCTCCTGACTTAACATTTTCTAGGTAAACTTCAGCTTCTAATTTAGCAAGGCTAGCATTTTCAAGTGCAATTTTCTTAGCTGCTAATAAAGATTCATTAGTTCTTTCTAAAGAAGATAAAGCCACTTGATTGTTCACAAGAGTTGCAAAGTCAGTATTCAAACTTTGTAAATTTGCATTAATTAAAGTTTTTTCAGTACTATCAATGCTTGTTGTATAAGCAATTGAAGAATAAGCATCAATCAAAGTAGAGGTAGCTTTTTTTAATTTTTCAGTTAACTCAATAACTTTTTGTTCATTTTCGCTATCGTAAAAATTAATAATATCGTTGTACAATCCAGAGTTTAAACCTGTAATCACTAAATTTGAATATCTTTCAGCGTTATCCACATTGAAAAATTCTCTCATAAATTTAGCTTTTTGAATTGAAATTTGTGTAGATTCATTACTTGAACCATAGAAATTCTCATATTGAATATCTGTTAAATCTAAAATTCCTTGATAAATTTTTGAATTAATTAATTTCAAAGATGCAAAATTTTTATTAACTTGATTTTTATACTCTGTATCATTTTGTTCGATTTGTCTTTCTACCTCTGCTGCAGCTCTTTCTTCTTTTTGATCAGCTGATCTTAGTTGCTCTTCTGCAAGCTTAACCTCACTGGGTTTTGCACCATTTTTAAGATCTTCTAGCTTAGCTCTTTCAGCTTCTAAAATTCTTTCAGCTTCTTTTTCTCTAAGTTTCTCAACTTCGTATCTTGCAAAATTTTGTGACCTTCTAGCTGCAAACGTATCAATATTTAAAGAAATTAATTTGTCTCCCTTTGAAACTTTTTGATTTTCAGCAACATGAATTGTTTTTACTTTTCCACTACCTTCAAATGCTAAAGATGCTATGTTTTTTGATTCAACAGTTCCAGTCAAAGAAACTTCTTGTCTTAAATCACCTCTTAAAACTTCTTGGGTTTCAATGTTAGGCTCCTTCGAAGAAGGTTTAAAAATTAGAATCAACAATAGCAAACTTCCAGCTATTATAAATTTCTTTTTATGTGTTTTGTATATTTCTTTTAATTGCATGTTGCATTTGGTTATCATTTTATTGTATCATATAAAGAATAGAATTAAAAGATTTAAATAATTAAATCAAGAATTTATTCTAAATGTTTAAACACAAAAATCAAGATGATTAGATTCGTCACAAACGTTATCAATTTAAAAATAGCTATCGAAAAAAGTTTTAAAGATAGTGAATTTCGCCTATTAAGTATTTTAGTCACCGTTTGCTTGATGATAGGAACTGTTTTTTATAGAGTAGTTGAGGGCTGGTCATGGTTGGATTGTTTATATTTTTCAGTGGTAACATTAACAACAGTTGGATACGGAGATTTAAATCCAACAACTGCTTTATCAAAGATATTTACAATGTTTTATATTTTAATTGGTCTTGGTCTTTTCTTAGTTTTTGTAAACACTCTCTCAAGACGTTTATTCAATGTGAATATGGATCGCCCAATTAAATAAGCTACTTACGTTTTTTTAGTACAAATTTCAAAAACTTCAAAGGTTTAAAACGCATTTTCTCTTTTTTGAAAGGGTTTTTTATGAATTTTTTTATACAATCTAAATGCTTAATATTGTTTACATACTTTTTATTAAAAGCGCTAACGGTGTTTTTGATTTCAGTCTGATTTTCTTTATCAAGCATCCAATTGATTTTATCTGCCAACTCTTTAATGTTTCCAGATTCTGCCACAAAATTTTCATTCAGTTCACAAAGTATATTCGAAATTTGACTTGCTTTAGTACACAACACAGGAAGGCCAAATTTTAACATTTCGTTGATTCTATTTCTGGCTCCAAGCTGACTTTCATAAATGTTTAAGTCACAAACAATTCCAAGGTCACAAAATTCAATTAAAGATTTCATGTCAAAATAATCAATAAATCCTAAATGAAAAATCGAGTCCGTTAAATTTTTTTTCTTTGCAATCTTCATAAAGTTTTCATATTTTCCATTTCCAAACTCAGAATTTTTTCTTCCGGTTAAAATTAAAATAAGATTAGGATTTTTCTTTTTTGCTAAAGCGAAAGCTTCAATTAAAGCCTCTTCGTCTACCCAATTATTGAATGAACCTAAGAATAATAATTTTTGACTATTTATAGGAGTATCCAAGTTAAACTTTTCTTTGTTATAACAATTATCAAAAGATTTAGTTTGTGAATTTTCTATAACTTCCACTAAATTTTTTGAAAAGTTTTTATATCCAGATCCTCCCACTAAACTTAATTGACCTATAACAGAATTTTTTTGAGCCAAGCTAACTGTAGTAATTAAATCCGCTTTTTTTAAAATCTTTTTTTGCCTATGTTTTAAAATAAAATAACGTAAATCATTTTTCTCCCAAAAGCACTGAGCTTGAAGCTCATAAGCAAAAGTCCCATTCAAATCACATATTCTATAAAATTCACCAGGTATTTTGCATGCTAGATATGAAGTATAATTGTTTACAGATATTAAAATATCAAGATTTAACTTCTTGATAGCTTTTTTACAATCTTTAAAACTCTCAAAAAAACTAACACCTTCTATTTCAGGGAATTCACCATTTGAGTAGTTTTCCTTTTTATCTAATAAAAATATTTTAGCATCCAAATCTTTTAAACCTTCCATAAACTGCATGGTTCTAAGGCTGTATGCATTCATGTTTAAAGTGTGCTTAGTTAGCACCGGTCCATTTCCTAGTATTATTATTTTTTTCTTTTCCAAGGAATAAATATATTAGTTTTATTGGCGTAATCTTCAAATCCAGGTTTCTTTGAAAGATACTTTTCACTCATAGGTATACCAGATACTTTTAAAATTAAAAAGCTTATTAAAAGAGGTGTAATTAATCCAACTAGGCTAAAACCATTCATTATCCAAATTCCCCACCAAAGTAATACTTCACCAAAGTAATTTGGATGCCGACTCACTGAATACAGCCCAACAGTACATATTTTCCCTTTGTTTTCTGGATTTCTTATAAATTTTTTTAATTGATTGTCAGTCACAACCTCAAATCCAAAGCCAACTATAAATAATAAGCCTCCTATCAAAACACTCCATTTTGACAAAGTCAAAGAGTCGATATTCCAAAAAGTAGCAGACATCAAAAATGCTAATACAATTTGTAGAAAGAACACTTTTGAAACCTTAAAAAAATTATTCTTAGAAAGTTTTGTAAGATCAACATATCTTTGATCCTGTACCTTTTTCTTTAAAAATCTCAAACCAATATGCAAAGAAAGCCTTAATCCCCAAATTAATACAAATATTATACTTAAATAGTTTAATTTGAATGATGAAAAATCAAAATTCACATAATTTAAACAAAAAAGTAAAATATTTAGTCCCCATAAAACATCTGCAATATCATAACGATCATTTCTAACAGCGTAGATTATTGAACATAAATTAAGAAATAAAATCAAAGTTAAAATCATAGTATTTTGCTACCAATAACATATGAAATCGAACAAACTGCACAACCTAAAACTGTACCCCATAAAATATCAACAACCGACATATCCAGTGGCCAATTTCTAATTACAGCTAAATTTGTAAGATCGTAAGTCATATATGCAAAGAAACCAAGTAGTGCACCATTTATAGCTGCCATCTTAAAATCTTTTTGCATCAACGCTGGATGAACAACAAAATATAATAATCCAGCTACAAATAATAAATAAGATATAATTGCCGCAGACCAATTAACGTCAGTTGCCTTTAAATCTTTGAGTTTAGCATTGTAAAAATTCAAAGCAATTACGCCCAGCCAGGTAAGGTCTATAACTAAAAAAGTTAGAAAAGAACCCAAATACCACAAAAAATGTTTCATAAATTTATTTTAATTTCGTTTGTATAATATCATAATTTAATTAACTTTAGGTTTTTCTTGTTTTCATAGATTTAGGGATTAAAGCTAATTAATATAAACTACTGTTGTTTATCGGGCTACTGTAATATAATAAATTGGCTTGATTAAATTTAAAATAATTGTATTTGAGCATTTTTTTGATGCCAAAAAAGTGTAAAATTAAACTGTATAACCTTTTGATTATGGACTTGAAAAAACTACAAGAGAGAATTTATGAACTCAAAAAAGAAAGGGGATACAATTTAAAGGACATTTATTTAGAATTTTGCTATTTGCAAGAAGAAGCCTCAGAAGCTTTTAATGCTTATCATAAGAAAAAACCAGATCTAGATCTAGAGCTAGCCGATGTAGCAATCTATTTATTTGGATTGTCTGAAATTCTAGGTATAGATTTAGAACAAGCTATTTTAAGAAAGTTTCATATTAATTCTAATCGAAAGTACGAATTAATTGATGGAGTTCATGTTAGAACTCAAGAAGCAGATGCAAATTTAAGTCCTGAAGAAATAAAATCAAAATACAATTTAAATTAAAAAAAATGAAAAAATACCTAGCTATTTTATTTATTTTCGTTTTTACAAATATTGGTCATGCTAACTTTACTGATGTTAAGTGGGATACCTTATATAAAGATGGAATTAATCTTTTACAAGAAAATCAGATTGTAAAAGGCTACAGCGATGGATCTTTTGGAGTAAATAAAAACATATCCAGAAGTGAAATGTTAAAAATTTTAGTTGAATCAAAGTTTTTAATTGAAGATAAACAAACTACTGAACTAGACGAGTATCAAAATCAAAATTGTTTTGAAGATGTAAATCAAAATGACTGGTTTGCAAAGTATGTTTGTTGGGCTAAAGACAATCAATGGATTAAAGGTTATAATGACGGAAAAGAGTTTAGACCAAACAATCCAGTAACTTTAGTTGAAGCTATAAAGATGACTTTAAAATCTGGAGATTTAGAATATCAAGAAACTTCAAGATGGTATAAAGGAGTTGTAGATAAAGCTAGTCAACATAATTTAATTCCTTTCGACACTGATTATTTTCAAAATAAACTGAGAAGAGATCAAATGGCAGATATGATTGCTAGGCTGATTAATTTCAAAAGCGAAAGTTTAGATGACTATTTGCAAGATAGAAAAGATTTGGTGGTTTCTTGGGACACTTTAAAAGTTAGAGAAAATCTTTTAAATCAATATACAAATGATTGTTTAACTCCAAATTATTACAGAATGATTCATCAAACTTTATTCAATTTTTATGATGAAAATCAATCTTGTATTTCAGTGGTATCAGTTTACAACAGTAGTGTAGATGAAGTTTCAGGACCTGAGTATGATCATGAATTCTATAAAGAATATAGTTATTTTACAGTTTTTTACAAAACAAATATTCCCGATCAAGAAAAAGTTGATCAAATTTTAAGTTCGATTGTTTTTTATGATGACGACAAAGATAACTTTGAAAAAAATTCAAAACTAGCTGATTATCATAGTTTAAATGGAATTTTTTATACTAATTTACCTGCTGGATTTACGGATTTTAACGTAATTGAATATCCGCTGTATACAGATGATTCTGAAGAAGAGCCGGCAAGTTTTGAAGATCAAAAAAATCAATGGCGAATTGAAGCTGAAGATCGATTTGATATTCAATCTTGTAATGAATACAATTTTCCTGCTTTCATGATGTTTAAAATCAAAACATTCTATGAGTATTGCCAAGAAATTAAACAAGAAGCAAGAGAGCAAGATTTACCAGATGAAACCCAAGATTTTGCTGCTCAAGCTAAAGAGTTTGAAGACACTTATTGTACAGTAGATCCAACAAAGCAAGAGGATGGATCAAACAAATTTCCAATCCAAGATGAATATTTAAATCTAGGACCACTTGGGGAAATATTTACAGCCTATAGATGTCCAAATACAGCTAGATTAAATGAATTAGATAATGTTGAAAATTACAACTACAATAAAAAATTGCAAATCACACTAAACGAAGTAGCTGAACCTGAATTAATTGATTTATTTCAAATTTTAGGTTTTCAATGCCAGGATGATTCACAGGCCGAAAATTGTACAATCTTTGAAACCAAAGAATCCCAGATTTCTGTTGATTCATTGTTTAAACTTGAGTCATACTTTGAAAAATTCCAAAGTGCAGAATAAATTAAAAGGCCCTAGCGGCCTTTTTTAAATTTCGATAATTGTTATACTAGCATTTTTGATTTCAGGCATCTGAAAGTATTCATCTAAGCCAGATTTGTTATGCACACACAAAAAAGCTTTCAAAAACTGACAGTGGCTTACAATCAAAATATTTTCAAATTTTAAATCACATAATGATTCATAAAAATTCTCAGCTCTTTTTAGTAGATCTTCACAACTTTCTCCATTTTTTGGGTTTCTGAATGCATTTAAAGTTTCTAGATTCCAATCAAATTCATCTTGAAAGAAACCTTCATATTCTCCAAAAAATCTTTCTCTTAACTGCTCTGTATATTCAATTTTTGATTCAGATTCAAGCTGACTAAGAATTCCATCCAAGGTTTCTCTAGTTCTGGCTAAATCAGAGCAAAAGATATTATCAAACTTTATATGTTGTAATTTTTTACCAGTCTCAATTACTTGATTTTTACCTTTATCAGTTAATTTACCAGGAAGATGGCCACCAATAAAACCCGAAACATTATCATATGTTTCTCCGTGTCTAACTAAATAGATTTTCATAATTTTTGAAATAAAAAATGGCGGAAAGAAAGGGATTCGAACCCTTGGTACCCTTACGAGTACAACTCCTTAGCAGGGAGTCCCGTTCAGCCACTCCGGCACCTTTCCACGTAAGAAAAATATATCAAAACAAAATCCGCATGTAAAGCTTTAAAATAAACTTGATAGCTAGGTTGTTTTATGTATACACTTATTTAAAAATAAATTAAAAATATGAATCAAGAAGCATTTTACCGAACCTCCGTTAAAGCTTTAATCAAAAACAGTGATGGAAAAATTTTGCTATCCAAAGAAGAAAACGGATTTTTTGACTTTTTAGGAGGAGGATTAGATCATGGAGAAACTCTTCAAGAAGGATTAAAAAGAGAAGTCTTAGAAGAAACTCAATTAAAAGTTAAAAATATAGCTTTAAATCCGTCTTACTTTATAACTTTTTATTCAAAATCAAAT
>Ga0181592_10004887_pt1 | contig 11049 bp, 10 predicted proteins | sample 071ome_20_FD_133755 | JGI IMG/M metagenome (GOLD analysis project Ga0181592, IMG submission 133755) | Coastal salt marsh microbial communities from the Groves Creek Marsh, Skidaway Island, Georgia - 071412BT metaG (megahit assembly) | ecosystem: Environmental > Aquatic > Marine > Intertidal...
TCGTGGCCCGCGGCCGCTGGCAATATCAACCGTCAGCATATCCTGACAGGCCCAGACCGCGTGACAGTTCACATCCGGAATGGTGGCGGCAAGATGCAGGGCCTCAGCATCAGCCAGCACCGAACCACCGGTGGCCATGATGAACATATCAATACCATGGGCAAGCGCGATATCACGCATACGGGCGGCCTTGGTCAGCCCGCCCACGCGGTTGAGCTTGATGCCGAATATCTCCGCCAGCCCCTCACGGGCCACCCGCCCCGCATCCTGCAGGGTGACAAGGCATTCATCGACACTGACAGGGGTTGCGTGCTTGCCTGAAATAGCGGCGATATCATCAAGTGTCTCACCCGGCTGTTCGATCATGACATTCAGATCTTCAACCGCGCTCATCACCTGCAATGCCTGCTGGCGAGTCCAGCCGCGGTTGACATCATAGAGAATGATTTCATCAGGCTTCCGGATGGATTCAACATCACGGATACGGGCGATATCACGCGCCACATCACCACCGATCTTGACCGAATGGGCAATATAGCCCCGCGCCCGGTATCGCTCGATCACCTCCCGGGTTTCCTCAACCGTCTTGGCGCCCACCGAAGAGGCTATCGGACGCGGGGTGCGTGAGCCGCCGCCCATCAGATCAGCAATCGGCAGACCTGCGGCCTGTCCTGCAATATCCCAGCAGGCCATATCAATGGGCGATTTGGCGTAAAGATGCCCGGGCAGGGCAAGATCCATCGCACGCTCCACATCAAGATACCGGCGCGGATCAAGCCCGAGAATGAAAGGAGCCATAGTCTCAATCCCTGCCCTGATCCCCGGGCCATGCGCCGGAACATAGGTATGCCCCCATGGTGTGCCCTCACCCCAGCCGGTCAGACCTTCATCGGTTTCGACCCTGACCAGCGTTGCATCCAGCACGTCAAACTTGAGCCGCCCGCCCGAAAGCCAGTAGGGATGTTCAAGAGGCAGATCGACCTGATAGACGGAAATACGGGTGATTTTCATGGGCAGACGACAATGTTTCCTGTGTGTGTTTTGGCAATAAACGCCGCCTGGGCCTGGTGCAGCTGGTCCAGCGGATAGACCGCCGCCAGGGCAGGTTTGACCGATCCGTCCTCGATATATTGAACCAGTCTGGTCATGACTTCAGGGTCAATCACCGTTGAGCCGGTAAAGGTCAGGTCACGCAAATAAAAGGTGCGCAGATCCAGCTCCACCATCGGCCCGGCAATGGCACCGGAACAGGTGTATCTGCCCCCACGTTCAAGGATATCAATCAGTTCGGGCCACATCTGACCACCAACAATATCCGCCACCACGGTGACCGTCTCACCTTTCAGCGCTGTTTTCAGGTCTTCCGGCGCACGCGGCAACACCCTGTCCGCGCCCAGCGCTTTCACCGAGGCATGCTTTGGCTCGGAGGCAAGCGCAATGACCCGGGCACCACGACGCCTTGCCAGCTGGACAAGTGCCCCGCCGACCCCACCTGAAGCCCCGGGGACCAGAACCGTATCCTTGTCAGCAACGCCAGCCCGTGTGAGCATGCCTTCAGCGGTGGAGTATGAGCAGGAAAAAGTGGCAAGCTCTGCATCCGAAAGACGGGAATTAATCCCAATGGCATTCATGGACGGGATGACCGTATATTCGGCAAAACCACCATCACGTTCTGAGCCGAAATATCCTGTCTTGTTCTTGTTGAGGGGATCGCTTTCATCACGCAGCCAGTTATCCGTGATGACCCGCTCACCGATGCGGGAAGGATTAACGCCTTCGCCCACATCAATAATCTCACCGCACACATCCGCGCCCTGGATACGCGGGAAGACAATCGGGGTGCCGCCCCAGGTGGGATCATCTCTGTTCACTTCGGCAAAAGCATCGCCGGTGGTAGCCTCGGTCACGGCCTTGGAATACCAGCCTGAACGCGTGTTCACATCCGTGTTGTTAAGCCCGCAGGCCCCGACCTTTATCAGCACTTCACCCCGGGCGGGCGACGGGCAGGGCCAGTCTTCATGCCAGACCATCTGATCAAGGCCGCCATGGCCCATGGTCACCATTGCCCGCATCACCCCGGGATGTGTCATGCCACCGCTTCCTTTCCCTGATCTGCCCGCGGCAGAAGACCGGCCGGATCATAGGCCGGGCCATCCAGCACCCGTGCGGCGCGTTTTCTGCCGGCAATAACCACCTCAAGCGCCGTGCCCGGGGATGCCGCATGCGGCTTGACATAGGCAAAGGCAAGAATTTTGCCGACCGTATGGCCATAGGCAACCGAAGAGGTTGACCCGACAACCTGATCGTCTTTCAGCACCGCCTCCCCGCCATGGCCGTCTTCGACGCCATCGGGCTCGATTTCAAGATACGCGCAGATCCATGGCAGGCTTGCCTCACCTGCCAGGGTTTCATCCCTGCCCAGAAAATTCTTGTCTTTATCAACAAATCGCATCACGTCTGCTTCAGGCAGGGTGACTTCATTGGTGAGCTCACCTGCCCCCTTAAACCCTTTTTCCATCCGCATGACATTCATCGCAAATGATCCGTAATCGGTTATTCCATGGCTTTCGCCGGCACGGATCAGGGCCTGATAAACATCACGGCAAGCTGAATTCGGCATATGCAGCTCCCAGCCAAGCTCGCCCGCATAGGACATCCGCAATGCCCAGACCTGATGCCCGGCGACGGTGATTTCCTTTCCCGTCAGCCAGCGGAAATGTGCATTATCCAGCCTTGCATCCGTGCATCTCGACAGCACATCACGTGAAAGAGGGCCATTGATCGCCAGCGCCGACCAGTCCTCGGAAAGCGCTGTGATTGTCACCTCTTCGTCACGGCGATTCTGGGTAAGGTGATCAAGGAGCCGTTGTTCGAAAAACGCGGCGCAGACGAGATAATATCTCTCTTCGCTCATTTTCAGGATGGTTGTCTCCACTTCGATCCTGCCGCGCCTGTTCAGCAGATGGGTAAGGGCTATCCCGCCGGATTTTGACGGCAGTTTATTAGCGGTGAAACGGTCAAGAAGAGCCCGCGCATCCGGCCCGCTGACACAGACTTTGGTGAAAGCGGTGATATCCATGATACCGACCGCCTCACGTACCGCCCTGACCTCCCGGGCCACCATCTCATGGACCTCGTTGCGGCGGAAAGAGTAATGATCTTTCTGCGCAACACCCTCGCGGGCAAACCAGCGTGGCCGTTCAAACCCGTAGACTTCCTCATGCACGGCACCGCGGGATTTCAGGATTTCATAGAGAGGAGACGGCTTTACCGGACGGCCGGCAAGGCGATTGAAATGCGGGAACGGGATTTCATGCCGCAGGCAATAATCTTCCCTTGCCTTGATGATCTGCCACTCCTTGGTGGCGTAACGGCCAAAACGGCGCGGGTCGTATTCCCGCATGGAGATATCCGCCGCCCCGTGTACCATCCAGCGTGCCAGTTCACGGGTCAACCCGGGCCCCCAGCCGATACCGATCTGGGTGCCGCAACAACACCAGTAGTTTTGCACCCCCGGGGCCGGACCAATCAGCGGATTGCCGTCAGGCGGATGGGATATGGCGCCATGGACTTCCCTTGTGATACCGAGATCAGCCAGGACAGGCATCCGGTTGAGGCTCTCTTCAAGCCATGGCATCACGCGGTCGTAATCGGCATCGAAAAGCTCATTTTCAGCCTCCCACGGGCAATGATCTTCCCAGACCGTGTTCGGGTTTTCCTTCTCATAGATCCCGATCAGCCCGCGCTTCTGTTCCATGCGGATATAGCCTGAAACTTTCCGGTCATCCCTGATCACCGGGAGCTCACGTTCAAGATCAGCGAATTCCGGCACGGGTTCGGTCACAAAATAATGATGGGTCATCGACGTCATGGGGAGCTGCAGCCCTGACCATTCCCCCATCTGGCGGGCATAGGTTCCACCGGCATTGACCACATGTTCACAGCGTATCGGCCCCTTTTCCGTGTCCACCAGCCACTCGCCACCGGCAAGCCGGGTGATATTTGTCGCCCGGCATCGCCGGATGATACGGACGCCAAGGCTCCGCGCCCCTATCGCCATGGCCATGGTGACGTTGGATGGGTCGACATGCCCGTCATCCGGCGTGTGAAGCGCCCCAAGCACCCCGTCGAGGTTATAAAACGGATGCAGGGCAGCAACCTGATCCGGGGTGACAAGTTCAATATTGAAATCAAGCGCCCTGCCGACTGAAAGCGTGTGCCTCAGCCAGTCCATCTCATCTTCGGTATAGGCAAGCCGGAAAGACCCGCAACCATGCCACGTCACCGGCTGGCCTGTTTCCGCTTCAAGACCACCGGAATAGAGCCCTATATTGTAATCCACGCATTTGCCGAGCCCGAACGAACTGGTGGAATGCGTGATCTGCCCGGCCGCATGCCAGGTGCTGCCACTGGTAAGCTCAGCCTTTTCAAGCAATACAACATCCGACCATCCTTCATGCGCAAGATGATACGCCAGCCCACAGCCCATGACGCCGCCGCCAACAATGACCACCCTGGCTTGTGCCGGAAAATTTTCTTCAGCCATATTATGCCTCATACAAATATAGTCTGGACATCATAGTAATACAAATATACCATAGTCAATCATGAATGAAACAAATGTATTATCCCCTGTTCTTGAGCGTCTTGCCGGTGAGCTCACGGAGCTCACCCCAGAAGTGCGAAAGGCAGCAACCTATGTTCTTGAAAACCCCCAGGATGTAGGGGTATTGACCGTGCGTGAAATCGCCAGGGCCGCCAGGGTCAACCCGAACACGGTGGTCCGGATGGCGCGGCAGGCCGGGTTCAAGGGATATGATGATTTCCGCGCCCCCTTCCGTGATGCCATCCGCAACGGGGCGGCCGAATTTCCTGATCGCGCCCGCTGGCTTCAGGACGTGCGCAAAAAAGGTGAATTGGGGGAAGTCTATGCCGATATGGTGCAGCACGCTCTGCACAATATAGAAGAGACCTTCGCCGGCATATCCATCGAAGAGCTGGTGGCCGCGGCAACGGCAATCTGGGAGTCGCGCAATGTGTATACACTGGGTGTTGGCATCAACAACTCCAACGCCCGCAATTTCACCTATCTGGCGTCCACAGGCATGGTGCAGTTTCACGCCATCCCCCGCCCCGGGTCAACACCGGTGGATGATCTCGCCTGGGCGGATAAGAGAGACGTGCTGATTGCGATCACCTGCAAACCTTACCGGACCGAAGTGGTTGAGGCGGTCAGGATCGCCCATGAACAGGGGATGACGATCATCGGTATTTCCGACAGCCCGGCCAGCCCGATTATCCTCGGCGCCGATCACGGGTTCAACATTTCGGTGGAAACGCCCCAATTCTTTCCGTCTTCGGTCAGCATCATCGCATTGCTGGAAACGCTTTTATCGATTGTCGTTTCTGTTGCCAGCGAAGAGATCGTTGATCGTGTGGAAAAATTTCATCAACGCCGGCATCAGCTTGGTCTTTACATTGAGGACAACCAATGAGCCAGCCCATCCATTCGCTTGAGGCGCGCTATTACACCGACCCGAAGATCTTTGAGATTGAAACCCGGGGCCTGTTGTCCCGGACCTGGCAGTTCGGGTGTCATACCTCAGATATTCCGGTGCCGGGCAGCTTTATGTGTTTTGAAATAGCCGGCGAGAGCCTCTTTGCCGTGCGGGACCGGGAAAATGAGATCAGGGTCTTCTACAATGTCTGCCAGCATCGCGCCCATCAGCTTCTCAAGGGAAAGGGCCGTGCCCCTTCGATCGTCTGCCCTTATCATGCCTGGAGCTATAATATGGACGGCAGTCTGCTCGCTGCCCCCAACCTTGGGGTGGTCGATGGCGTTGATACGTCAAGCATCTGCCTTACGGAAGTGCGGGCCGAAGAATTTCTCGGCTTTGTCTTTGTCAATCTCAACCCCGATGCTGCCCCGATGGATGACTGGTTCCCGGGCACGCGGGCTGAAATCAGGGAATGGGTGCCCAACTGGGCTGAGCTGAAACCTCTTGAATGTGGAGATTCCGGAGAAATGCAACTGGAAGGTTTCGGTGGAAAACTACTCGGAATGCTACCATTGCTCCCTTAATCACCCGACATTTTCCAATGGGGTGGTGAAACCGGAAACCTATGATATCCAGCCCCAGGGCAAATGCCTCCGGCACACGACCGAATGCCAGAATCTGGCCGACATGACCTATGATATCCGGTCCGGCTTTGATCATCATGACCAGTATTCCAGCTGGTTCCTCTGGCCGATGTTCAGTTTTCAGGTCTATCCGGGCAATATCCTGAACACCTATCACTGGCGTGCCCTGGATGCGGATCATGTTATTGTATGGCGCGGCTGGTATTCAGCCGGAGGCAGAGAGAATGAGGTCGTGCGCAAACTTGCCGTTCAGGATCGCGAGACCACGGTCGAAGAAGATATCCATCTTGTTGAATCGGTTCAGCGCGGGTTAAATTCCCGGGGGTATCGTCCGGGCCCGCTGGTCATCGATCCGAATTGCGGCGTTAATTCCGAGCATCCGATCATGCATCTGCAACGCTGGATGCGGGACGCCATAGAAATGGCCTAGACCCCTCACATGACTTGCGGAGATGAAATCGTGCGGTATTACCAGAACTATATCAACGGCAGATTTACCGATGGCGGTGCCGGAAGGATTGATGTGGTCAACCCGGCCAACGGCAACATTATTGCCGAGCATGCGCTTGCCGATGCCCGGGATGTGGACAAGGCGGTGGCGGCGGCACGTCACCTTCATGAATCCCGGCAATTATCGGGGTTGAGACCGGTGGAACGTGGCCGGATGGTTCAGGCCATGGGACGATATCTTCTGGCGGAGAAGGACAAGCTTGCCGCCCTCCTCACCCTTGAACAGGGCAAGCCCTTGTGGGAGAGCCATATCGAAATCGAAGGGGCGGCAAGATATTTCGAATATTACGGCAACCAGGCTGAAACCGTGGAAGGAAGATCCATCCCGCTCGGTGATGACTATCTTGATTTCACCCTGCACGAACCTTATGGCGTCTCGGCCCAGATCATCCCGTGGAATTATCCGGTTGAAATGACCGCAAGATCACTTTCGGCAGCGCTTGCCACGGGCAATGCTTGTGTGATCAAGTCACCTGAACTGACGCCGCTGACGAACTATATTTTTGCCGGGGCGGCCGAAGCCGCAGGCCTGCCCGATGGGGCCGTCAATATCCTCTGCGGTCTCGGGCATGAGGCTGGCGCGGCGCTCGCCGGACATCCCGGGATCAACCAGATCGTCTTCACCGGATCGGTTGCAACCGGCATCGCCATCGCAAGCGCCGCGGCACGGAATATCGTTCCAGCCGTGCTCGAACTTGGCGGCAAATCCGCTGCCATCGTGCATGAAGACGCGGATCTGGACGCATTTGAAAATGATCTCCGCTGGGGGATCTTTTTCAACGCAGGCCAGGTCTGTTCGGCCATGTCCCGGGTGATCGTTCATGCATCACGCAAGGAAGAAATGCTGGAACGGGCGGCAAAGGTGGCAACCTCGCTCAAGGTGGATGAAGGCTCGAACCTGCCCGAATTCGGCCCGAATATGGGGGCGATGGTCTCGATCGCCCAGCGTGACCGCGCCGAGACCATGATCGCAAAAGCTACACAAGAAGGTGCTGAGATCATCACCGGTGGGCACCGGCCCAATCGCGACGGGGCCTTTCTTGCCCCCACCGTTATTTCATGTGAGGCCGATAACAGCATTGCCCGGGAAGAGGTCTTCGGACCGGTCCTGAGCGTCATCAGTTTTGATGATGACGACGATGCCATCGCCAAGGCCAATGCAACCGAATACGGCCTTGTGGCGGGGGTATTCACCCGTGACCTTGATCGCGCCACCATGGCGGCAAGCCGGCTAAGGGCGGGGCAGGTTTTCGTCAACGAATGGTATGCCGGCGGGGTTGAAACACCCTTCGGTGGTTATGGTAAATCCGGTTATGGGCGGGAAAAAGGGCGTGAAGCCTTGTGGAATTACGTCCAGACCAAGAATATCGCCATCCGCCGGCGGTCATAATGCCGCCCCGGCCTGTCTTATCTTACGGAAGCCTGAGGCAGATATCATCATAGGCATGGCGGGTTGTGATCTTGCCGTCATGGGCAAAGATATCCAGCATCGCCTCAAACCCTTTATCGGTTATATGCATCTCAGGTGGCCAGCACCCCATGTTCTGATAGGCGGCGATGCAGTCCGCCAGCACATCCTCTTCGATATTCGGGAAGAGAGGTTTTTCGGCTTTGGCGATATCCCGCGCCGAGGTCGTGTTCATATAGGCCCTTGTTTTGGCATAGGCGCGCATGAAGGCGGCGCCCTCGTCGCTTGAAAGCCATTCCGGCATCGCGGCCAGGCTGGAGAAGGCGCAAGACCCGACCATCGGGCCGAGTGCCGCCACGATAAACCCGACGCCATCAGCTTCGAGCTGTTGCGGGGCCGGACCCTGCTGGTGAATATACTGCCCTTTGCCTTCCCTGAAGGCTGCGTCCATCTCTTTGGCGTTGCCGGCATCGATCATCCGGATACGGGAGATGTCTATTCCTGCCTTGTGGCAGGCGTATTTGAACATGGTCATGGGCTGGCCGCCGTGATGGACCAGCACCTCCGCGCCTTCAAGGGAGGACCATGAAAAATCCGGGTCAATCTCACGTCCTGTCAGAAAAAACCCGTCCATATCATTGATCAGCGCGAAATGCCTCGCCCGTGGCGTCTCGCCCTTTTCAAGAGAGGAAAACCCCTGACTGATGGTGGACTGAACCACCTGGGCCGTCCCGTCCTCCAGCGCGTTAAGCGCCGAGATGCCCGGCTCGGCGACGCTCCATTCGACTTCGAACCCCTCTTCTGCCAGAAACCCGCCGGTCATGGTGGAGATCAACGGAGAGTAAAACGCGGAAAACAGGGTAAACTGGATATGTAACTTGGCCATGGGTGTAAACTCAAATGGTTGGAGTAAACCCTATACCATCATTTTTTGACCATCGATGCAATGGGTGCTTTGTGTCTGTTACTGTGAATAATATAACAATTTTTATTAAGGCTCTAGACTATTAATTTTCTGATTTTTTGATACATCGTATAAAATCTTAGTTCTATCGTCACTCACATTCTTTGAGATGCAGATGGAAGTTTTTCTTGCCGCCGTTGAACTTGGCAAGTTTTCGTTTTGTTTAAGACCAGAAGCTTTCAATACCGTTGATTTGAACGCCGTTTCTGACATGTTTCGTTTCGTCACCGATTTTCTTTTTGATACGCAGATACTTATCAAAGCCGACCCCAACCAGTCCGTTATAGCCGCGCCATCCATCGCTGATGACAACACTTTCGACACTTATTTGGCCACGTATAACGCGCTGTAGGGTTCGCTTTGCGGTTGTCCAGAATGATTTCGGTATAGACCCGCTCACCGCGTTCATAAATGCCAAAGACAGACTGTTTATTCTTAACGCAACCAAGCTTCAGTTTGTGGAGGCTTCCGCGTGGGCGCGTCTGGCCAAAGTAACTTTCATCAACTTGGATCACGCCTGTGAAGGTAGCCATTTTCTCCTCTAGGTAAGCAAAAATAGATTGCCGGAAAGCAATGTAATATAGATTGATTGTATTGCGATTGATATTAAGAATTTGTGCTGCTTGTGTGGCCGTTAAGTCACTACAAAAGGCGCACATTATTTTTCCTGACGATTCCGACTTAAACCATTCTTCTTATTCATTTTTCTAACAAACAATCCTATATTGCTATTTTAGAGCCTTATTAAAACAAATGAACTTCCCCAACTAAACTGATCCACCTCTATGTTTAGACTAAGGAGTTAGAATGGCAAACAAGCGCCCCAAACCTAAAGAGATGCAGTAAATATACGGATTTGAATTTCTTCAAAATTAGTATGAGATAAGTTCCAATATTATAATGGCCTCATTGCTGAATTTTGTAACCGCATCGCGTCAAGCAAATTGTTTAGTTTATAAATTTCAATGGATGGAATGTGAAAATCAATAAGATCTCCATAAGCACCACCGGTTAAATTTGACCTCAGGGCAAACATTGCTGAGTAGATGAAAATTACTAATACTGAGCCAAGTAAATACATCGGAACCTTCATTTTTTTCTCCTGACCATTCATTATATAATTGAGGCGAAATTATTGTTTTCGAAAAAATTATTTCTTAAATTAGCTGAATATTTTTTAGAATTTTTTGAAAATAATCTTATCTCGGGACAATACTACCCAAAATTGACGACGCCGAATAAAGCTTTAGGCCTGATGGGTGCGGGCAACAATGATTCATCCGCGTTGAGACACTTAGGTGTGTAATAAGCAGAATTAAACATATCAAAATTATTTTTGGCCTGAGCGTTTCTAAATTTAATTTGGGCATGAAATTTAATTTTGAAAGAGTAATTTTCTCGTTCAGAATTTTTGTATCGGGAAAAGTCAAACCTAGCAAAAGTGGAAATCCAATACCGAATATTGAGATCCAACGACCCCAATCCCAACCGGTATATGCAGATGTGCACACTGCTAAAACCATCCAAGCAAGAATGATTATTCTTAACGCAAATTCATCAAAAGAACGAGATAATATTGTTGTGACAACTACTGCAATTATCGAATTAAGTAATAAGTAAAACATCCAAATATTTGAAGAGCCTTTACTTATCATTTGTGCTGCAAGATTATGACTTTGTTCTAACTTCCAACCAATTGCGACGATACCACCAGTGATGTTTCGTGCATCTGTAGTTGATAAACTATCCAGGATCGCTTGCATTAATTCTTGATTGCCGGGATTGAAGTAGATCATCAGAAAAGCAATCGTAACTGGCAAAATATATAAACCACCAATTTTGAAAAAAGAAATTCTGCCAAAACTCGAATGATAAAATAAAATCAGGATAAGTGGCGGGACAAAAAAGACAGCGAAAATCTCATGAATAAAAATCATCAATATGGAAATACATGAAGTTATCAAAATTCCCGTATTGCTGCCAAAATTGAAAACACCTGAAATGAAAATCAAAATAAAAATTGAA
>Ga0181592_10004889_pt1 | contig 11048 bp, 6 predicted proteins | sample 071ome_20_FD_133755 | JGI IMG/M metagenome (GOLD analysis project Ga0181592, IMG submission 133755) | Coastal salt marsh microbial communities from the Groves Creek Marsh, Skidaway Island, Georgia - 071412BT metaG (megahit assembly) | ecosystem: Environmental > Aquatic > Marine > Intertidal zone...
TCGTTCACTATGTGTATGTTGGGTATGTTCCTGATGTACTCCATGGAGTTGATTTCCCTCTTGTCCCTGTAGTACAGGTCATGGTTGCCCATTATGACATAGACTTTTTCAAATGCTTTGCCCAATCGTTCGATGTTTGACACTGTGTAGTTCATTGTGGAAACGTTGGTTGCTGATCTGTGGTGGTGCCAGTCGCCCAAGAATATGCAGGTCTCACATCCGTGCAATTTGGCCTGTTCTATGAACCATATAACGAAAGCCTCACAGTCATCGTTATGTACACGACTGTTGCCTTTAAGTCCGAAGTGTATGTCCGTGAAACACGCTACTTTCTTAAAAAACATCTTAATATTTTACCATTTCTTCTTTACGATTGGTTTGTGTTTAGTCATATCAACTTTCTTGTAATTGACTTCCTCAAAATCTTCTGAGTCTAATTTACCTTTTTGTTTTAGAACTTTGTTCAGTTGCTTGATCCCGGTCTTGTTCACGATCTTGGCCTCCCCGTGTGCTGTCTTCATCTTCTTTTTGTATGAAGGTCCGGCCGTCTCGTTCTCGTTTTGTCTTGTGAAACTCGGCATCATACCATTGAACTCCAACAGGTCGTCCCTGATGGCCTGGTTCTTCTTCTCGATGTTCAGGATCCTCGTGAAACTGTTTGTTATGGCCGCGGTGTAGTATGCGAACGGGTTATCTGATTTTGACTCATCGAACTGTAATCCTATCTGGCTCAACTGCATCAGCGCCTGCGATTGCATCTCGTCGTTGTAGGTGTAGCCTCTCCAGTTGGCTCTCGTGCCATATCGTTCACACAACTTCATGTACATAAGTGCAAGTTGATTGGTCATCTTGCCGTGATCGGCGGAGAAGTATCCGTTACTCATTCCGCCCACCCAGTGTGATTTGCCCACGCACACCAATTTGCCTTTTTTGTCAATTTTGTAGTGTTGGAACGGTGGGAAGTTGACCTTTGAGTGGTGGTCTGCTGTCTGCTTGGGATTCTTCTTACGTTGGTCGTCCATGGGCACATGGTCAAACGTCATCACACGGAACACCAGGTCCGTCTTGTCGATCTTCCTGGGTGACACGGTGTAGTCCGCCAGTTTGATCTTTTTCATGCCGGCGTCCTTGGCCTGTTCCCAGGCCTCCTGTGTGAGGCGCTTGGCCTTGTTCTTCTTGGCCTCCGCTATGCTCCTGACGTTGATTTTTTTCAAATTGGGCACGATGATGTCGTACTGTGCGTCCTCGGGCGTGACGTACGAACAATAGGTGTTCTTGCTGGCATGTATCTGCGCCAACAGATCCCGGTTGTTAAGATATTTCACTCTCTTCATAAATTCCTTCTCTTTAATATAATGTAATGTGACCACAAACAGGTCGGTTGAATCGTGCCGCTAGAGTAATTAAGTGCGCCTAAAATTGTGCCTATAAATATAGTTAAAGTATACGAAATTTTACAAGGGAAAGCAACCTATAATATATGGCGACACTGGGCGGTATAATAAAGAACGTGGCATCTGGGTTCTTCAACAGGACCTTGAGCAGGCTGACGGGTGCTGGTATTTCCACGGACTCCAGACTGGTACAGGCCAGGGCCAAGTGGTCAGGCAGGAACGACAAGACCGACTGGCGTGTTAGGCTACAAGTACCGGAAGCATCACCGTTACAGAAGTTCTTTGACTTTGACAACAATCCCCTGATGACACCACTGGCGGAATCGCGTGGTATTTTCTGGCCATTGACACCGGCAGTTGTGATACAACACTCTGCGAACTACAACGCCATGGATCAGGTCCACAGCAATTACCCACATTATGCCTACCAGAATTCACAAGTGGATCAAATGAACATCATAGGCGAATTTCCAGTACAGAACAGTGAAGACGCAAAACATTGGGTGGCCACTGTCAATTTCCTGAGGACGGCGACCAAGATGTTCTTTGGCAACGATGACGGCGATGGTTTGAAAGGAAACCCACCTCCGATCATGCACCTGTACGGTTATGGTGATCACATGTTCAACAAGATTCCTGTTGTCATAAATTCTTTCAACGTGGAACTGAGACCAGGCATTGATTACATATCCACAAAACAGACCAACACCCCTTACAAACAGTTGTCAGGTGCGGATGCTGGTTTCTTCATGAACGCGGAAGGCGAGTCGCAGACATGGGCACCAACCCTGTCAAACATTTCAGTGCTGATCACTCCAATTTACAGCAGAGATTCGATCAAAAATTTCTCAATGAAGAAATTTGTGCGTGGTGAGTTGAACGGCAAGGGCAGTAGTGAGGTAGGATTCATCTAATGGCCAAGTATTCAAACACATCACCTTACTTCGAAACCAGAGAGATAGCCGACTACTTGGATATTATGAATCCTAGGACAATCACTGCCGAGCAGGACGATCAATCCTACACCATTGAGAGAACATACGCTTATAGGCCCGACCTGTTGGCATATGACCTCTACGGCTCACCGAGGCTGTGGTGGGTGTTTGCTCAGAGGAATCCGGATCAGATAGAAGATCCCATATATGATTTCAAACCGGGAGTGACGGTCCAGTTGCCCAAGAAAGATAACCTGCTCAAAGATCTAGGGATTTAGATCATGCCAGATCATTTTAATAAGACATCTGCACAACAACCGCAGTACGCGACAGCGGACGATGTGGCACCCAACAAGTCAACCATAAACAAAACTGATGAGACATATGTGACCAACATATCGGATCCGAACATGCTGTTCGAGTTCGCTTCCTACAACACACTATTCACACTGAGTGGCCTGGGCAAGAAAGATCTGGAAAACACTCAAGCACTGCTTAACAGCAAACCACACGACATCATAGCCAGGAGTTCAGGCATAGGTACCAATGAGAATCAAGACAGGGCCGATATTAATGTTGACAACAAAAAGATCATAAATGAGAATGAACGATTAAAGGGTGCTGTAGAAAAAAGCAGGAATGTCCTCAGCCAAAACAGGGATCTATACATCAAGAGCGCGATCATAAATTCTGTTCCTGGCTTGAATGAAAAACGTAGGCTTACTTCGGTCACTGACATAACCATGGAGATAGTCGAACCCTACGGTATAACACTCCTGGAAAGGATACGTGGCGCGGCGATTAACAACAATTATCTAGATCATTTAGATGCACCCTATCTGCTCACAGTTGAGTTCCGCGGGTTTGATGAGCAGTCGCGCGTGATAAATCAATTTGGCAAGGATGCCACCAAGCGTGTGATACCGATCAAGATCATAGACATGCAGATGGACGTCAACCAAGCGGGCACCGTGTACACGGTCAAGGCCATACCCTACAACGAGTTTGCTTTTGTCAACACCTATTCGGAGTTGAAGACGTCGGGCAGTCTCTATCCCCAGGGTAGCACAGTGGCTGATGTGGTAAAGGCATTAGAAGATTTACTTAACCAAGGTGCCGAGGATGACCGTGCGGCGGGTAAAGTAGGCATACCCGACAGATATCAAATTTCCATACACGAAGACCTTAATCCAGAGAAACCATTCGCAGTCGACACTATTGAACAGGCCGGAATGTACAATCAAGCAGTGGATACCGGAGACGTGCCTGTGGAGTACATGAAAGTCAACACCGGAAATAACATAATAAAGATACTGGAAGAAATAATGAAAGGCCACCCTGACTTCACAGAAAAACAATTTAAAAAATTCAGGGAGAAAGCGTCCAGGGAGTTGGGCCTAGCACAATTTAAGGGCGGCGCACAAGCGGTTCTGGAACAGGCCGAAGGATTCTATTTCAAGTATTTCAGGATTAAGTCCAGTGTGATCCCTAATGACGAAGATTTCGACCTAAAACGTGCGACCAATCCTAAATTAATCAAATTCACTATCGAGCCCTATAAGATACATGCTTACTCGCTGTCCATACCAGGAGTGAGCACAGGAAAAAACTTCAAGAATTTTGTGTTTAAAACCTACAATTACATCTTCACTGGAGACAATGTCGACGTGCTGGATCTAAACATAAACTATAGGGTGGCTTATTTTCAGGGTTCATTGAAGGACGTGCAGGCCACTAACCTTCGTAAAAACACTGTTGAAAATGCCAAGAATGTTCCAACTGGCGGGACAACGGCTATAGAACATTTCGGTGATGGCAATTTACTTTTTAAAACAGAGCCAACCACATTCAGTAGTTCAGGCACAGGAAAGACTGGCGGAACTCCCACTGAGTTAGATGCTTTCCTTGACACGCTTACCCATCCTCTGGCTGACATGGTCAACATAAGGATGGAGATTCTAGGCGACCCTGCATGGTTGGGGCAGAGCCAGTTCATACCAATCAGTCCTGAATTATTTGGAACCAAACGTATACACAAGGACACAGACATGGACTACTGGCAGAATGCAAGAAACAGTATATGGAATGATCAGTTGCGTTGTTACAATCCGGATGTTGCCGAACCCATTGTATTATTGAACTTTAGAATGCCAACAGACATAAATGACAGGACTGGCTTGTATGATCTGCAGAGTGATCAATCAGCCGAGTTTAGTGGACTGTATAGGGTGATCGGGGTTGAACACAATTTTACAGATGGCAAATACACCAACGTGTTACAGATGACAAGATTTAACAATCAGGGAGTGACTATATCTAACCCAATCCCTACATCATTTGTGCTGACAAAGGATGGGACAAAGTCAGATGTCAAGACAGCGAGCGAGGCCCAAGCACTCTTAACTCAATTCCAAGGAGTGTATACTGATGTAAGTAACATAGGAAGGAAGTTCACAGACTTGATTTCTAAGATAAAAGGATTTTTTAGTTAATGTCACAGAGAGACTATTATAAAGGACACGCATCAACCCCTAAACCATCAGGGAGTAATTGGAACCAGGAATGGTCGGTAACCAATCCTGGACCTTATCTTGCCATTGTTAAGGGCAACAAGGATCCGGCCAGGATGGGAAGGCTCAAAGTCTATATACCTAGTCTGGTAAAGACCGATAACCCATCTGAGAACCAGTTGATTACCTGCGACTATCTATCGCCATTCTATGGTACCAAGGGCGCACAGTACACGAACGGCATTTCTAGAGAATACGAAGACAGTCAGCATTCTTATGGTTTTTGGGCGGTACCACCTGATTTGGATACCAAGGTGCTGGTGATATTTGCCGAGGGGAAAATGGACCAGGCCTATTGGATTGGCTGTGTGCAGGACGCCTACACCAATCACATGACACCCGGTATTGCTTCCAGCACCAACACCTGGGACAAGACCACTGGAGAGCAAAAAGGACCTCCGGGAACTGTTCAGGACACAGTTGACAAGCAACAGACATATGGAACCAAGAACGTCCCAGCAGGTGAACTAAACAGGAACACCCCAGGTGCGCTCGCAAATGGTAACTATGAGGCCACTCCAAAACCCATACATCCTTTTGCGGATGTTTTACTGAAACAAGGTTTGATCGCTGATCCAATCAGGGGCACCACGACATCTTCGGCCAGGAGGGAGACGCCCAGCCAGGTTTTTGGGATCAGCACGCCTGGAAGGAAAGACACAGGCACACAGAAAAAGAAAGTAGGATCCAAGGATTCAGAAGCCACCGATTATGTGACCAGGACCCCAGGACACACCTTCGTCATGGACGACGGTGCGGTGGACGGCACCAACCAACTGACCAGGTTAAGGACTGCATCAGGACACCAACTGCTGATGCACGACACCGACGGCGTGGTGTACATAGCAAACGGTTCAGGAAACGCCTGGATAGAGATGCAGAGCAACGGCAGGATAGATCTATATTCAGGAGTGGGTGGCATCAATATGAGAACAGAGGGGGACTTCAACCTGCACTCGGATTCAAACATCAACATGCACGCCAACGGACAGGTTAGATTCAGTTCTGCCAAGGAGATGATACATTCCGCTGACTTGTTGTTGAATCTTGGAGAGAAGGGCATACTTAACAGCTCACAGGCAGGGTCTGTCAGGGACTACGCCAGGGACGGAATATCATCATACACCGCTGGCACACAGTTGCACGGTGCAGGCGGACAGATACATCTCGCTGGATCACAGGTGCACTTCAACTCCACCAGTGCCAGCCCGAGTTGGGGGCCGGGATGGTTGACACAGGAACGTGCTGGAATACAGTTAAGGGATGAAGGAGACGTTGAGCTCACACAGAAGGGCATTAAACCATTGGAACAGTTCACCAGGAAGACCAAGACCACGGTGCACAGGTTCGTCACACACGAACCCATGTTCAGGGCCAGCGTAATAGGCAATGATGGAATCATACCTGTTGACAGCGATGACAAGAAACAATGGAGTCGATTGGCGAACACCCCAGGCACGGCGGAGTTTATAAATCAACAGAACAGGTTAAGTGAGAACAGTGCCATACGTGATGCACAGTACCAAGCGGACGCGCTGGAGTACGTGAAACAGAAGATGGGATCAAGCACCAACGCAGTGAAGGCCAAAAAACTGCTGACTGATTTTGGAACGAAATACAATGACATATATGGAATCACTAACAAAGTAAATTTACCGTTCGATATTAAGGACAGTATCTCAGAGAAGATCAAGGGCATAGACTTCAACAGTACCACGAAGGATCTCACAACCAGTCTCACATCACAGGTGGTGGAGTCATTCACTGGCAAGAGCACGGAACTGTTCAAGGACAATGTGTTTGTAAACAACGCAGGAGAACTGTTCACACTGGGTAATAATACCCTTTCAGGATTTACAGGCAACATAGATCTGGCTAACAAGTCTTTGAATTCAGTTGACGGGTTGGTCAAAAATCTTTCATCTGGCAATATCGTTCCCAGCATATCAAACCTCAGCAGTATCACGCAGACATTTTCTAGTGTAGTTGGAGGTAAAGTGGTAGGAATGAATCAGGTCAAAAGCCTTGCATCCAAGGCTGGTTTATTCAACGCCAGAGAGGCCGCCATTAGTGGTCAGAGTTTCTTACAAAATGTCGGTGCTAACCTAGTGAGTAACATAGGATCCATTGCAGGCAAGATTGGAAATTTCTTTAGTTCGGGAGGATTCTTCAGTGATGCAAGATTGAAAGAAAACATTAGATTAGTGGGCAGATCCGCCCAAGGAATCAACATATACGAGTTTAAATACAAGCAGTTGTCGGGCACATACCAGGGCGTTATGGCACAAGAGGTGCCATGGGCCAGTGTAATGACCGACACAGGATTCTACATGGTTGATTATAATAAAGTAGATGTGGAGTTTAGGAGATTAAACTAATGGCGGAAAACAATCAAGACCTATCGAACAGGAAAGTGACCTTCAGAGGGTTTAGTTCACGTGCAGACAAGCAGAACTTCAAACTGTATGATTTTGAAGTGGCCAAACAAGATCTCATTAATAGGTTGTCTGTGAGAAAAGGCGAGCGCGTGGAGAATCCTGAGTTTGGAACGATCATATATGACGCAATATTTGAGCCATTCACCGAAGCATTAAAAGAAGCCATAGTAGATGATGTCACCGCAAATCTCAACGCAGATCCACGTATTAGTACACAGGAGATACTGGTCACAGAGGCGGACAAGGGAATAGCCATACAGGCCACTATAACATATGTACCCCTGAACATCACTGAGAAACTGAGGTTCAACTTCGATGAGAACTCGCTTCTACGTCTATCTTAATAAGCGCATATTTCCTCGCATATAAATACCGTTGTATACACAATGGCCACAACAGACAGACAGAACAGATTACTAGTAGCCGAGGATTGGCGCAAGATCTATCAGGCCTTCCAACAGGCTGATTTCAAAAGTTACGACTTCGAGACACTGAGGAGGACCATGGTGGCCTATCTTCAGGAGAACTACCCAGATGATTTCAATGACTTCGTCGAGAGTTCAGAGTACGTTGCGCTGATAGACCTGATAGCCTACATCGCTCAGGCGCTTTCTTTCAGAGTTGACCTTAACGCCAGGGAGAACTTTCTTGAAACAGCGGAGAGAAGGAATTCGATACTACGATTGGCGAGACTTATCAATTACAACGCAAAAAGAAACAAGCCAGCAACAGGACTTTTAAAGATAGATTCCATATCCACGACTCAGAATGTCAATGACAGTTCTGGAACAAACCTTGCGAACCAAACTATAATCTGGAATGATTCCGCCAACTCCAATTACAGGGAACAATTCATTGCCATATTGAACGTGGCCAATCAGACCGGACAACTGTTTGGCAGTCCTAGAGAAGAAAACAAGATAGGTGGAGTAGACACAGAAGTATACACATTAAGTTCGAATCAACTAGATTTACCAATATTCACTTTCAGTAAAAGCATAGGCGGAACGACCAGAGCATTCGAAATAGTACCTAGCACAATAATAGATTCGGAATCCATCTATGAATCGTCACCGGTACCAGGAACTGGACTGACATACACATACAGATCAGACGGAGCAGGCGACAGTTCCAACAACACAGGATTCTTTTTCCTATTCAAACAAGGCACGATTGAGAGACAGGAATTTTCTGTAGACACGGCCATAACAAACTATGTTAAAAGTTTCGATACAACCAATGTCAACAACAGCGATGTGTGGTTGTATAAACTAGATCAGTTTGGACAGATCGCTGAACAATGGACAAAGGTGCCTTCTCTGTCCGGCAACAATGCTATCTATAATTCTTTATCAAAAGATATCAGAAATATCTACAATGTTGTCACAAAAAACAACGACACGATAGACCTTGTGTTTGGTGATGGAAACTTCTCTAATCTACCATTGGGCAACTTCAGGACGTACTACAGGGTCAGTGACAACGCCAAGTATGCAATACAACCTGCCGACATGCAGGCGGTATCATTGTCAGTTCCTTACATAGACGCCAATGGTTCACAACAGACTTTAACTATATCTTTGAGTCTCAAACAATCGGTATACAACGCGGCCGCCACGGAATCGAATGACTCGGTCAGAGAAAAAGCGGCACAGGTTTACTACTCTCAGAACAGGATGATAACGGCAGAGGACTATCAAGTGGTACCACTTTCTGCATCACAGGAGATAGTCAAAGTAAGATCTGTCAACAGATCGGCATCAGGAATAAGCAGGGCCAAGGAAATAGTTGACCCTACAGGTGCGTATTCTAACGTGTCTGTGTTCGCCGAGGATGGAATTCTCTACAGGGATGAAACCTCACCCACATTCACATTTACGTTCAATAACAGAAGTGAAATACAATCAGTGCTCGATGGTTCCGTTGAAGCAAAATTAAAAGAAGCATACGCTAGGCAGTTCTACTATGACAAGTACGATGCCAAGAGCCTGACGTCACTGACAGCGACATGGAATTCCACAACAACGACGACCAATACCAACACCGGATACTTCACATCGGGTGGTGCGTTGGCTGTAGGAAGCTCTGCAACATCCAATCTCAAATATGCCAAGGAAGGTGCTCTGATCAAGTTTACGTCACCAGACACAAGGGAGTTTTTAAACGGAACATTAGTGACGTCAGGAACAGACAACGCCGAGGACAGGGCATGGGCCAAGATATCAGACGTGGTGGGCGATGGATCAAACGGTGGTCAAGGAAATCTTTCAACGGGAGTCGGACCGATCACATTGAATGACATAGTGCCAAATGGTGCAGTACTGAACGCGGTGATCCCTAATTTCGTTACATCATTCTCAACAGTTCTAGAAAAAGACATCATAGACAGGGTAGAAGCCTACGAAGACTTTGGTTTAAGATATGACGTGGACAGCGAGGAGTGGAGAGTCATAACGACGACCAACCTCAGCACCAGTACTGTGTTCAGTCTCGCAAACACCGGTAGCACCGCCGGCACAAATTTAGACGCCAGTTGGTGGTTCAAGTTCACCAATGATGGCAATACCTACACGGTGCACTACAGGAAACTGGAATACATATTTGAATCCGAGTCACAGAACAAATTCCATTATGACACGGAGGAAAGGATCTACGATTACACGACCGGAAATGTGGTCAAAGACACGGTAAAAATTTTAAAGACAAATTCTATTCTATCATCAGGCAACGCGATAGGTCATCCCATCACATGGCAGGTCACAGACACAGTGACTGAAGCCGACGGATTCCAAGACAACAGGAAGGTCAAGATCGGATTCTATGACAGCGACGACGACGGTGTTGTTGATAACCCGGAGTTGTTTGACATATTCGTTGAACCTGATACCAGCGTTGCAACAAAATTCGTGTTCTTTGAAAAATATATTTCATATGATGCCATAGAAAGATACAGACCTTACGCGGCCAGTAACTTTGTAGTGACACAGAACGAATCAGACATCAATCTAAACACAACGACATACACTGACGGGCAGTTGTTTTATTTTTATGATTCCGCAGAAGATGTTGTGAAATCGTACAGTGCTACAACAAACACTTTGACTGCAACAACCGACTACTATGCTAGACGTGGTAGAAGCTCGATAGACTTTCAGTACAAACATCATGCCGGACAGGAGACCAGGATAGATCCCAGCGTTTCGAACATAGTGGACGTTTACATGTTGGAGAGAACATACGATAACCTATTCAGGATATGGCTACAGGACGGTGGATCAAAACCTACAGCATCCACTTCGGATCAACTGCGTATAAACTATTCGGGTGTGTTGAATCCACTTAAATCATTGTCAGATCAAATCGTGTACCACCCAGTCAAATACAAGATTCTGTTCGGAACCAGTGCCGATGAGGCACTTCAAGCAACATTCAAGGTCGTGAAGAACGCAAAAACCAATGTGACAGATGCAGTTATTAAGACAAGAGTGATAGCCGCAATAAACGAATTCTTCGCACTGGATAACTGGGACTTCGGAGATACTTTTTACTTCACAGAATTAGCCGCTTACATACACAATGAATTGGCGCCGGACCTACTTACGGTGGTAATCGTGCCAAATCAATCAGGACAGGGTTTTGGGTCCTTGTTCCAGATCAACTCTGCGGCAGACGAGATTTTCATCAGTGGGGCCACCGTTGATGATGTCACAA